>ERZ1370068.3312-contig-2428_pt1 | contig 32455 bp, 58 predicted proteins | sample MGYA00561227_ERZ1370068 | MGnify/ENA primary metagenome ERZ1370068 (study PRJEB38410, sample SAMEA6850437) | metagenome | study: Metagenomic assessment of the ecological functions of the soil: analysis of the soil microbiota associated with the...
TCGACATAGCTGGTTTCGGTTACGTATTGCTGGCACCTGGTGGGCGCGGAGACGCGGAGAGTGCCCGCAACGCCGATCTGCCAGTGCCGCAAATAAAACACCAGGCCAAGTCATGGGATAGATCTTGGGGAAGTAAGAGGCTTTATTTCGCCAAATCCCGGAAATGCGGGATGAAGGCCAGAATGGCGAAAAGATCTGAATACTTCGATACCGTTGTGATACTTCAGTGGCATCGAAAGGTCTGCGATTTTGCGGCTCGAACAACCGCTGTTAGCCGGAGAAGCGACAATTTTACCTTGCGTCGCACGGTCGTTGCCTCACTGCGATTTCGTGGTGCATTTCCCGATCAGGAAATTGTACCAGCAAGCTGTTATTCGGGCTGAGCCGTCCCTCAAGTGCCCGTCCGGGATTTCCTTGCGGATCCACAGGCACTGCCGACTGTGGGAAGAGGAGCCAGTATGCGATCGTCTGAACAAATAAATCGAGGGCAAGGAGTCGCTTATCGGGTGTGTTTCCCCGCGATGAGATCGACCTGTTGTCACTTTAGCGCGCGGTCAACCAGGCTGGGTCCATAATTTGCGGGTTCGCTGCAGTGAAGCCACATACGTCGTGACAGGTCGGCTTTGTCAGCACGCTCCATGGTCCTCAATAACCAAACCAGGGCCGCCATTTCGTTATACAATGCGCGCCGGGTAGCGGCCTGCGATATGGCGTTACCAATCCCCACAGCTTTCTGCCTCGCGTCCTCGCCGCGAATTTCGATCTTTGAAAGATGTCAATTGGAACCAAAGCTGGCCAGTCAAGAGTTGAACTTTACAGTACCTCACCGCACTGCATCTCAAACCTTGTCAGGATCTATGGGTTTATGCTCTTCCTGGCACCAGTGAGGAAGCCTGTGTGCTGCAGTTCAATATCAAACTCGTCCTGCCGACAATAGCCTGATACCTGCAATAAAATGTTCCAGCAGATCAAAGCGCGCTCCACTTCAGTTTTGTCTTTGCTGTTGTTGCCTAATAATTTCCGAGAATAGGTTACTCAGTGAAGTTCTTTGCGGCAGCCGACAACCGTTCAGTTCAGGTTGTGACGCTGGCCGGAAGAAAATCAAAAGGGAAGGTAATTTTTTACCAAGCAATGGAAGGTTTCATGCTGCTGGCGTGGCAAAATCATTGAGTCAACGCGCTCACGAGCACGCTCGCCCAAATCGACAAAAATGCTGCGAAACTTCGCCGCGGCTGGCACTGCTGCCTGCAAATATGACTTGATTGTTTTTACCATCATGACAAATAACTCTCCCAGACCACCGCTCCAATCGCAGCTGCGATCAGTTGCCGGCCCAATGCAGAGCACGGTGCGCTCGACACCGCGAGAATGGCGCTGAGGCCAAAGGCTCCACCTGCAGCGAAGAAAGTTGACGTCGTTAATCCCATCCGCCTGCTTCAGCGACCGCTGGATGACGCGACCGCCAGTCAGCCATATTTTTCGAATAAGCGGGCGCGTACAACATCCTGGCGCGAGGAAGTTATGACGTCGATCCACTCGTTCCCCAATCCCATGGTGCCGGAAGGAGAAAACAAAAAGCGCCAGGCAGATCGTTTGAATAATGTTGGCGCTACGAGGACGAAGTTTATTAAGCCTTAACCCTGGTGATGGATCTGCGATTGATCATCACTGTAACAGTGTTCATCCCGACCACGGTGCAACACCGCCGGTTAAGTCAGGACCTGTCGACGGTTTGGGCAGAAATGCCGAAACTCACGACCTGCTTTCGCTGGGCTTCGCGGCTCCAACGTGAAGTCTTTGCTGAATGTGCTTCCCGATAAACACTGCGAACTGATTGTCAGTTGGAAATCTTTGGCGGCATGATCGCGACTAACGCCGAGTCCATAAGTGCAATTCGATCCGCGAGCAACTTCCGAAATCGTGTGTAACGAGGGCGACAGAGTCTTACCAAATCGGCGATGAAGCTCAAAGAATTCACCTCACTGGCTCAGCTCGTGATCTGGATCAAGGCGTCGCGCGAACGGTTCGTCCATCAGGAGAATCAGGGAGATGCCGCTGCGAGGGCGCACCACGCCGACGTTGGCGCTGGCGCAGCTTCTCGCGGAGATACCTGCGCAATATCCTTCGTGATAGCCCCTACCGGTCATCAATTCCATTCGTTCGTTGCCTGGATTTTTGCTGCGCCCCAGCCTCGATCACGTTAGAACCCAGAAAAGCCCCAATATGTTTCAGTTCAGCATCGTAAGAGTGAGGGGGGAAAAAGGGCTACGCCCGGATGACGCCATATCAGGAAATCGCGGCGCACCGGAAGTTTTGATTGCATCCCATTGAATTAAATCGAGGCGATTCTCGCTTTGCGGAGTTCTCCCCACGTTTGGAGTGACAAATTGTTGACGTCAAGTTCCGGCTGGTAGTTTTCCGGACCCGCTGCGGCCAAACCAAAACAACTTTTCGCCGCGTGGGATAGCCAGTCAGGCCGTGAACCATCTGGACTGCAGGCAGCAAAAGTATCGCGAAACTCGAGTGCTGGGCCGATCGCGCATCCTGCACTCTGCCAGAATAGATTGACGAACTGAACATTCTGTGAACGGAAGGAGCGATCCGGAAGAGACAGTAAGGCGAACATACGCCCCTGGCCTTACGGATGTTCAAATCCGATCAGCAGGCAGTGATCTGTTCTAAAACGTACGCGAATTCTCGGGATTTGCACCATGGTGCGCCGCCAGGATAGATGCCGCGAATTCATTGCGACTTTCGTCGCGTCGGGGATGTCGCTACGCTGTAATGTCGCGCACTCGACAGGATCGTCCGCCGTTCAAGCAGCTCTGCAGAGATGTTTGAAACGCCGAGACAACCGACATGTCGGTACCAGTTCTCACCGTCTGTTGCACTTTGGCCGATCCTTATAGACCCCGGCACGCGCTGCTCGACACTACGCTGGCACAGCCAAGGATATGCATCGTCCACGATGGACACTTTCTTCTTTCGGCTTCAATTGTTTTTCAGCGAGCACCAGCGGCCTTCAGAGGGCGATCGGCATGAGCCGGAGATCTGTTCCCACTTCCTTGCCCGCGGCATTCTCGGCGCCCGCCTTTCCATGTTTGCAGCACTGAATACCGCGAAACTGTAACATTCACGCTCGCTCATCACCGACCGTCATTGATCTCGCAAGCTAGCGGCGCCAACAGCGGCTCCGCGCGTCCGCGGGACCGTTCATGTGGCAACGGCAGTTCGTCTCCGCGAACTCGTCAGGAGGGGCTTTCTCTCATCGAAGTGAGAAGCATCTCTCGTGAGTTGATCTGAGATTCAGTGAGTGAGGTATTTCGCTCGGCAGAACCTTCCGGCACGGCGACGGTGACCGAAATCTTTTTCTGAACTGGATGTGCGTTGTTGCCCAGCCAGTGTCGCCGCCCGCCTCGCGCCGAGATGTTCCTCCATTGGCGTTCGCCAGCGCTGTCATTCACCCGCGTGCAACACAACCGATAACGCGGTTCAGCTTTGCCATGACACTGGAACCAGTTTCGATCGACCCGCCAGCGCAGCACTCCGCGCTAAAGCATGGATATTCAAATGTTTTCGCCAGCGTGGGACAAGCGAGCGCGCTTTAGGCCACCTGTTGAAACAGCAGTGTGTTGTGATGAACAAATCCGGCGGCACAATTCGCCCGATCCCACTGCCATCGTTCTGAATATTGCCGAGAAATAGCGCCTCAAATTCCCGTTTGCGCCGTCGACTCATGTCGCGCATCAATTTTATAATGCCGAAATTACAATTCCATATTGGGCCGTGCGGACCAACGCATCTTCCCCACTGCATGGGCGACAAAGCGTTCCGCGACAACACCTCGCGGATTTCATCACATCCAGGACCTCGCCGCGGCAGTTCGAGGTAGGGGTGTCCAACCCGCGTTCGTCGCGAAGCATGAGCCAGATAATCCCGTAAAGGCATGCCCGTCAGTTCCGCCACGCACAATCTCCATTGGGAGAAAACGCGGTGATGCCATGCACATTCCGGCCCACAGCCCGTTCTTCACTGCGCGCAATATGTCGCGATAACAAACGGCAGATAGCCGTGGGGCGAGTCCTCCCTGGATGCGCGCACTTCCAGTCGCACCCACGCTGCCGGGCTTTTAACCTGATGGCACTGATCAATCTCTTCGGAAGTCAGGAAGTACGTGTCAGCCTCGCGCGGTCCCGGCTGAGAAAGACTGCAAAACTTGCATCCTACGAAACAGAATATTTGATGAAATTGAGATTGCGATTTACAACGTACGTAACGAGATTGCCAACCACTTCTCGTCGCCGAAGTGTGTCCACGCAGCAGCCAGCAAGCCGCGAGCGAAGTCATCGCGCCATCGACGGCGCCCAAACGCAGGCCACGTTCCTCAGCGTGGAAGAGATTGCTCCACCATCTTTGACGATTCCCCAGAACGCGCACTCAGAGCAACGCACGCGCACTGACGGGTCAGTTCGCGCGGCGACCCGCGACCATTCAGGAAGGAAGTCTTTCAGCTCTCACTAGAATAAGGCTCTCTTGCACGGCTCCTCCTTAAACGACTATCGAAACAAGTCTCTTGCGACGGGCCAGCAACAACTCCGCGCGCTTCCGGCAGCACCTGATATTCAAACCCACGAACGATACAGGCAGGAATACCAGATAACGCGCACGCAAACCTGCGGCGGCAAGCCGGTTCATCCGCCACTGCATCACGCTGATTTCAACTCGTACCCGTGCGGGTCGCGTTGGCCCGGTGGTCTTTGGCAGCTCGTGCCTTGCCGCCAATCGCTGGACTCGGATTAAACCCTCGCGCCACGCGCGTCCCAACTGTCACAGATGATCACGGGCACCGAAATCTTCAATTGTTTTCAATTGACGATGAAGCTTAGCCATGCCGAGCGATCTGGATCCTTCGAAGTAGGAGCGCGTGCCTACCGCCATCCACATTGGAAACACTCGATTCCACTGTTCGCGCACGACGAATCCGTGCCGCGTTTTCCGTGATCAAGACTCCTTTCCCGCCGAACCGCAGTCACTTGCCTCACGCAAGCCAGTTCGGTAACTTTCGCTGTATCGAGGTTATGCCGCTTGGCCCATATTTTCGACGAGCGAGTTGGCCGAATTTCGTTCAGATCGACAACCGCGGCCTCGCTTTTGGCACCACCTTGTGTTTCACAGCAAGGATGTCACCAGCCTCGTTTTTACTCGGACTCTTCGGAAGCCTCTATGATCTTTCAGCAAGTGAATCCCCCTGCCCGAATTTCTCCCTTGACTCCGCAAAGGAATGATGCGAACTTCGCCCGCCACACGCAGTTTTCTCGTTGGCGGCCATTGGATATCCGCTCAAATCCACTGACGTGCCAAACAGCTGTGCATGCCCATCCCGTCCGCCAGTACCAGTTGCCTGCAAATCAGACCGGACGATCAACGTCGAGCGCGATTCACGGCAGTGACAATACGATGCAGTTCGCTGCCGGTGGATTGAGCAGCCGCGCCGGTCGTGGCGAGCTGTCATTGCCAAAGCGAAGGGCAAAAAGATCGGCAGGACATCGAAACGCTGCGTTCGTTCCTCGGCCATCTGCTGCCGGCACCAGCAAGGAGCCTTTGTCTGGCGCCTTCGCAAAAATCTCGGCCAGTTCCTCCGCAATCAAGGGTATGTCCGCCGGAATCACCAAAGGTGTTCTGGACGCCTCGGCTGACACAAACCCGTGTCGCCATTTCGATGGCGCCCGTCTCGCCAGGGTTGGTGTCGTCGCGGACTGATCTCAAAGCGAAATTCGCGTGCAAGCTGGAGCGCGAACGGGTCGGAAGTGACGAGGGCAATCTCGGAATCGATCTGTTGATCAGCGCCTTGCCGCCATGATTCCAATGTCTCAAGCACGTCCCGCAACATGGCTCGCGCCGACTCGCTGCGCCAGATTCATCCTAACGTCTGCCAGTCGCTGTATTCGCGTGACTCACGATTTTTACCGGGACAAGGATCGTGATGGTTCCGACGCCGCCTGAGTTTTCGCTGCGACTCACGCACGACCTGAAAAACTTTACAGCTAAAGCTTGTGCGTCTGTCCCGACGTTCGCATCACAGTTTTGCCAGTGGACGCGCATCCAGTTTGTTCAAGCTTCGCGGCTGCTTGCGTGTCGCGTATATCCGACCAGCAGGTCAAGAAAATCGTGATATGCCTCCGCAACTCCCGCGATGGAGACCGAGCCATCCCTGCGATGCCATCAAAGTTCCAGCAGGTCAGCAACCGCCTCCCCACACGCGATTGGACTTACCGCTGCCACTCGAGCGCGTGTCGACTGGAGTGCATCGCGTATGCCGGGAACCGCAAGAATTGGGCCGATGCTTGTAACCGGATTACTGGGCGCTAACAGAACCATTTCACCGATCGAATCGCCTCGATCACGCCGGCGCCAGTTCCGCGTCTGCCGCTCCGGCGAGATCGAACTTTCTCTACAGGATCTTGATACCAGCGCTGCACAAAATATTCCTCGAAACTGAGGCTGCCGCGCGGCGTGCCGAGGTTCGCATCTCAGCACGAGAGTTGCTCATCATCAGCAGAATCGTCGCCTTTACGCCCAGCTTGTCGGAAATCTCGGCCGTAACTTCACCCCAGCGTTTTCCCTCTGCTAGCATCTTCGATCGCAAAATATGCACCGCGAGGTCGCGATCTCCGCATGAAACCAGATAGGTTGCCGGAGAGTTGGCCCATTGCGTTCAAACAATAGAATGTGTCGCCTTTCACACCATCCGCGTTCGCGACTCAGCAACCCCGAGGCACGTATGTGCCCAGTACGAATAATGTCCGGAGAGACGTATGGACCCCACCACATCAGGTCGTCGCCCGTATTCACGGTGCGGAGTCAATTCTTCGAGGAAGAACAACTTGCCGGAAGTCCGTCCACGAACTTTGCGCCACCAATCCACCTGTCAACACCGTGATCATTTTTCCTCCACGGCCTGCGCCCACCTGCTAATCGCCTCGCATCCCGTCATGGCTATTCTTCGCGCTCTCGATCGATGAACCTGCGTTTTAACCCGCCGAATCCCGCCTCTAAGACCTATCCCAAGCACTCCGTCTGCTCGCGCGACTAAGGGGCGCAACAAATTCCGGATAAATCGGCTGAATCGCCTCCGCAGCTGATAACCGCTCGCTTTCGTTCTCTTCCTTAACTGCTCGAGGTGCGGCCCATGGCTTCTCTGGTTGATGAAATCTGGCGTCAGCGGCGACACTCCGCCCCAGTCATTAATGCCGGCATCGAGCAATTCATCACGTATCATCGGAAGATTCGGCGGTGCCTGCACGTTGACATCCGGCATCAAGGAGTCGAGTCACGGCGATCGTCACGCAACATCGTTCCTCGGTCGGTTCAGGGCAGTTTCGCATCCGGAATATCGGTTTGGACCGAAAGTTCTGCACGATCGCTTCTTGAATGTGTCCGTAGCGCTCGTGCAACGTCTCTGATCGCGAGCAGGAGTGTCGGCCCGATCCTCAACATTCTCGCCAATTCAATCAATAATCCGGTCGTAAGGGAATACCTTGTTTTCCCGCTTCTTCGATCGTGCGTAACCGTTTCGCAGGGGCTCTTTGTCCGGAGCGTTATCGTGCGCCGCCCCAGGACGCAACAAGTCGCTATTCACGGTCTCCAGCATCAAGCCCATGCTCCGGCGAAACCCGTGCCAATCTTCGTAGCCATTCTGAACTCATCAAGCCCGGATTGCGGATGAGAGTAGAGTCGACTCCTTTAATACCAGCACACGTAGCTTCCGCAGTACTGCATTGTGGAGTCGTATCCGAGGGCTTTTAACGACTCGCGCATTTCCGGAAATTGCGCTTCCGGCTTATCCCCGAGGCTGAATAACGCTTCCGTGCATCCAAGCTTCTCACCCTCGCGCGCGACGGCCATCACTTCCTGCGGCGCCATCGTGTGCGCGCACCGGGCTGACCAGGATCGCGTCGAAACGATGCAATACCCGCAATAATCACGACAGCAAGATTTCGTAGAGTGGTATGAAAACCTTGCGCGAATAGGTAACGACGCGGCCGTGAAATTGCTCGCGAGCGGTGCGGAGCTGCCTCCTAGCTGGGTGCGGCAGCTCATCGTCATTGCCAGGTAATCAGGCGTATCGCACGCTCTTTTGTCAGGCGATTGCCAACATCAAGCTCGATACGCCCCAACGCGCCCGTGTGCGTGGTGCCGGTCGTCATTGTCGATAGAGGACTCATGGAATTGCGCGTTGAAATGTCTTTGCAGAGCTCGATGGCCGAATGATACGGATTTCAGCGTGTTCCGGACGCGCCGCGTGGACGGCTCCAGCGTTGCGTTCCCATGAACGCGACCAATGGTCAAATGCTCAACATTTCACCGCACTCGACACAGTGACCATTCCATCGCACAATGCCGCCCGACTAGCCCTCCCCGGCAAAATCATGGAGCGTTCCCAAATCCACCGCGTCAGTATCGCGGACCAGGTCGCTTCTGTCCTCCGCCAACGTATCCTCGATGGCGAGCTTCCGGCCCGGCACTCCACTGCAGGAACTTTCTCTAGCCGCTTCCCTCGGGTCTCTGCATAGCGATGCGGGAGGCCCTTCGCATTCTCGCCCTGGAGGGCTTGCTCCACCGCAACCTCCATCGCGGAGTTGTGGTCTCTCAACTTTCCTTGCGCGATCTGCGAAGGATATACTCATCTCCGTCGCATGCTCGAGATTCCAGCCGTTCTCTCAACGCGTAAGCCGGACGCGGAAATCACCAACCAGTTGCGGCTTGCCGTCGAAAACTATGATCGAGCGTAGAGGCAAAAGATTTGGATTCGCGCTGTTGATTTTGATTTTCACAGTTTCACAGTCTCCCCGATTCTGGTTTCATCAGAATCAAGCGGTTGGAAATTTTTGCAAAAGGTCATTGGCGAACTACGAATGGGCATGGTACCTCGTGGATCACGGGACGATGACGTCCGAGGGCCTCGTCCCGCTGCACCGCAAAGATGTCGCATCGGTTGCTCACGTCCGGAAAATTAAAGCAGTGATGCCGCGGTAGTCCTCGAACAGCATCTGGCCGATTCCGGAGTCTCGCCTCAGCCGGGTTATGACCAACCATTCGGGCCGCACTGCGGCCCTCACTACGTGACGACTCGCACGCTGGAACGTCGCTCGTATGAACGGGAGGACTTTTCCGATGCAACCTTTGATGAGGACGAAGATGATCTTACGGCAGCAAGAGACGTCGACCACCGGACGCCTGGTTGCCTGCACCGCGAAGTCCCACATCCAGCGTATTCACTGGGTTTCTGGTGGCGTTGTGCCTAGCCATCAGTGTCCCTGTTTTCTCGCAGGTCAACGGTAGCGTGCAGGGTCGTGTGACGGATACGACGGGCGCCGTTATTCCATCAGCGACCGTGACTGCTGTGAACACAGAGACGGGCGTCAGTCGATCAACATCGGGCAATGCTACCGGCGATTACTCGGTGACGCTCCTTCCACCAGGCGATTACACAGTCACCGCGGAGCACTCTGGTTTTCAGAAAGACGCAAAGAAGGTTCACCTTGATATCGGCGCCACCGCGGCCAACGTTGACTTCAGCCTAGCGGTCGGTCAGGTCACACAGAGGTTTCGGTACAGGATATCGGCGAGGTTGCTGAACCTACGCGGAACGATGGTCAGCTCGGTCATCGACGAACGAAAGATTCAAAGACTTGCCCGTGAACGGCGTCGCTCATCGACTTCGCATTGCTTGCTCAGGCGTGAAGATTGGCGACGACGTCCGGCTCGACCGATGCGATCATTGAGCCCCGTCACTAAACTCTCCTTTGCTGGACAGAATATTCACTACAACTTCATCGCTGTCGATGGCGCAGACAACATTCCGACCGCTTCGGGCGTGCAGAAGCCACGCCCTCCTCCAGGAAGCCGTTCGAGAGTTCCGAGTTATTAATTCGAGCTGAGCGTGGAGTTTGGGCGCGCCGTTGGTGGAATCGTCAACATCATCACCAAGGCGGCACCAATAATTTCCATGGATCTGCCTACAGTATTTTCGCAATGACAAGCTCGACGCGGGCAGCATTCTCGCGTCTTCCGATCCCTCCACGTGCAGCACGCCAGGCGATCTCTCCATCTGGTGGCTGCCAGAGATTGAACAAGCTCCGGCAAGAACCAATTCGGTTTCACGCTCGGAGGTCCGATAATCAAGAACCGCACGTTTTTCTTCAGGGAATTACGAAGGTTCGCGTCGCCGAAGAGTCCGTACTACAACTCAATAATCTGAGCAACATCGATGCGATCAACGCCTTCAAAGCGAACATAGGGTTTCCCCCTCGAAAACCTTAACCTGACTCGCAAAACCGATTCCGATAACGTTACAGTTCGCCTCGACCACACAATCAGCAACCGAAACAATGTGTTCATCCGCTACTTCTTCAACGACGGTCGGTTGCTGCACTACTCGCCCCTGAACGACGGCTTCGACCTTCCCTCGGGATTTAAGAGCAGTACGAGTAAAGATCACTCCCTCGTCGGCGCTCTTTCCAGCACGATTTCGTCGTCACTTGTTAACGAGCTGCGGGGTGCAATACGCGGATCGCGATTATGACTTCCCACGACCGAGAGCTCGCAGCCGCACGCGTGAAGTCGCCAACCAATTTGCTATCGGCGTCAATCGTGGCAATCCTGACTTCTATAAAGAGAAGCGTTTTGAAATTGTCGACAACGTTACGAAAAATATCGGGAAGCCACACATTCTCGTTCGGTGGAGACTACAGCTGGGTTCGAACGACCAGAATCGTTCCCGCTGTTCTATCCGTTCGAAGCCACCTTCTTATGTATCAACCCAGGCGATGGAGCTTGTGCAATTTCGAACCTGCAGGACCACGATCCTGTGGTCCTCTTCTATGAACCGCTTTCAGGGGCCGACCTTCAATGAAGCAACATTCGACCCCAGCGTTTTTCAGTTGAGTCATTACCCTGATGCGGTCCGTAACGGTGCCAGTGGGCTACACATCGATCACACCTACAGTGGCTTGTTCGTTCAAGACAATTGGCGCGCTACGCAAAACTGACGATCAACGGCGGATTTCGTACCGATTGGGAGACATGGCCCAGCGGTGTGGTGGATACACAATGGGGATTCGACCCTCGCCTCGGGCTTGTTTATAGCGTGGGAACCAGTCGCAACATTGTGATCCGAGCGGGTATCCGGATTGTTCCACGGCATCGTGCCCGCCCCCTCTTAATGTGCCAAAGAACAGCTTCCTGCGGAGGACAAACAAAATTTCGCCCCGAAGAAAACGATCTCAACTCAGTGTCCCAACTGGTGGGGATTAGCCAGCGAAGTGGGTCCTGGCGCGCCAATGCAGACTGCATTCAACAATCTGCTCAACGGCAGTTACCCCGACAATCCTGACGCTCCGGTCCAGGGTTTTCAGGGGCCAGCTACTATCGTTCGTTTTACGAAAAATCATCAGCAGCCCTACGGTATTCAGCACAGCCTCACCGTCGAATTCGAGCCCGCGAAGGACCACACGCTCAACCTCACCTACCTGCGCACTCATGGCGTTCATCTGGGCAGCTTTTACAACATTAACCAGGCCCCAAACGGATTCAATGCGACCTTCACGACTCCAGTGGACAAACAGGCTGCAAGCAGCAATTCGCTCCGGCCAGTGCGAACTTCGTATTCTTCGAAGCCGATTCTCGTTGGTACTCTGAGTTCGACGGTCTTCTCGTTACCCTGAACAAGCGCGTTACTCGCCACGTCGGCTATGGTTTGAGCTACACCTGGTCGAAGTCTCTCGACGACGGCCCGAACCCAAGCTTGTGCTCATTCCGCAGGACACGTTCGACTTCCGCGCTGAGAAAGCGCTAGTCGGCCGACCACGTCGCCCACCGCTTCGTTTCCAACGCCATCTTTACGGGCCCAACCGGAAGAATTTCCTGATCAACGACTGGGGAGTTCTCGACAATCCTCAGCTTTGAGTCTCACATTACTTCACTAAGTTTGCGGGCCTCGACACCTAACGCAGATGGCTTCACCGCCAACGACCGCACGGGCATCGAGCCGCGCAACACCTTCAAAGGGACAGTTACCAGAGCGTGGACCTGCGCGTCTCGCGGACCTTTAAACTCTGCTGAGCGTTTCGCGTTGCAGGCGCTTGCTGACAGCTTCAACACACTCAATACCGTCAACGTGCGGTTTTACAACACCATGTATACCGCGCCCGATTTTATTCCGGCTGGCACTCAGGAACATTTCTGGAAGGCTCGCCAAACCCTGGTTACGGCACGCCGCGTGCCGTATTTAATCCGCGGCAGATTCAGTTCGCTTTGCGTCTGACGTTCTAGAATAGTTGGAGTCGCGGGCGTTCAGCGCTCCGCGCCGAACTTCATTCAAACTTCAGGATTCAGCGGTAATGAGTCTGAACCAGTTGGATTTTCGCAAAGCGATGGGTTCGTTCGCCACCGGCGTCACGGTGATCACGATCGATGATGGGGGAGAAGTTCACGGAATGACGGCGAACGCGTTCACCTCAGTGTCGCTCGATCCGATGCTCGTTCTCGTTTGTGTCGATCATCGAGGCCCGCACTCACGCGCATCTGCACTCTCGCAAGCGTTTTGGCGTCAACGTGCTTGCGAAGCCACCAGAAACCGATTTCCGAGTACTACGCTAAGTCGGTTGAGCGCCACCAGAACGCGGAAGCGATCGGGGCCCGTTTCGAACGAACGCAATATGGAACGCCAGTGTTGCAGGATGCATTGGCGTATCTGGAGTGCCGTTTACACACTTCACAAGACGCAGGCGACCGCACGATTTTTATCGCCGAGGTCGAACACGTCGTGGTGCGCGATGGCGAGCCGCTACTGTTTGCCCGCGGTAAGTATCGGCACATTGGAGAGCACATCGGAGACAACGCGCTCGAGCCGGCCCAGCCCGGAAGCTACGGAGAAACGTTCTGATCTGAAGAATCCTGACTCAACCCGCTCGTCGAGCGCGGGAAAACGATGGGACACTCCATGAGGTTCGGAATCTACTGCGAGATGCAGACACCACCAGGCAAGTCTTATTACGACATGACCTGGGAAATCATGCGTCAGATTGAGCACGCTGACGACGTGGGGGTTTGATGTCTACTCGGTTATTGATCACCACTTCTTTCAGAAGTTCTCGATTTCTGCGAATCCGCTGGCCATGTTCACTGCGGCCGCGCAGCTCGCCAGAACATTCGCTTCCGAACAGCTCTGCACACGCTGCCGCTCGAGAACCCCATGCGCCTTGCCGGGATGATCGAGGAGGCCGACATTCTTACCAACGGCCGCCCTCGAAGTAGGTCTTGGCCGGGGACACGGTTGGCTCTTCGGCCCATCCAGCGTGCCGCTCGAAGAAAGTCGGCCGCGATACAACGAGGCCATCGATATTCTGGAGCTCGCTTTCACGAAAGATAGATTTTCCTACGATGGCCAGTATTACAAGGTGAATGACGTCACCGTGGTTCCCAAGCCAATGCAGAAGCCGTATCCGAAGTTCTACACGGGCGGAACCAGTGACGTGACTTATCAAATGGCTGGACAGAAAGGTTGGGGCATCTTCGTACCACCACTGCTGCCGTGGAAAGTGCTCGAGGCGCCGCTCAACATTTACAAAAGGCATGCGCCGAGTACGGACACGACCCCGACATTGTTTACATCCGGCCTGTTTACATTGATGACAACGAAAAGGGTTATTCGCGAAGAAGTCGAAAGAGCGATCCTGAATTTTCTGGCATTCAACGCTTCGCCGGTTGAGTCCATCCAAAGCGAAGAGAAGAAGTCTGAGTTGCGTGCCAAGGGCTACGGCTTCTACGCTAGCGGCGCGCTGGAATCGCTTACCAAACTGACCTACGAGCAGATCGTCGAGCAAGAAATCGGATTCATAGGTACACCAGAAAAAGTTCTCCACCAGGTAGAGAACTTTGCAAAAGAAGAGAGTGGTATTGGCGAACTGGCAGTCGTGTCAAACTTCGGAGGGATCGATCACTGGAAGAGCATCAAGACCCAACAGATGTTCGCCAAACACATCATCCCAGCGTTCCGTCGAAAACCTGTAGCGGCCGCCGCAGACTGGCGGGATACCGAAGGACGGGCGTTGTGGCCCGTCCCCGAAGACGCAATATAAACTGGAAATGGCAACCGGAAACCATCTCGCTTTCGAGGTCCGCCACCTTCGCGCCCATGAGGCGCTAGGCGCATGCTCGTCTTCGGCGGGATTGCGCTCATAGCGATCGGGATGATCTTCGGTGATATCTTCGCGGTATTCATACTTCATCAAAACGCCGGAGAACAGGGCGCAGCCCTGAGCAGAGCGGCGCAAGCGATGCGCAAACAAAATCCTGCCGGTGTAAATGAGGCATTCGGTCATCTCGGTGCGTTGTTGGAATCCGCGGCACAAAAGTTGATGCGCATGTGCACATGATCGGTGCTGGATACCTTGCCCTGCTTCTCGCGCTGGTACAACCTTATGTCGCCTCTCTGCAAGAGCTGAGAGAAAAGGTTGGCCGCGCTCTTTATCATCGGTGGCATATTCCTGCCCGTCGGAATCTTTTCCATTCACTACGTTGGTCTCGCCTACAGTCCTTTCCACGTAATTGGTTGGGCCCAGCATTGTTGCCGACACTTCTGGAGCGCTGCTGATCATTGCGCTTGTCGGCGAACTGTGGGGATTCTGGCGCTACACCCGCGGCACAACCGATACTCTGACAGAGTCTCCCATTCCGGATCGAGAATTCATGGCGGCAGCGAGCTCTCTTGAGTGGCGGCACGTGGCTGATCCTTCTCGGTTTTTTCCACGGAGTGTGGTACGCCGCGGTTGATCTCTATGATCATGAAGCACAAGAGATCACGATCCTCGGCACAATGATTGATTCAGCTGCGGCGAACAACATGGCGAGTACGACTCGTCAAGTAACAAACTTCGGGAACCTCGCCGGCGTGAAAGCGGTCAACATAGCTGCTCACTCGCACATCATTGAATTTGGCCTGCTGTCGATTCTTCTATCTTTCATCCAACCCTTCGTCTTTCTGAGCGACAAGTGGAAAGGGCGGATGGTGAAAATGCTCTTGGGTGGATCCGTCATCCTTCCTGGGTTCGTGTTGCTCGAACTCAAATGGGGACTGGTCGCCGGCGGCATCGCCGACTTGGGGGGCCTGCTTGTCGTCATCGGGCTCGTCGGCATGGTCGTGGGTGTGCGTCGCTACAGCGGTAGCCTTGATGTCGCGGAGACCAGCCGATGACCTCCCGCGACGCATCTTGATTCTCGGCGGCATTCTGATCGCCGCGTTCGGAATGCTCTTTGGACTGCACTACGCGCCGTATTCGTGGAGCATCAGACGCTCGATCGAATGGGTGGTTCGCTCGCCACAGCATTCGTGCAAGCAGCCAATCGCGATATGACGCAAGCTCGAACGGCAATCGACAGCTACGCTGTGGTCAAATACGACTATGTCCGCGAGGTAGATGCCCATTCGCATTGGGTAGGCCTTTCAATGATCCTGATCGTGTTGGGCACGTTTTTTGATCGCGTCGGCTTCTCGATCGCCGTTCGCCAAGCGCTAGCATGGTTGCTATTGCTCGGATCGATTGCATTTCCGTTCGGCGTGATTCTGCAGGCAACTCATCATGGAGGGAGAGTCGCATCCGCCATTGCGATTGTCGGCTCAGGTCTGGTCATCGCAGGCATGTCGGGAACAGCTTTGGGCCTTGCAGGTACCGCAGTGCATCATAGCGACGTGCGGAGTATTAGCCCTTACGGTGTTCGATCGGGCAACAGTCTCGCTAATCACACTTCCGAGTTTGGGAATAGAAAGATGTATCCACGAGCCTTTCACTATCACCGCGCTACGTCGCTCAAGGGAAGCTGCGACCATGCTCGGCCACCTTGGCGATGAAGCGAAGCTGCTCGCCGGCGGACAGAGCCTGATTCCGTTAATGAAGCTGCGCTTTGCAAACCCGCTGCACCTCGTTGACCTTAATTTTATTGGCGGCACCTCATACGCGAGAGAAGAAGCAGGCACCCTCCGTTTTCGGAGCATGTTGACGCGGCACGCGGAAATCGAGAAATTCCTCAGCTGCTGCTAAGGTTCCCGATCCTGCACGACTGTGCCGCTGGCATCGCAGATGTCCAAGTTCGCAACCGCGGAACCATTGGGGGCTCGCTCGCGGAGGCAGACCCAAGCGGTGACTGGGCAACTGTATTGCCAAACGCTTGAGACTGAAGTCCGCTGCCTTGGGCCAAAAGGCGAACGCACTGTCTCGCTGACCGACTTCATCAAAGACGCCTACACCACCGATCCTTGCGCACGATGAACTTGTCAGCGAGAGTCATTGTCAAAATACCGGGGCAAGGGAAGCGGTGGCGCTTACCTCGCATTCAAACGCTCAGCGCCCGTGTACCCAACGGCCAGCGTAGCTGTTCAACTCACTATGGAAGGCGACACCTGTAAGAACGCAGCGATATCGCTCGGATGCGTCGGCCTGACCGCGGTGAATGCCACCGAGGCAGCCGCTGCTCTTCGCGGCCAGCAGCTCAACGACAAAGCTATTTCATTGGCGATGGATGCCGCTCACGCCGCCGCCGATCCGCAACCCGACATGCGCGGATCCGCTGAGTACAAACGCTCACTTGTTGGAGCGCTAGTCAAGCGCGCCATCGACGTAGCGGCTCGGCGAGCAAAGGAGAATGTCGAGGTCAGCCACATCTATGCCTGAAGTCGATCGAGAAAATCGCGATCGCTGTAACGGTCAATGGCAAGGCTTGTAAGGCGAACGTTGAGCCGCGAATGCTGCTCGTCGAATTTCTTCGTGAAGAACTCGACCTGACCGGAACGCACGTCGGTTGCGACACGACGTACTGCGGGCGTGCACTGTGCTCATGAACGGCGCCGCCGTGAAATCCGTGCACGATGTTTGCGGTTCAAGCGGATGGCGCCGAGATTCTCACCGTGGAAGGCCTCGCGAAAAGATGGCGACCTCCATCCCATTGCAAAAAGCGTTTGGCGATTCCTACGGATTGCAATGCGGCTATTGCACGCCGGGCATCATGCTGTCGGCTTACTCAGCTTTTGTCGACAAACAAGAAACCGTCCGAAAAGAGAGATGAGGAAAGCCATTGCCGGCAATACATGCCGCTGCACAGGCTATCAAAACATCTTTAAGGCCATTCAACTTGCGGGCCAGAAAATGAAGGGGGCGTAACAGTGGCCATCAAGCTGTCGGGCCAGTTCGAGTGTAACGAAGACACCGGAAGAGGTCTACGACTTCCTCACTGATCCTAATAAATTCGCGCCTTTGCTCCCCGACTTTCAAGGGGTCACAGTGCACGATCCCGAACACTTCAACGTGAAGGTGAATGTGGGCATTTCGTACATCAAGGGAATCGCCGACGTGAAAATGCACCTGTCGGAATCTAATCGCCCGAGCGCGTGCGCAATACAAGGGTCAAGGAAGTTTGGCGGGAGGAAACATGAGCATGGTCGCAGGGTTCGACCTATCACCAACCGCTGCTGGAACGCGGGTGGCCTGGCAAGGTGAAGCGCAGATCTACGGACGCCTACCTTCCGGTCGCTGGCGGACTGCTTGAACCGCTGGGCGAAGAAACAAAGTGCAGAAACTGGATCGACGGCCTGCAGGCGGCACTGGCATGAACGTATCGCGGACAGCGAGCCTGTGTGATTTCTCGCGTTAACTTTTCGGGAGTTAGACCTTGGCTGAAGGTAAAAAGAACGGCGAGACGCTGGGTAGGCGCCTCGCTTCCTCGCAAGGAAGGAAGACCGGCTGCTGCGCGGCACTCTGGTAAGTTCGCCGACGATATCAAACTTCGCGAGATGCTCTACTTTGCGCTTCGTGCGCTCGCCGTACGCGCACGCGCCGCATTGTCAGCATCGACACAGCGGCAGCAGAAGCCTTGCCTGGCGTGCACTGCACACTGACCGGTACAGAGATCGCCGCAGCAGACGCAATCCGTTTATCGAGATCGGCCCTGACCCTGCCGGCAAGATAAAAGATTACCCGCTGGCTGTCGGAAAGGTCCGTTATCAGGGTGAGCCTGTAGTTGCCGTGGTAGCGGAATCAGCTCGACTCGCAGATGATGCCGCAGAACTCGTTCAGGTCGAATACGAGTCGCTCGACCCTGTTGTCGACGCCCAAGATGCGCTCACCGACAAAAGCGTTCTCCACGAAGAATGCGGAACTAACAAGGTCTGGAACGGTGTGTTCGAATATGGCGACGTCGAGCAGGCGTTTCGAGATGCCGCATCATGTTGGTCGATATCGATCGCATGCACTTTCATCGCTTTTCGTCTACCCCGCTGGAGAACAACGTCGTGATCGGACAGTGGGACGCCAAAGACGAGTACATCTACTACTGGTGCAATAATTCGTTTCCATCCTTCGCTATTCAATTTCTGGCAGCGCACCTGGAATGTCCACATCGATCGCATTCGCGTGCAGACCTTCGATATTGGCGGCAGCTTCGGCATCAAGATCACGAGCTATCCGCAGATGGCGGTGTGCGCGCTCGGCCTCAAAGAAAGCGGGCGGCCGTCCGATCAAATGGGTCGAGACCCGGTCGGAACACATGGCTTCGAGCGCGCATGGCAACGAGCGCACTTTCCGCGACACCCGCGTAGCCCTGGACAAGAATGGCGTGATCATCGGCGATTGACCTCGCGGCACGTCGACGATTGCGGCGCCTACTCCGCGCTACGAGCCGCTGGGATGCGTGATCTGGTCGCAGGTTTTCCCGGGCGTGTATCGATTCAAGAATGCCCGCATCGATTTCAGCGCAGGCTGTGACCAACAAGTGTCCGGTCGGTCCCGAATCGCGGGTACTCGCGCATGCAGCACCTCTGGTTTCTGGAGCGCGTGGTCGATATCTGCGCGCACGAGTTGGGAATTCCCGCCGACGAAATGCGACTGCGGAACTATATCCGCCCGGAAGAATTCCCGTACACCACGCCGAACGGCTGTATTTACGACTCCGGCAACTATCCGAAGATGCTGGAAGTCGCGAAAGAAGCTGATCGGTTGGGACGATCTGGAAGAAGAAGCAAGCTGACGCACGCAAAGCAGGGCGTATGATCGGGATCGGCATCGGCACTACCCTCGACTCCGGGACCAACAACTTCGGCCAGTCGCAAATCGTCAATCCCGGGCGCCTTTCTCCGGTAACTCGCAGGGCGCGAACTGCAAACTCGATATCTACGGCGAGGTAGTGGTCGCCGTCGGATCCTGTCCTCAAGGTCAGGGACATGAAACCACCGCGGCACAGGTGGTCGCCGACGTTGCTCAACATTCAGTCCCGATCATGATCACCGTGCGCACCGGTTTTGACACCGAACGCAATGTGCACACCGGCATTCTCCGGCACCTACGCCAGCCAGTTTGCGGTCTCGGGCCTGTCCGCTGTCCACGGCGCGGCGCAGAAGCTGAAGGCTGAAATGAAACGCCTGGGCGCCGTTCGTGCTCGAGACAAATCGAAGATGACATCGAGTTTGGCGTCGGGACAACAGGGCCCGGAACTTCGCTCGAAGACGAACGGGAAGTCCATCAACTACTGGGGCCTTGCCAACATCGTTAACGTGAACAGCGCCGTGCTTCCAGCCGAGACTGTACGAGGTCACGCTGAACTGCCGTTACATCTGGCGAGCGCCGTTCAAAGTGCCGGACACAAGTAAAGAAATACGGCAACCTCACGCATGACTTACGCGTCGCAGTTGCACATCGCCGTCGTCGAAATCGATCGCGATACGTTCGATTCCCAAGGATTCTCGACTATGTTGCGGTGGACGACTGCGGCACGGTCATCAACTCCGCCGATCGTGGAAGGTCAGGTGTATGGCGCGACGGCGCATGGCATCGGCGCGGCGCTGATGGAGAACTTGCGTGTACGACGCCGTCGGGAACATGCTGACCAGCACCTTCAGCGACTACACCCCGATCACCGCCGATGAACATGCCGCAACGTCAAATACGGACACGTCCAGACGCCTTCCCCGCACAGCTACAGCGGCGCGAAGGGCATGGGAGAGGGCGGCGCAGCTCCGATCCACACGATTTCTGCGGCATTGCAGGATGCGTTGTTCGCAGAAGGCATCATCATCGCCGACTCATACAACAACGCAGACAGCATGTTCCGCGCAATTGCAAAGAAAGAAATCTATCAATCGAAGGACCACGTACAAGTTGGTGAAGAGGTCAACGTGAGAAAACCGATAACTTGTACAAAGCCGCTTATGGCGAAATCCGTCGAGCAGGGCAGACATTTTCGGCTATTTGTTCTTACGAAGCGCAGATGGCTTCCGGCGGCGTGATGCATGAAGAAGGTCTGCATCATAGGATGCGGCGCAATTGGAAGTCTCTACGCTGCGCACTTGGCGAGGGTAGCGGAAGTCTGGGCATTTGTTCGACGCGAGGATCACGCGGCAGCCCTGAATAGAGAAGGACTACGAGTGACGGGCACACACGATTTTCGGTCAAGCTGAGGGCGACCGCGAATCCTGCGGATCTGCCCGACTGTCGATTTGGGAATTATCGCAACCAAGGCCACACAGGTGAAGGGATTCAATCGGTCCGGTAGGCCATCGCTTCGACAAGGGTGCCATCCTGTCGGCGCAGAACGGTCTTGGCAGCGAAGAGATCATTGCGGCTCACACCAAAGGATTTGTCCTCCGCGGCACCACATTCATGAGCGGCACGCGTCACACCGATACACACGTGCAGTACGAACTCGACACCCCTACCTGGTTGGGCCCGTTTGAGCCAAGCGCAACTCCATTTTCGATTGTTCAGGCAGCGTCAGACCTGATCATCGCCAGCGGCCTCGAAAGCTGAACCGCTGCGTGACGCTCGACCCGCGCAATGGTCGAAACTGATTTTTAACTCATCCGTTAATGGCGTGTCCGCGCTGACGGAGCTTCCGCACTCGCCGCATTTCGCGGCGGAGGGAAATTCGTCCGATCTTGGGCATGTTGTTCCATGCACTGTTGATGGAAGAGGGCAAACGAGTAGCAGCCGCGGTTGGCGTGAAATTACACGAAGATCCTTGGGAGATGAACAAGATCGGCGCGATGACCAATCATCCTCCTTCAATGCTTCACGACGTGAGGCACAGACAACCGACAGAAGTCGATTTTCTTTCGGGCGCGATCGCCCGTGAAGCTGCGCGTCGGTGAACCCGCACCTCTTCACACAGCGGTCTACCGACTCATCAAAGGCAAAGAAGACGGCTTGGATGTTTACCGAAGAAAACAAAGCTGTGGAACAAGGCCCCGGGGCGTCGCAACCAACAACAAAAAATGGGAATTGGAAACTGAGAATTGTAGTCATGTCGTGGTCCATCGATAAAGCCAAACTCGACCGCGTTCGAACTCTGATGAAGGACCAGGATATTCTGCGCTCGTGTGCCGCGCGCCGGACAACGTTCTGTACCTCACCAACTACTGGTGCATGAAGGGATACGATGCGGTCGTGTTTCCGCGTGAAGGCGAACCGACCCTGATTGCGCTTGAACCACAGCAAGCCGACGCCGAGCGCAATTCGTGGACGAAAGACATTCTTTACTTTAAGGGTTATGACGAGCGGGATCCGCGTCCGCCGCAATTTCGTGCGTTCGATCGCGCCTTCGAAGTCCTCAAGCAGCGTGGCCTTACCGACAAAGTTGCCGTCGAGTTGAATATGGGTACTCAGTCCGCTGATCGCATGGTCGGCGAGCCAACGACGTTCATGATGTCGTATTTCGAGTCATTTAAGAAGTTTTGCGCGCAAGTTGTTGATGCAACGCCTCTTCTCAATGAAGCGCGCGCAATTAAGACCGCCCAGGAAATTGAGCGCATGAAGCCTCGCCAATGAACTGGCTGCACTCGCAATGTGGACTATACCCGCGAGCACATGCAGCCCGGGATGAAAGAGAGCGAAGTCGGTGGGATGTATGAGGAGTTTCGTGCACGGCCTTGGTGTTGGGTACCAAGGCAAAGTTGAAATGGCCCGTGCGTTCACGCTGGTGTGGTCGGGCAAGGGAATCGCAACATTCACCGCGACTGGGGATCGGCCCATCCAGAAGAACGAGCCCACGCTTTTTGAAATTTGGGTATGCGCCGACGGCTACTGGACCGACCTCACCAAAAACGCGTGTCCCGGCGAACTGAACGCCCGATTACAACAAGCTGCTGGACCTGCTCCTTAAAGTATTTAACGAGAGGTGTTCGCTTCGCGCGCGACGGTGCCAGCTTTCCCGATCTTGATCGCCTGATTCGCGCCCGCATCGCTGAAGGCGGGTACCCCGGACAGCCTCGCATCCGATCTGCCACGGGGTGGGAGCCCGCGCGCACGAGTTCCCGTATGCACACCAGGCGGGAACCGGAACTATGCGTGGAAGAATATGGTGCTCGCGATCGAACCTGGAATTTATTGGCCCGGCGGAGGAGGCCTGCGCCTCGAAGACAACTTCCTTCTAACAGAAACTGGCAATGAAAACTCTGTACCGACCCAGACGATTTCCGTCTGGCAAGAAGGTAGCTTATGGGAAACGTGCCGAATGTTCGGAAGGTGAAAGCTGAGAACAGAGAACTGGAGAACCGAGAACTGAGAAAAATTGCCGAGCTCAAACACCAAACCGAAACTACCGCTCGACGCGAAGGTGAAGGCCCAACGCATCCTCGCCGAGATTAGAGGAAGAAGAGCTCGTCGCGATGTGCTGCGACGTGATCAACATTCCTAGCCCCACTGGGCAGGAACTGGCAGATGGCTGAGTACATGCGCAATGCGCTCAAGCAACTCTGACCTCAACGTTACGTGGCAGGAAGTCGAGGAAGGCCGTGCCAACGTGGTGGCGCGCTGGATCGGGTCCGGTGGTGGCAAGAATTTGATGTTCAACGGCCACATGGATACGTCAAACACGGGCACTGAAGAGTTTCTAGCTGGACCTGGCTACAAGCCGCACGCGATCGTAAAGAACGGATTCTATCTACGGCCTCGGCATCTACAACATGAAAGGTGCGCTCGCCTGCTACACCCATGCCGTGAAGGCCTTGCAGCGCGCTGGTAGTACGCCTGAAGGGCGACGTGATCGTTGCTGCCGTCGCAGGCGAAATCGAAAAGACGCAGTGGGGCGATTTCAAGGGCAAAGAATATCGCGGCTACGGATACGGCACACACTACCTGGTGCAACCACGGCATCCTGCCGGATATGTGCATTCTCGGTGAGCCCACCGACACGCATGTTGTGCTTGAACATTTCAGGTCTCTCTGGGTCCGCATCTCCTGCACCGGCATTTATGTTCACACAGCTTTCTGCGAAGGACGGGAAGAAATGAACTCCATCCGCAGAATGTATGAGCTGATGGCCCCAATCATGAAGTGGATCGACACTTGGGAAAAGAAGGCGTCGTACGGCGGCAAGAAAGCGATCGTGAATCTCGGCGGCATTCGCGGCGGACATGCCTGGCGTGCAAGCCGTACGCCAGAAAAGACTGATCTGTTTCTCGATGTTCGCGTTCCCCCAACCATTCCAATGAGCGAAGCGCGCCGCGACGTTCAGCAAGTCTTCCTCGATCTGGAAAAGAAGCATCCCGACTGGGGTCTTGAATTTGAAACGTACGTTTCCGTGCCGGGTGCCCGCATCAGCGAAGATCACGAAATGATCAAAGCGATCGATGCGAACCATGAATTCATCATAGGGCAGAAGCCGGAGCGTGAAGTCGTCACGTGGTGCTCCGACGCGAGCGTCCTCAGCCGCTACGGAGTCGAAACCGTGAATTACGGCCCGTCGAGCGGCCCGCGCGACAAAGAGGGCGAAAAAGTTCTTATCAAGACCCTGTTGGATATCACCAAGGTCTACGCACTAACCGCCGCCCAACTATGCGGGGTAGTCGAGTAGTGCCGAAATATAGAGGTGGAACGAGGCCCCGAACCGCTTGTGTTCCCCAATGAAGGTGACCGTGGGCGGAGAATTGACAGAGTCGCGTACAAGCGACGAAATGGAAAGCCCAGGGCGGCAGCCCTGGGTTACAACACGAAAACGATGAAGTCCCGTAGGGACGACACGGCGCTTCACAAGGGTGCAATCGCGTAACGCTCGGAGCGAACTTGCCAAAGTCAGAACGAAATCAACCGCCGCTACAAAAACATCCGGGCGCGGATGGCTGCCGACAAACTCGATGCCCTCATCATCTGCGGCAATCAATATGCCGGAGTTCTGAAGGCGCAGTCTTCTACACATCCGGATTCGAAATTGTTCACCGCTATGTCTATGTGCTGCTTCCACTCGATGGCGGAACCCACGCTCGTCTTTCCGCGCGAAGCTCGCTGGATTGGAGATAAAAGAAGCCATGGGTTAAAGATCAGGTTTGGCCAGACGTTCCCGGCCAATGGCTTTCGCGACCGCATCACCGAGCGCAAATGGAAGCGAGTCAGGAGTGTTCGGCCTGAACTTCATCATGGCGGTGCGCGATTACGTCAAACTCGCCGCACGCCCCGTTCGAACTCGTCCCCTTCGATCAACAGTTCGACATGACCCGTGCAGTGAAAAGCGAAGAAGAGTTGGTGGAAGTCCGCGATGCCATGGACATCATCATCGATGGGTTTCTGGGCGCTGGTGGCTGCATACAAGCCCGGCAAGACCGAGGCCGAGATCATGGCGCCTGCCGTCGAGACGATTTTTGCGGCGCGGCGCCGGTCCACGAATGATGAACATTCTTCTCTCCGGCGAAAACGGCGAGGCGAATGCTTACTTCAAAGTGCCCGGCGATCGCACAGTCGCAGGCGACGATCTACTTCTTTACTCGCTCGAGATCACTGGCACCGGATGCTACTGGGTAGAGTTCTCACGAGCTCTCATCAAGGGAAAGCCGAGCGCGACCACGCAACGCATGGCCGATGCGTATCCAGATGCGATGGAGATCGGCTCGCAGATGATGCGCGCGTGGCGAACTTGCGTCGAACGTCCACCGCGCGTGTTGCGGATAAGTTTGCGAAACATGGCTTCTTCGCTAGGACACCTGTCCGGACATTCGATTGGCACCACCATGATCGAGTACCCCGCAATCGGCGCGAAGAAGCGAGGTTCCACTTGAAGAGAACATGATACTGCTCTCTCTCCATCCGCAAGTGGTGGATCAAGACGGTAAAGGTGTGTCTCTACACGCAAGACACTCTTCGCATCGGTATATACCGAAGGCGAAAACCTTGCTGACGTGCCGTGGAAGTTCTACAACGGCGGCGAGACAAGGTCATTGCTTAGGGGACATTGAGTACGCGAATGAGAATCTGCATCATCGGTTGCGGCGCGGTAGGAAGCTTATTTGCTGCGCACCTCGCTCAGAAGGGTGAAGTTGAGGTCTGGCGCTTACGATGTATGGAAGGAACACGTCGAGGCCATCCGCAAGAACGGCCTGCGTCTCTCCGGTGCCGCTGATTTCACTGCGCAAACTCAATGCGACCAGCGATGCGAGCGAACTTCCACGCTGCGACTACGGTATCGTTGCCACGAAGGCGATCCATACGAAGGGTGCCATGGCGCAGGTCGCCGCGGCATTCGACGAACAGCGCCGTATGCTCCGTGCAGAACGGAGTCGGCAATGAAGAGCTCATCGCGGACCACGTGAAGCACGTCATCCGCAGCAACCACTTTTCCCCTGCTGGACATCCGATCGCCGTGGGAGCACATCGGCTTCGATATCAGCGGCGATACATGGATCGGCCCGTTCGAGCCAACCAAGACGCCCATGTCGATGGTCGAAGAACTTGCCGGATTCATCACGCGTAGCGGCATGAACGTAATTCGCGCTGAAAGGACGCCCGCGGCGCGCAGTGGACGAAGCTCATTTTCAACGCGAGCACGAATCCGGTCGGCGGCTCTTACACTGCTGCATCATGGTGCTCGCTACTCGTCTTCCACGACCGGCCAACTCATTCAACAGACTCTGATCGCGCGAAGGAGAATCGGTCGCCAAGGCACTCGGCATCGAGCTTCACGGAGATCCTCGGGCTCTCTAGTACAGAAGGGCGCGAATGCGCCGGGCAAGCACCGCGCCAGCATGTTGCAAGACGTATCTAGCCAAGCGTCAGACCGAAGTCGATTTCATGAACGGCGCAATCGTGAAATGCCGGAGAGAAGACCGGTATTCCGACGCCGCTCGAACAGAGCCAGTTTGGCAGCTGATCAAGGGACCTCCGGAACATTCCTGGATCGATCCGGACTAAGCGAGAGTTATAAACCGAGAGTGCGTGAGCCGGTCCGCATGTCTGGCCCGAAAATGTCGCTAAGAAGCCAGTAAGCCAGAAGCCAGTGCAGAACCGAGAACTGGAGAACCGTAGAACTGGAGTGATTAAATGCCCGTCCCATTCAACATCGGAGTCCTGCAACTCAGCATGGAACCTAGTCCAGGAAACCGTCAGCCATGGCGAAAGCGTGCGAAGACGCTGGTTTCGATTGCTTCTGGATCGCTGAAGCTTATCCATGGTGGCGCAAGCATCAGGTTCAAGCGCGCTCCTCGACTGCCATCCTGGCGGTCATCGCGCCGCGCAACGAGAAAATTCAGCTGGGCTGGGAATTATTTCTCCGTACACGCGTCACCCGGTTCAGATCGCCATGGAAGCGCGCGCGTCATGCAGGATCTTGCCGCCGAGACCGCTTCCTTCTCAGGCTTGGCGCTTCGAAAATCTTTATGAAAGAAATTGGCGAGGGTGAAGGTAGAAGGTTGGGCCAGCAACCGTCATGCGCGAGAGCATTGAGATCATCAGCGGGTGTGCTCAAAGGCGACGCATTCGAATACCGGGAGAAGTTTTCGCCGCCAGTGCCGCCGCCTTTGAAATCCGACGCGCATATCCCGCGCGGTATCCCACCCATCTACGTTGACGGGTACCGGCCCGGTGCTGCAGAAATCATCAGGCGTCATTGGCGACGGACTTCTCACGGCATCCATAACTACGCTGCTGCCGTTCAGCTATTCAAGAAAGAACATGCTTGGAAGGAGCCGCGAAGGCAGGGAAAGACGCCGTCCAATTTGATCCTCGGCTGCGTCATTGTCGGTCGATCGGCCGCGACGCGAAAGGGGAAAAGAGGGTGCGCGCGAGGCAGTGCCGCCATGTATCCGCGAACAAAGTGCAGAATATTAGACGATCTGCCGATGTCCCACTGGAGTCTGCGGGACTGACCTTCGAAGAACTCCAGCCAATCGCGCCGATGCCATGGAGAGAGGCGGCCGCAGCCGCTGCGCAAGCGGTTACAGACGACATCCTGCGCAAGGCCTGCGCGATTGCCGGCACTCCGGAGGAATGCGTCGAACGCATCAGGAATACCGCGACGCGGGCGCCACGCACATCATGCTGGAGATCTGGGGTGACGACCGCACCGGCCGAAGCGAAGCTCTTCGGAGAAACGGTTCTTCCACATTTCCGCAACTAGACGCGGCAACGTCTTCTTTCGGATTGCAGCATACCTTGTCCGGCGTGCTCGCGTGGATAGCATCATGCGCGCTAGCTAAGGAGGACTTCGCCTGCACGGTACTTGGGACAAAGAGCAAATGGCTCACGCCTTCGCGCTTGGCGTTGATCTATGTTGCTGCCTCGGCCGCTTGGGTGATCGGGTCAAGCGAGGCTGTTGATGTGGGAACCTGATGTACCGGCCCGCATCACGCTGTGGGAAATCGGCAAGGGACTGTTGTTTATTGCGATCAGCGGATTTGTCTTCCATCTGGTAATCCGGCGCCTGCTCAATCGTCTTCTGCAATCGGAAACTTCACTACGGGACTCGGAGCGCGAACGTGGCGCGCTCGAAAGGAAACTGGCGCGGTCTCAGAAACTCGAGGGGATTGGCCGTGTGGTTGGCGGAATTGCGCACGACTTCAACAACATTCTCACGTCCATTCTTCCGCTTCGCATCTTTGCAAGACGCGGTTGCGCAACAATGCTGCTCGCGGGTGGGTGAAACCATTCGCGATGCCGCCGACACGCGCGCGGGTCTTACGCGACAGCTGCTTTCGTTTGGGCCAGCGAGGACAGACAGAGCTAAAGCCTTCGATTTGAAATGACGTTATCACCGGAACCGTCGGTCGTGGTCAGGCCCTGCTGGCTCAGAACGTGATACTTGAACTCAATCTCACCTCTGAGAGCGCAACTGTGCTGGCAGATGAAAGCCAGATCACGCAGGTGATCATGAATTTCGCCTTAACGCTCGTGACGCGATGCCCTACGGCGGAAAATCGAGATACGCACCGAAAGTGTCGATTTAAGCGAAGCTGTGGCACGCGTGAGCATCCAGAAGTAAAATCCGGCCGGTACGTCTTACTAACCGTCACCGACAATGGAACCGGGATTTCTTCGGACGTCCTCGACAATATCTTCTCGAACCCTTCTTCACGACCAAGGCGCCAGACAAGGGCACAGGTCTCGGCTTTGTCTACCGTCTATGGGGATCGTCCGACAGACCGGTGGTTGCATAGATGTCGAGAGCGAAGTCGGGAACGGGACGGTATTTCGCGTGTATTTTCCTGCCTTTTCGGCGAACCGTCTTCTCCGTCCTTTCCTTCCCATCGGAGTCGTCAGCTGGCCATCCCTGACGGGTAGATCCGGAAGCGAATTTCAGGGAACTTTGCCGCCTACCTCCTCGTATCTACGGTGACAGCGCCAGGAGGTGTGTATGAAAACATCTATTGTTTTCATTGGTTGTTTTGTTGATGTCAGTGAGCACGCGGCTGCCCGAACCGGCACCGGAGACGGCGATTCTTCTCCGTTCGAGACCGCGTTTGCCGCAGGCGGAGACCTCCGCATGAGCCTATGTTCAAGTGGGCGTTGTGGCTTCGTGGCTCCGATGACAACCAGATTCGGGTCCGCTACAGCGGCCGTGACGACGGTGGAGGACGTCAAGGTTCAATTCAAATCGAATGGGAACGCGTGGCGAGCTCGAAATCACCCATTGTCCGAGAAACAATTTCAAGATCACAATCGATATCCCGAAGGTCACGGATTTGCGCGTGCGAATGTTCGCCGGGCAGCTCGAGGTGCGAGCGGATAACCGGAAACAGAGATCTTGAGATCGATGCTGGCCAACTGACTGTAGATATCGGCAGGGCCGAAGATCACGGGCAGGTGGATGGCTCCGTTACCACCGGCCAGTGTCGACGCTTCACCGTTCAACGTTTCGAAAGGCGGCTTGTTCCCGTTCCTTCCATCAGAGCGGCCCAGGAAAGTACAGATTGCACGCGCACTGTTGGAGCAGGGCAGGTGGATCTGAACTGAGATCCCATGATGCACATCTAACTTAGAGATCTTGCACCAGGCGACGCGAACAACTCGTTGTGGCCTGTCAGTCGGACGAAGTCAAGCTCATCGATTTTCCGAAACCCGTGTCGTTAACCAAGCCGCGCTTGGCGATGGCGCACGCCTTACCTCAGCAAGAATCGAACCACGCTGCTCCGGTGTAATGCTCAATCCAAGTTCCTTCGCCTTCAAATCGACGCTATCGAGACCGCTCTTCTTGCCGAGAACAATGCTCCGCGTGGCACCGACCAAGTCCAGCGCGAATAGGGCTCGATCGCCTGGATATGGAACTGGCTCGCCACAGCGCCGCTTCTCGCATGAACAGATCGTGTCCCCACCAGCGGCTTCCACGCTTCCAGCGCGTAACCAGCTGCACGGCATACCGTCTCTGAGACATCGCGCACTTTCTCAAGATTCAGTGCGCAACGTCGACGCCGTACAAGCACTTCAGTGCGAGAGCGATCTCTCCGATGTGCTGCATTGCCGGCGCGCTCGCCCATGCCATTGATGGTGCCCGCTGAATCCAGGTTGCGCCTCCTCGCACGGCTGCAACCGCGCAGGCGGTTGCCATTCCGAAATCGTTGTGTCCATGCCAATGCAGCGGAACGGCTGGGCCGATCCAGCCTCGCACCTGCGCATCAAGAACTCAGGACCGCTTCAGGACCGCAAGCCGCCGATCGTGTCGCACGACGACGATCTCGCTCGCACCAGCATTCAGGGCTGTTGCGTAGACTTTTTCGAGAAAAGCTAGCTCCGTTCGCGTCGAATCGACCGCGAAAAGCAACCTTAATGCCATTGTGTACCGCTGCAACAACGGCAGCCTCCGACGCGGCGCAACAGTTCGTCGGGAGAAATGCCATAGGCCTTCAGCTTGATGTCACTGGTTGGGGACTCTATTACCGACGCCTTTATTCCTAGTCGCACGAGTTCATCAACATCCCGCCTTTACGGCGGCGAAAGCCCCACAGTTCCGCCCCGATGCGCGGCCTTCTGCATCAACTGGATCGCCTCGGCGTCTTCGGGCGAAACGCGAGGAAAGCCTGCTTCGATGCGTTCAATCCCAAGCTCGTCGAGTTTGAGCGCGATCTCAGCTTCTGCTGAGGGGACCAGCACAACGCCCACGGTTTGTTCGCCATCGCGAAGCGTTGTGTCGTAAAAGCGAATCGTTTTTGCGGAAACCCGTTGCGCACTTCCGACGCTTATTGAGATCGCTAACCAGATGTTGGAAGAAGTCATGATTTCGATCGCGTTATTACGCTGAATGAAGCGAGGAAGTTGCTCAAACGGAACGTGCCTCGCGATGTCATGGCGCTGAACATGACAAACAAGAACCTATCATCGTCTCCTGCGTGGCTAGCGCCTTTGGCTTCGACCTGCCGCTTCTTCCCAGGAGATGACCTTGTTCCTCAGCACGCCGATCTTCTCGATTTCGCATTCCATCACGTCGCCCGCCTTCAGATACCAGGCCTTCGGATCGCCCGAGAATGCCGCCACTCCCGATACCGTGCCGGTCGAAACGACATCGCCCGCGCTGTATCCCATCGGCGAATAATGGGAAAGGATTTCTGGAATTTCACCGACATCTTGCTCAGAATGCGAGTTTTGCGCTGCGGCTCTCCGTTCACCCGTAGTTCCATGGCGAGATTGTGAGGGTTGGGGCATCTCGTCGCTGTGACAACCATGGGCCCAGCGGACAAAACGGTGTCGATGCTTTGCAGAAGCTGAAGACGCCCGATTTCATTTCTCGCCGCTGAATGTCACGCGCCGGTAATGTCGTTGAGAGATGACGTATCCGCCGACGTACTCGCATCGCGTCTTCCGGCGTGAAATGCTTGCCGCCTTTTTCAGAAACGACCGCCAGTTCGAGCTCGTAGTCCAGTTCCTGCGTGAGGTGCTCGGGGTAAACAACCGGCTCCTCTGGTCCAACGATTGCATCTACGTTCTGGAAGAACCACAATCCAGGGCATGACTGGGCGGGGGAGAACCCGGCCTTAGTTGCTTCTTCGTGGTGCTCGCGAAAGTTACCGGCCGTGTGAAAGAACTTTTGGAATGATCGGTGCTCTCAACCTGATGTCGCGCAAATTGTAGGAAAAGCGCTCACCCTGCGGGCCGACTGTTTTTGGTCCGAGCAGCATGGCATGGTCGAACGCTTGTTGCGCGGCCTTCAAACTCGAATCCCCTCCGCTGAACAAGGCTCTCATTTCGGGCGGCACGAGTGCGTCGTGCCAAACGATAGAACGCGGACGCGCCTTCCAACATCGCGCAGATACCGCTGCACTCGCGACATGAAGGTCAAGCGACACGGTTTTCGGCCAGCGCAATCGCGCCGATACGAGATTGTCGCGCTCAGGTTCTCAAACGTAACCAGTTTCATGGAGAAAGGCCCGCCAGCAGAGTTATCGCGGTACCGAAAGTTTTATTGATCGCCGATTAGCTTGTCGAGGGCGGGCTCAGACGAATGATTCGGCTGACGCTACAGCTTTCATTTCCTTCTTTCGGCGAAGATGGCTGTATCGGCAATAGATCCTTTGCTTAACCACCTCTTGCGGCCTTCCCCCTTCCGCTCAGCTTGTAAAATTTCAGAACTACGCTAAGGTCTTTGGTCTCGTCTTAACCGAAGTCGTTCAGCTTCGCGCCATCGTCATGCCACTTGGCTTCCTTCCAGCTACCAGTCCAATGCCGTCATCAGATCTCGTGATTGCTGGCTTATTGTCGTCAGCACATGGGGCGGCGATCAACTGCAAGTCGCAGGCGCGAGGTTTTCGGACCAAGGCCAACTAGTTTTCTAGTGGCGTACGGTAAATACCAGGAAATAGTCCATGTCGTCTGGCTTCCGCTGAAGTCGTACGTTTCTACCAGAGAATAGCCGGCATCGCTGGCTTCCGCGGATGACGTAACGTTACGCCGTGCCACCCGTGATTTTCGCCGTTTTCGACTGCGATCGATGATTCCGACCAAAGCACCCCGGTTTCAGTGAAAGGCGCAGGTTGCGCAGAGTCTCCGGGATGCTGATTTCGTGATACGTCTTCAGCATGAGCACGGCGTCAACACTATCCGCGGCGAGCGGGGGATTATCCGGTTGGCTCTGCACCGTCTGGATGTTGGTGAGTTTTTCCTGAGTGGCGCGGTTCTTGATATAACCGCGGTGCTTCCGGGGTTGATGTCGACGGCGTGGGCAT
>ERZ1370068.979-contig-10895_pt1 | contig 32434 bp, 43 predicted proteins | sample MGYA00561227_ERZ1370068 | MGnify/ENA primary metagenome ERZ1370068 (study PRJEB38410, sample SAMEA6850437) | metagenome | study: Metagenomic assessment of the ecological functions of the soil: analysis of the soil microbiota associated with the...
TTGTACTTCGTTCAGTTACATGTGTGCTATGCGTGAGCGCAGCCTTGAACGCGGCGATCACCGTGGGGTCTGACATTGACCCGGAGTTCATCAGGCATGACGCTCTACCTCCAGCCTGACCCGGCCAGCCGCCCCGCAGGTACCGCTGACCCAGCACACGAGCGGAGCTGGGGCGAATCCAGCTGCTGGCATTGGCGGGGCACCGGCAGGTGCCGCCACGCACGAAATCCTATCACGGAAAGCGGCCCGCAACACAAGAAATCTTTTGTGAACTGATATTGCTGCCCCGTTACCCGGGCCAGGCTGAACACGCCTTACCTGGCCGGGGTTAGAAAAAAACACGCCACCCTGGGGTTCCCGCAATACCCTGACGGGGTTTCCTGAATACCGGCATGTGGTTTTACTGAGGGCTTTTCACGCTTGCACAAACCGCGGCCAGCCAGTGCAGCTCGTGCCGCCGTGTCACGCCGCCACGAGCCCGGCCGGCGGGGTGGTAACAGCAGGTACTGACGACCGGGCCGTCCTGGCTGGCGGGCACCTTCGCGGCTGTCGTGATCCTGGTCAGCGCCTATTCCGCGAGCCGCCTGGCCATCTCCCCCTCCGGCGGGGGCGGACGACCGGAGTCCGACGCCGACGCGCTCCCTACGGTCATGGGCGCGCGGCGATGGCAGGAATGCTCGTGCCGCGGCTCAGCGTGCTGCCCGGCGGCGTAATGGCTGGTCGATTTTCGGCATCGCGGCAGCATGGTTCGGCTGGCGCGCCGTGCGCGCGCCCGCGACTGCGCCGCCAGCCGTAAGCTCCGCCATTCCGCCTCCCGGTGCCGCGCATCTGATCGAATTGCGTCGCCATGCTTTATCATGCTGCGGCCGGTGCATGGTCCCCGGCCCGCGCACGGGCAGGCCGGGATGGCGATGGAGCGGCATGGGCGCGTCCGTAAGCCCGGCGGGCAGCTTCCGGTGCTCGCGGTGATCCTCGCCCTGTTCGTTGCTCCGGCTACATCGTGCGTGGACGACCGACCGGCTGGCGTCCCTGGCCCGGGCACGAGAGTCGCGGCGGCGGGCCCAGGGCGGGAACCGCCTGATCGGCGGCAGTGGTCCCGCGTGGCGGTGCCCCCAGCCGCCGCGCCCGCGATGCCCCCGGCTTTTACGTAAGCCGCCGGGACCCGGCGCGGTGACGGCAGGCTGGCGGGCGGCGATGTCTTCGCGCCCGGGCTCGCCACCTGCGGCATCTCGCGATGAGTAGCACCATGGGCTACATGCTTGCTTCTGATGCTCTAGCCCCGTGGCAAAGACGCTCCGGGCATGCCCGCCGGGTCAGGCGGGGGAAGCTGCGCCCGGCATGGACGGCATGGACGGCCGGGCCGTCACGAGGCCCGGGCATCTCCGCGGATGGCGGTGCCGGGACGGCCGGCAGCAGCACCTCGAACACCGAGCCCTGGCCGAGCGTGCTGCTGGCGCGGGCCGAGCCGTGGTGGGCCTCCGCGATCGCCTGCACGATCGGCCAGGCCGAGCCCGAGCCCGCCGGCTCGCGGCTCCGATGCGGGTCGGCCCGGGCGAACCGCTGGAAGATCCGCTCCAGGTCCGCCGCTCGGGATGCCGCAGCCGGAGTCCGCCACCGACCAGGATCACGCATGCCCGTCCTCACGGCGGGCGCCGACCTCGATGCGGTCGCCGGCCGCGGTGTGCGCGATCGGCGTTCTCGAGCAGCGCGTCGAGCGCCATCCGCGAGCCGGTCGCGGTCGACCGAGGACGGTCGCCTCGGCACCGCGGCGGTCAGCCGCCACCGGCGAGGCATGTGGCCCCACCGGTCGAGCGCGTCCGACCGCCACGGACTCCGACCGCGACCGGGCTCGAGGTGCAGGAAGTCGGGCTGCCCCGCCGAGGCCAGCAGCAGCATCCGGGTGGCCAGCCGCCGCAGCCGCATCAGCTCGTCGGTGACCACATGGGCGTCCTCGGCGACGCTCGTGGTTGGTGACCGCGCGCTCGATCAGCTCCGCGTGCCCGAGCGCCACGCGTGATCGGCGTGCCGAGCTCGTGGGAGGCGTCCTGCAGGAACCGGCGCTGCTGTTTGAGCAGCCGCAGGTTCTCTGCGAGACCCGCTGCACCTCCTCCATGGCCGCCAGCCGTTCCTCGGTCGCCGCCAGCCGCTTGCGGCCGTGCCAGACCATCACCAGGAACATCAGCGCGATCAGCGGAGACTTCTGGCCGAGGTAGTCGGCGTCCTGCTGGCCCTTGAGGACCTGCACGCCGATGATGCCGCCGGTGGCGAGGGTCACCGGCGGCCAGGGTCAGGATCGTGGGCTGGAGCCGCCACAGCCGGAAGCCGTAGATCACCGTCAGGCTCACCCAGATGGCCAGGAACGGGACGGTCTGCCACGCGGGGAGCAGCCGCATCGCGGCCAGGTTGAGGCACCGACGCGAGGCCGACCCAGGCGATGGCTCACCCAGGACAAGGTGGGGCCACTGTAGGACCCGGCGGGATGCGGGGGCGGCATCACCCGGCCGCGCGTGCCGCCGGGCGGGCACCCGGATCCCGGGATCGGCGACGGACCCGGATCCGGCGTCAGGACGGTCGGCCGCGGGACTGCCATTGGCGGGACCGGCCGGGGGAGGGCGATGGCGGAGCGGGCAATGGGGCGCGCCGCCACCTTGGCGGCACGCCTGGTCAGGCGCTGCGTGGACACGATCTCTCCCCACCTGATACCGCGTGACGCGGGCACGCAGCGCTTTGCCAGCGCTGCCGCCCGCGCCAGCACGTAACTTCCGGCGGCCTGCTCCGGGCCGCGCTGGCAGCCTCATCGCTCCAGCCGATGCGAGTCAACGCGCCGAAGCGGGTCCCCGGCCAGGAATCCGGCCCCGTCAGATGACCTCCCGGCCGCCTCGGTTCGCCGGGGCGGGCGGCAGCGGAGGGCATCGCAGCCAGGGGTCTTCGGGGCGCCAGGAGCGCGCTCACGTCAAGCTTGGTGCCGACCATCTGCTTGAGCATGAAGTCGTGATTGAGGTCGAGAATAGCGCGGGTTTCGGCGGCGATTACCGCGTTCCGGCTGAGCTGAGCTCGGTTGTCCTGCTGCTGCCTCGCCCGACAGGGACCAGTTGGTGGAGCCCCCTCACGGTGTACGCACGCCGTCGACGATCACGATCTTCAGGTGCGAGATCGCGTTGTGCACCGAGCTGGTGCCGATGGCGATGCTGTTGCCGAAGGCGTCGTTGTTCAGCTGGCCAGGATCTGCTTCTCGTGCACGCGCGCTGGCCCCTGGCTGCGGTCAGGCTCATCTGCACGTAGACGCGCTTCTCGTCCGGCGAGCTTGCCCTGGATGATCTTGTTGAGCTCGTCGTCGTCGTAGCCGAGGCATGTTAACCACGATGGAGTGCTGTGCGCTGCCCAGCGCCGCCACGGGCAGGCCGTGGACGTTGTCCGAGGAGCGAAAGAACGTTGCTTTCGTCGTCGGGATAGCCGTCCAGGGAAGCGGCCTTCGGCCTTGTACTGCGCGAGATCGTCCCACACGAATGGCGTATCGGCCATGGTTCCCCTAATGGTTCCTCACATGGTGCGTGCGCGAAGCGTGCCAGTGGAGCTCCAGGTTAGCGGACCAGAAAGGCGGGCTCAGATGGCGAAAGCTCGCCTGATCTTGAGCGTACGTCGCCATTGTATTTCGCGGAAGAGGTCGGCGCGGCTCCTGGCGAAAGTAGGCCCGCAGGGGAGCGCGCCGGTTGGCGGCGCCGCGTTGGCGAGCCCGGAAGGTCGGTCGGTCGGCCGCGACCCGCGTCTCGATCGCCCGGTCCATCTCCCCGGGTTCCACACCCACCTCTGTCGCACAGGAGGCGCCACGCGTCCGGGTCACCGGCGGTCCATTCCCGGCCCGAAAGGATCGCCTGGCGGGCGGCGCGGTCCCCGACGAACCGGGGCAGGCGCAGGTTGGACGCCCCGGGATGATCCCCTCCTTGCGGGCGGGCAGGAACAGGCGCGATCCGCGGGTGGCGATCACATGGTCGACGACGTGCAGGAGCTGGCAGGCCCCGCCGGATCGCGAAGCATTCCACCGCGGCCACCCACAGCTTCTCGGTCCCGTAAGTGGCAGCCGGCGCCGTCCGCCAGGGCGCCCAGGTCCGGCGGGGCGGGAGCGAGGCCGCGGTAGATCTTGTTGACGTAGCCGGTCCCGCAGCAGGTAGAAGGAGGAAGTCGATGCGCCCGTGGTAGAGGTGGGTGAGGTTGATCCTGCCGGCCCGAACCCGCCTGCCCCGGTAACGCGGGTGCTGCGTCACGCCGCCGCGCAACACCCCGACCTCGATGGCCGGGTCGAGCAGGATCAGTCGATGCCGCACTCGGTCGCGGCGAGCGTCGTCTCGTCTTCCGGCGTTGAGATGCCGCGGGTTGCTCAGCTCGAGGACGCCCGCCCGTCCCCGGCGCGTCACGCGGACGGGCCCGAGGTCGGCCGTGCCGGTGTCCCGCAGTTCCCGAGGTGCTCGAACGCCGCGGCGGTGGGCTGGAGCATCGCGCCGATCGAGGTCACTAAGCCGGGCTGCGCGAGGACGTGCGAGATCAGCAGGCCGTGGGCAAACTCGATGCCTTCCTTGTCCGGTAGCGCCCGCCCGCGTTCGGCGTCCATCTCGGCGGGGAGGGCACCAGGCCAGGACCAGCGTGGCGGCCTGGGCGACGAGCTCGCCGAGCCTGGTGGCCTGGTGCGGCCTAGCGGTCGACGCGCGTCGTAGAGAGTTGCCGTATGCGCGCGCAGGAAATGCTGGCGGGCACCGTTCATGACCCCGCCGATCGCCTCCCGCGCGGCCCGCTCGTCGGCGGTGCAGGCGCCCGGCGCGGGCAGGCGCCGGGCGAGCGGCCTGGCCGCGGCGAAGAAGCGCTGCACCTCCGCCGCGCCCGGGAAGGAGTCCTGCGGGCCCGGCTGCCGGTGCCGACCAGTCCGCCACCTCGGCCGCGGAAAGCCCGGCCCGGGCCAGGACCGCGGCCGGAAGGCGGGCCGTGGTCATCCGGCCATCACCGCCGTCACGCTCGCGCCTTCCCGGCTGGCATTTCCCTGCTGGGCTCCGGTGGCGGGCAGCGCCGGGACCAGCCACGGCCGCCATTCGCATCATGCCATCGCCGGGGCCGGGCCAGGCAGCCCTTCTGCCGACAAGGGTCAGCGGGATATCAGCACACCATCAGCGCACTTTCAGTTTTCCTTCAGTTTCATTTTTATCCTCGATATCCGTACAGCACGGGAACCACGTCCAAGACGCAGCCGGGGCCGCTGTCCATCATGTGCGGCCGGAGCCAGGCGCGCCGCCAACGTATCCGCCGTGAGGAATGCCGGGCAGGCTTGCGGCATAGCGAGATTGAGGCAGTCAGGTGCTGGCAACTTGCGTGGACGATTCCACTGGTCCTCACACGTGGCCCTGGGCGGGCAAATCATCCCGGGCCGGCGGCAGCTGATGCTGGCCGCCACCGCGCAGGCGCCCGGGCTGGCGCGGCAGGCCACTCATGAGGCGCTGGCCGCGTGGCAGGTGGCCCACCTGGAGGAGACGGCGGTGCTGCTCGTCTCTGAGCTGGTCACCAACGCGGTACGGCACGCCCGCACGGGCGGGACGGCGGTGGTTCTGCGGCTGGAGAGCCGCGGGGTCCTGGCTGCGGATCGAGGTCCACGACGCCGACCCGCGCATGCCGCAGCCGCGCACGCCGGATCACGCTCGACGGGTCGGGCTTCGGGTTCGTGCTCCTCGAGGCCCTGGCCGACAAGTGGGGGTTCGCGAGGCCACGATCGGCAAGGCCGTGTGGGCGGAACTGGACGCGCGCGGCGGGCGGACGAGACGAGTCGGCGGCCTGCAGCGGCGGTCCTGCTCAGCGGAAGTCGCGGCTGCCGCTGGCGGCCACCACCGGCAGCCGCTGCAGCCGGGTGGCGAGCAGGCTGACCGCCGCTTCCATGCGCTCCACCCGGCCCTGGACGAGCAGGGCGCTGGCATCGATCGCGAGCCGAGCGGTGGCGTTCCCATACCGGCGGCGGGCAGATCACGTTCGCCATCCCGGTCTCGTCCTCCAGGCTCAGGAACACCACCCCGCGCGCCGTCCCCGGCTGCTGCCGGTGGGTGACCAGCCCGGCCACCACCACCGTGGCGCCGGGCCGCGCCGTCTTCAGCTCCGCCGCCCCGATCACGCCCCGCCCGGCGAGCCGCTCCCTGATGTGCGCGAGCGGGTGGGTGCCGAAGGTCCCGGTCGCCCACAGATCGGCGAAGGTCTCCTCGGCGGCCGTCATGGCCGCCAGCGGCGGCGCGGCCAGGCCAACGGTGGTGCCGGGCAGCTGGCTCGGCCCGGATGGTGGCCGCCGCCCCGGCCGCCCACAGCGCCTCCCGCCGGCTCATCCCGAAGCAGCCGAACGCGCCCGCCATGGCCAGCGCCTCCAGCGCCGGGGTAGGCAGCGCGGGTGCGGCGGGCGAAGTCCTCCAGGTCGCGGTACGGCTGGCCGGCCACGATGACGGCGGCGGGACCGGAGCCGAGGTTCCTGACCGCGGCGAGGCCGAGCCTGATCGCAGGCTGGCCCGGCACCGGCCTGCCCCCGCGGGCTGGTCGGGCGGGGCGGCCGTGTCCCGATGGTGGTCTCGGGTCCCGGTTTCCAGGGTGGCCAGCGCGGCGCTGGCGTTGACGTCCACCCCGCGCACGTGCACGCCGTGCCTGCGGGCGTCGCCGATCAGGCTGGCTGAGCGAGTAGAAGCCCATCGGCTGGGCGCGCAGCAGGGCGGCGGTGAACGCGGCCGGGTAATAGCGCTTCAGCCAGGCGCTGGCGTAGACCAGGTAGGCGAAGCTGATCGCGTGTGACTCCGGGAAGCCGTAGCTGGAGAAGGCCAGGATCTTGGCGTAGATGTCCTCGGCCACCTCGTCCGGGATCCCCCGGGCCGCCATCCCGGCCAGCAGCCGCCCGCGCAGCTCCTCGATCCGCTCGGGGCCCCGCTTGGAGCTCATCGCCTGCCGCAGCCGGTCCGCCTCGGCCGGGCTGAACCCGGCGCAGTCGATCGCGAGCTGCATCATCTGCTCCTGGAACAGCGGCACCCCGAGGGTCTTGCCCAGGGCCCGGCGCATGGACTCGTGCGGCAGGTCCGGCGGCTCGTCGCCGTGGCGGCGGCGCATGTACGGGTGCACCGAGCCGCCCTGGATCGGGCCCGGCCTGATCAGCGCGACCTCGATCACCAGGTCGTAGAACTTGCCGGGGCCGCAGCCGGGGCAGGGTCGCCATCTGGGCCCGGGACTCGACCTGGAACACGCCCACGGTGTCCGCCTCGCACAGCATGTCGTAGACGGCCGGGTCCTCCTGCGGGATCGTGTGCAGGCTCCAGCTCACGCCGTGATGGGCTCGCCACCAGCTCGAAACAGTCCTGCAGCGCCGTCAGCATGCCCAGGCCGAGCAGGTCGAACTTGACCAGGCCCGGCATAGGCGCAGTCGTCCTTGTCCCACTGCAGCACCGATGCGGCCCGGCATCCGCGCCCACTCCACCGGGCACACCTCCCCGACCGGCCGGTCGCAGATCACCATCCCGCCGGAATGGATGCCGAGGTGGCGGGGCAGCCGCTGCATCCGGGCGGCGAGCTCGGTGACCGGCTCCGGGACGCCCGCGTCGGCCGGGACCGGCTGGCCCGTCCCGTACTGCCTGGGCCCCACCTGCTTCGCCCAGCCGTCCAGCTGCTGCGGGGTGTAGCCCAGCGCCCGGCCCGCGTCGCGCAGCGCCATCCGCGGCCGGTAGGTGATCACGTTGGCGACCTGGGCCGCCTTGTCCCGGCCGTACTTGCCGTAGACGTACTGGATCACCTCCTCGCGGCGCCGGTGCTCGATGTCCAGGTCGATGTCGGGCGGGCCGTCCCGGCCCGCTGACAGGAACCGCTCGAAAGCAGGTCGTGCCGGACCGGGATCCACGCTGGTGATCCCCAGCGCGTAGCAGACGGCCGAGTTCGCCGCGCGACCCGCGTCCCTGGCACAAGATGCCGCCTGCCTCGCAGAACCTGACGATGTCGTGCACGATCAGGAAGTAGCCGGGGAACCCGAGCGCCTCGATGACGTCGAGCTCGCGGGCGATCTGCGCGTAGGCGCCCTTGACCGCGTTCGCCGCCCGGCGGGCCGTAGCGCTGCGGGCGCCTTCCCGGCGACCAGCGAGCGCAGCCAGGTCGCCTCGGTGTGCTTGCCGGGGACGGGGAAGACCGGGCAGCCTGGGCGCGATCACGTCGAAGTCGAACGCGCAGTCGCGGGCCAGCCGCACGGTGCCGTTCGGCCACACCGGGGTAGCTGCGCGAGCCGATACGCCATCTCCGCGCCGGACCGGAGGTACGCGGCGCCGGAGGCGGCCAGCCAGCCGTCCATCTCGTCCAGGCTGCGGCGGGCCCGGACCGCGGCCAGCGCCTGGGCCAGCCGGGCATCGCGCGGCGTGGCGTAGTGCACGTTGCCGGTGGCGATCACCGCCGTCCGGTGGCTGGCGCCAGCTCGATACAGGGCGTCGTTGCGCTCGTCGTCGGTCGGGCTGGTCGTGGCTGGTCAGCTCGACCACGACGTTCCGCGTGCCGAACATGTCGGCCAGCGCCTCCGAGTCTCCGCCGCGGCCGCCCCGGGTCCGGCCGAGGCGAGCGCCGCGGGGACGGCGCCCTTGCGGCAGCCGGTGAGGATCACCCAGTGCCCGCCGTGCGCCCGGGCAAGAGACTCCAGGTCGTAGACGGGGCGGCCCTTCTCGCCCCCGGCGAGCTGCGCCGCGCTGATCACCTGGCACAGCCGCCGGTAGCCCTCCGGGTCCCGGGCCAGCACCAGCAGGTGCTGGCCCGGGGTCGGGCACCCGGTCGGGGCGTGGCGGAGGAGCCAGCTCTCCGGGCTGGCCGCGGCGGTCTCCGCGGGGCCGGAGCCTCGGAGGCGCCGCCGCTCCCGGGGGCGGGCCCAGGCTGAGCTCGGCGCCGAAGATCGTGCCGATTCCGTGTCGCCGTCTGCTCCGTGAGCCGGGCGGCCGCCTGGGCGAACTGCGGCACGCCGTACATGCCGTCATGGTCGGTGATGGCCAGCGCGGCCAGGCCGCAGGCGCGCCGCCTCGGCGACCAGCTCGGCGGGAGCTGGAAGCCCCGTCGAGGAAGCTGTACGACGAGTGACAGTGCAGCTCGGCCCATGCCGGTGCGGACACTCGCCGGCCGGGCTGGCGCGGTAGCGCGGGCAGGCGGGTCACCGGGCGCGGCCGTGGCTCCGCTGCCTGCTCCCGCCCTCTGCCCGGCGGGCGGAGGTCCCCCAGGACAGGCGGCGCTCAAGCTCCCGCCACGAGCACGGGCGGGTTGTCCCAGCCCATCAGTCACCTCGCGAGGAGTGCCGTCTTTGGGCGGCTGGAGAATCGTGGGTCGGCGCCGTCAGTCATATCTGGCCTCGATCAGCCAGCGGCCCTCCTGCACGGCCACCAGCCAGGCCGCCCCGTCCTCGGTGACCAGCTGGAATCTGGCCCGCCTGCGCGCGGCGTGCGGATGCCACCAGCGCTCGGCGACCGGCCACGGCCCGGCCCAGGCGGTGACCGCCAGCCACGGCGCGCCGTCGGCGGACATCCGGGCGGGCGGCGCGGAGACCAGGCCGCGCCCGCTGACGGTCACCGTGGCACCCGGAGCCGTCGGCGATCCTGGCGGGCAGCGGGGACGGGTAGACCGTGGTAAGCGACGGCGGGGATCCGCCCCGGCCAGGGCCGCCCGCCCGGCCCGGGCGGTCAGGCCGCCCGGCTCCACCGGCCCGGCACCGCCCGGCGCGGGCAGCGTCCGGTCGTCCGCCTCCGTACGGCACCAGCGTCACCTGCTCGTCCGGGCCGCGGCCGCCCGCCGGCACCGGGCGCGTCACCGCATCGTGCCCGAGCATGGCCTGCACGCCGGACGGCGGCGCGGGCCACCCGGTCGGTGACCACCGCATCGCCCCACAGGCCGAGCTGCTTAGGCCCTGGTCGCGGACCAGCTGATCCGGGGTCAGCCGCAGCGCGCGATCCCGCCGGGTAACCATCGGCGGCTCGTTCTGCCGCCCTCCAGGGGCGGGGATCTGAGCGCGCCGCCGGTTGGCCGGCGGCGGGGGAGCGGGCACAGGGGAGGGGCCGAGGCTGGGCGGGCGGCCACGGCGGCGAGCTGCCAGCGGACGCGCTCGGCCACCGCCAGCGCGGAAAGCAGCCCGTCGTGCCGCCACAGCCGGGTGATCCTGCGGCCGTCCTCCCAGACCGCCTGCACCTGCACCCGCACGCAGGCGAGCCCACGGGCCGCAAGGCCGTCATGCATCCGCTCGGCCAGCGCCTTGGCGGCGAACACCACGGGCTCGGCCTGGCGCGGCGGGCGGGTCGAAGCCGCCGAAACCGAAAGGTCGGCCGCTGGCGGGCGGGGTGCCAGCGGCCGGGGGTCCAGGCCACGCGCCAGCCGGTGAGCGATGCACTCCCGGCGCCCCGAACCGGTTAACCACCGTCGGCTGGCTGAGCAGCGAGGCGAACTCCCCCAGCGTCCCGATGCCCAGCCGGGGGAGAAGGCCCGCCAGATCCTCGGCGTCGGGGCTGTCCAGCACGCTGACCGGGAACGGGGCCAGGAACGCCCGGGCCCGGCCGGGGGCCACCAACGTGGCCGCGCCTGGGTACCGGGGACGCCGCGGGTGCCGGCGGGCGTCCCGGCGCGCCAGGCAGGCGGGCGTGCCGGCCGCGAGGCGCGCGGCGAAAAGGCCGTCGGCGACACCCACCCGAGCAGGCGACGCCGCCGCCGGCGACGGCATCGATGATCTTTGCCGCGAGGACGCCTTCCCCGCCGAAGTACCGGGCCGGGCCGCGCACGCCGACGGCGCAGGCGCCCGGGCGCAGCACCTCCACCCGCGGGCAGAATCCCTCCACCACGGACACCACCGGCCCGAACCCGGTGCGCCGCTGCCCGGCGCCCGGGCCGCCCACCGCCCGGGCCGCGTCACCACCCGCCGTCCCGGTTTCCCGGCCCGCATCCGGCCAGCCGGGCACCAGACGGCCGGACCCGTTCGGGCAAGCCCCGCCTGCCGTCACCCGGTGTCCCGCAGGTCCGGCGCCGGGGCGGTGACGTCTGGTCCGCTGGCGCCCACCGAGCCGTCCGGGCCCCGGCAGCCACAGCCACCGCGTCCGTGACCGCGCCGCCGCACCCCGGCCGTCCGCCACCACCTGCACCCGCCGGGCGCGCAGCCGCCCGTGGCCGGTCCCGGATCCCCGCCCATTCTGGCGGGCCACGAGCAGCCGGGCCTGGGCGCCGTCCCAGCCGCCCGCCGCCACCAGCACGCCTCCGCAGCGCCGCAGGGTGGCGGCGAGCCTGGTGCGCACCTGGGCGGATGGCCGGCCGGGCGGGCGGAGGAGAACCAGTTCACATCCGTCGAGCAGCGAGGCCACCACCTGCGGCCAGCGCACGTGCCGGATCCGGGGACCAGCAGCAGGCGGCCGGGATCCAGGCCCTCGGCCGCCGCGGGCCACCCCGAGCTGTGGCAGCCCGACGGCCGCGCACCAGGCCCCGGCCGCCGATGCGCTCAGCCGCGACCGCCAGGCAGAGCAGGCCCCAGCGCGCCGACCGCCACCACCGTCCGCGCCGCCAGCCCTCCCGGCAGCAGCTCGCGCAGGGCGCGGGGAGCACCGGCAGCATCCCGGCATCCGGCACCGGGCCCTCGTCATGCGCGCCACCGCGGCAGGGGCGTGAGGCGGGCCGTCTCCACTCCCATGGCCGGTACTCTATCGAACGCATATTCGAATATGTCAACCGGGAACCCGGCCGGGGTCACCGGTCGTGCCCCGGGCTTTACCGGGATTTGGCAGTGGGTGCCCGGCCACCGGGACCACACAGCGGTCCGTGCCCGCGCTTCCGAGCACATCCTCCCCCTCTGACGGGACCTGCTGGCCACTGCCCGCAACCGGCCGCCGACCGGATCCGCCGCGAGCCCGCCTGAACTGGCTCACCATCGGGTGCAGCCGCGCAGACCGGGAGGACGGGCATGACATCGCCGCAGGTTAAGCTCCGACCTTGCCGCCTTGGCCGAGGCGGCGTTCCACCGGCTCGGCGACCACGAGAGCCTCGTTTTCGAGGGCCGGACGTACCGGTCGGGCGAGCTGTTCGACCGGGCCTGCCGGGCGTCGTCGGGGCTGGTGAAGCTGGGAGTGTCGCCCGGCGAACGGGTGGTGGTCCTGATGGCGAACTGCCCGGAGGTGGGCATCGCCTACAGCGCGATCTGGCGGGCGGGCGCGGTGGTCACCCCGGTGGTGTTCCTGGTCAGCCCGCCCGAGCTGCGGCACATCTGGCCGATTCCGGCGCCGTGGCGGTGGTGACGACCCCCGAGCTGCTGGCCACGGTGGCCGCCGCGGCGGAGGGCGCGCCGCAGTTGCGGCACGTGATCGTCGTCGGCGGCGCGCGCGAGACTCGCTGCCCGGGCACGTTCGCGGGGCGGACTTCGCCGAGCTGGAGTCGGCCCCGGCTAGAGCGACGTCGTCCGCGTCGGCGACGATGACCTGCGCGACGCTCATGTACACCGGCGGCACGACCGGCCGGGCGAAGGGCGTCATGCTTTCGCACCGCAAGCCTGTATGCATGCTCCCGCAGCTCGCACGAGGCCTCGCAGGCCGAGGGGATCACCGAGCGCTGACGCCGCTGCCGCTGTCGCACGCCTACGGCATGATCGTGACCCTGATCGGCGTTCCACGCCACCGAGCGCGGGCCTGGCCGTGCTCCATGCGCTGGTTCGATCCGGCGGAGCTCCTGGCCCTGGCCGCAGCGGCACCGGATCCAGGCGCACGGCGCTGGTGCCCGGCGATGATCGCAGATGCTGCTGCGCGCAGCCGCTGGAGGACGTACGACCTGTCCGTCGCTCCGCTACGTGAACTGCGGCGCCGCTCCGCTCGCGGCGGAGACCCGGGAGCAGTGGGAGCGGCGGGTTCCCAGCTGCCAGATGCCTGGAGGGTTACGGGTGCACCGAGTCTGGCGCGGTGATCTCGGTGAACCCGCCCGGAGCCAGCCAGCCCCGGCTCGGTCGGGCGGCCGATCCCCGGTTACCAGGTCTCGGATCCGGGACGATGACGACGCCGGACGTGCTCGGCCGGGGCCGACGGAGAGATCTGCGTCCACGCGGACGGCGTGATGGCAGGCTACTGGAATTCGCCCGCGGAGACCGCGGCGACCCTGCGCGGCGGCTGGCTGCACACCGGCGACATCGGCCGCCTCGATGCCGACGGCTACCTGTGCGTGCTGGACAGGAAGAAGGACCTGATCATCCGCGGCGGGTTCAACGTCTTCCCGCGCGATGTGGAGGATGTCCTGCTCGAGCACCCGGCGGTCGCCGATGGCGGGCGTCGTCGGCGTAAGCCCAGACCAGCGGCTGGGCGAAGAGATCGTGGCGTTCGTGTCGCTGCTGCCCGGCAGCGAGGCCAGCCCGGCGGAGATCATCGAGTTCGCCCGCGGGCGGCTCGCGGCGCACAAGTACCCGCGCAGTGAACGTCGTCGACTCGGTTCCGCTCACCAGCGTCGGGAAGCTGGACCGCGCGCGCCCTCCGCGGCCGGGCCGCCGACGGAAATCGGTGACCGCAGCGGCAGTGAATGCCAGTACCGGCCGGGCGTCACACTGAGGGTGAATGCCGGTAGGCCGGGCGTCACATGAGGGGTGAAATGCCGGGCTAGAAGCCGGGCGTCACATGAGGGGGTGAGGCATGTCAAGGCGGAAACGGGAGGCCGTCACATGAGCCATGAGCCGCAGATCCAGGCGCGCGCCGCGCAGCCCTACGTCGCGCATCCGGCGGACCGTCACGATGGACGGCATCTCCGGTGCCGTGGATGAAGCGCTTCCCCGAGCTGTTCGGATGGCTGGCCGGTAACGGCATAGCGGTGGGCGGCCCGCCGTTCATCCGCTACCTGGTCATCGACATGGCGGCGGAGCTGGAGATCGAAGCTGGCTGGTGCCGGTCGGCGCGTAGCCGGCTGGTCGGCATCCGGGCAGACTGGCGGTCCTCCCGGGGGGCAGGTATGCGGTGCTCCGGCCACCGGGCCCCACGACGGCCTGATCACCAGCAATGCCGCGCTGCAGCGGTGGGCACGCGATCACGGGGTCGAGCTCGACACCTGGGAGACCGCCCGGGGGTCGGCCTGGCGCAGCCGGGCCGAGCACTATCTCACCGATCCCTCCAGGGAGCCCGACCCCGCGAAGTGGGAGGTTGACGTCGCCTACCTGACCCGCGGAGCCTGACGTCCAGCACGTCCGCGCGCCACCCTGCTACCTTGTCCACACCTTTCGTCAAGATCGTGGGCCTGGGCCGTCCGGCCGGTGGTGGGATCCGTGGGCCGGACCGGGGGTGGTCGGGACCCGCGAGCGAGGGAGCAGATTATGACAGGAACGGGTGGGGCTCTGGCCGATCGCCTTGCCCAGGGCACGGTGCTGGGAGCCGAGGGATATGTGTTCGAGCTGGAGCGCAGGGGCTACGTCAAGGCGGGCGCCTACGTGCCCGAGGCGGTGCTGGATTTTCCCGATGCGGTCGCCGAGCTGCACCGGGAGTTCCTGCGCGCGGGCGCGGACGTCATGGTGGCGCTGACCTACTACGCCCACCGCGACAAGCTGCGCCAGGTGGGCCGCGAGTCCGAGCTGGAGGCGATGAACAGGCAGGCCGTGCGGCTGGCCCGGCAGGTGGCGGCGGAAGGCGGCGCCCTGGTGGCTAGGCAACGTGTGCAACACGTGGGCCTACGACCCGCACGACCCGGCTAGCGCCGACGTGGTGCGCGCCATGTACCGAGCAGCTGGGCTGGGCCGCCGACGGAGGGCATCGACTTCGTCATCGCGCGAGACCAACGACTACCTCGGCGAGGCGCTGATCGGCCTGGAGGTCAGCCAGGAGCTTGGCCTGCCTACCATGGTGACGCTGGCAACCACCGGGCCGAGCCGAGACGTGGGACGGTTACGACTACGTCGAAGCGTGCAAGATCCTGGCCGACCACGGCGCCGACATCGTGGGGCTGAACTGCGACCGCGGGCCCGCCACCATGCTGCCGCTGATCGCCAGGATCAGGGAGCAGGTCGACTGCGCCGTGGCCGCGCAGCCGGTTCCGTACCGGACCACCGAGGCCTCGCCCACGATGGAATCGCTGCGCGCGGACGGCGTGAACCGGGTCTTCCCGCTGGCGCTCGACCCGTTCAGCTGCACCAGGTTCGAGATGGCGGACTTCGCGGTGGCCGCCCGCGATCTCGGGGTGAACTACGTGGGCATCTGCTGTGGCGCTTAGCCCGCACCACGTCCGGGCCATGGCCGAGGCGCTCGGGCGCACGGTGCCGGCCAGCAGGTACTCGCCGTCCATGGACCTGCATCCGGTCCTCGGCACCGCGGCCTCGCGCCAGGACCCCGCGCGTGCTTCGACGCCTGGAACGCGACCCTGTAGCCGGCCGGATCATCCGGGGCGCTGGATCAGGGCGCTGGTCATGGCCGGGAGAGCGGTCCGGGCGAAGCGGCCCGCCCGGACCGCATCGACGAGCGGCTCCAGCTCCGCGGGCGGGGCCTGTCCGCGGGCGGTGAAGTCGACAAGCTCGCGCACGAGGTCGAACCGCCCGCCCGGTCCCTCTCGCCAAGGCGAGAAGCCCGGCGCAGGTCGATGGCCTGGGCCGCGACGAGGAGCTCGAGGGAGACGACCCGCGCGGCGAGGTCGGCCATCTCGGCCGAGGCGCCTCGCCGAGAGCGGGGCCATCGTCGTGCGGTCCTCGATCCCTTCGGCCTTGCTCGAACTCACGACCTCGAACGAGACCGGGTGGGCGAGCATGCGTGCCTCCGCCGCGATCGCCTGCGCGGCGCCAGCGAACTCGGCGAGGGCCTCCTCGCCCGTATCCGGCTCGGCCGCCAGGCCTAGCTGGAAGGCCCGAGAGGGGGCTCTGGAGCAGCTTCACGGTCCGTTCGGCTGCACAGGTCACCACCGTGGCCAGGGCGATGCGGGCAAAGTCGAGCGCGGCGGCGACCGGCACGATGTCGAGGTTGCCGACGGACACGATGCGCCGTTCGGCGAGGACGACGGCAGGATTGCATCCTGGCGGAGTTGAGCTCGGTCTCGATGGTGGTGCGGGCGTACCCGAGGGCGTCCCCGGCGGCGCCGAGGATCTGGGGGATGCTCCGGAAGGTGAGCGGGTCCTGCAGGTTCCGGGCGTTACCCGGCTCGAAGAGGGAGCTCCCGGCGAGCAGCGCGCGGAGGCGGCTGATCGCCGCGACCGTGCCCGGGTGCGGCCGGACCTCGGTGACCAGCGGATGGAGAATGCTGAGGTTGCCCGCGAACGCCTCGAGATCGAGGGCGGCGGCGACCTCGGCTTCCCCAGCAGCCGTTCGGCGGCGAGCTCCGCCAGCGCGGCCCAGCCGGTGGCGAAGGCGTTGTTGTTGACGAGCGCCAGCCCCTCGTTGTCCGCGAGGACGAAGCCGGTCTCGCGAAGCAGTCCCTCGGCGAGGTCGGCCATCGGGCCGAGGTCAGCCTGGCCCACCGAGCCGAGGCTGCCGGACGGCCTGGGACCAGACCACGGTTGAGGGCGTCGACCATCATCTCGGCGAGTTCGGGGCGGACACCGGCCGCGCCCTTCGCGAAACCGTTCACCAGGCAGACCATCGCGGCCCGCACGACGGGGGCCGGCGCTGAGCGGTCCCTGGGCAATGAGGTGACCCCTGATCAGGAACCGGCTGAAGCCCTGGCGTGCCGCGGCGTCCAGCACGACGCTCTTCCGCTCCGCCAGAGCGGTCGTCAGACCGTAGACGGCGGCCTCCGACCGCAGTGCCTCCTCGACGATCTCCCGGGCGGCCGCCATCCGGTCGCGCGCCAGCCGGGGCGAGGGCAACCTCATCGCGCCCCTCGGCGACGGCGGCGAGGGAATCGATCGTGAGTGACGCGCCGTCAAGCACCACCATCAGCGCGGCCTCCCGGAGACGCGCGCCCGCGCCATGGCATGCCCAGTGGCAGGCAGAACAGGGACCGGCACGTCGCCCAGATTGGCACGGCAGGCCTGACCGGAGGTGCAGGGACGCTGGCAGAATGCCGCCAGCCGTCACCCGCCAGGTCACTGGCGAGCTACCCAGGCTACGTCGCGAGCTGGCCGGAGAGCGCGCGCCGCGCCCGAGCGCCTGCTGGAGTCGGCCGCCGTCTGCGCTCAGGTCCCGCTCCCCGGTGCCGTCGATCGGCGGGAACACCGACCGCACGAACGACAGCACGGGCAGGAGCGGTCTGCGCCGGGCTCGCGGCCGGTCACGAACAGCGCCTGGCTGGAGACGATCGCGAGGATCGCCAGCACGCCGTCCAGGCATTCGGCGGCGCGGCGCTCCCGGCGGTAGGCGCCGGACGTCGGCGACAGCACGTCAGCGCGCGGGTCCGCCACGGCACCCGGCAGCAGTGCGGGCGTGGCCGCGGCGCGCGCCTCCTCGACGTAGCCGCTCGCCGCCCAGCCATAGGCGTACGTGCCGTTCCCGGAAGCCCCGGAGCCACCAGGTTGACCGGAAGGCCGGACGGTCTCGGCGGTGTTGAGCGCGGTCACCTGGCGCTCGGCGACCAGCGCGAGATCCGCCCAGGCCGCCGACAGCGCGTTCAGCGCGGGGTACGCCATCCCATTGTGATAGCCGCCGCTCCGCACCGCCCGCCCGGCCGGGCGGCCCAGCTCGTCGGCGACGTAGACGACATCGCTGGTCACCGAGCGCAGCGAGACCGTTGCCGCCTTCTCGACCGCCGCCACCGCGCGGTGCACGTGGCCCAGCACCCTGGGGATGATCCGGTAGCTCACCGGGGCCTGGTGGAATCGCCGTTCCGCTGTTCCGGCGCCTTCGAGGTAGCGCCGCAGCCCGCGGCAGGGCGGCGGTCTCGTGCGGGTCGCCCCAGAGGCCGTCGAGGTCCTCGTCATAGGCGTCGAGAGGCGCACGGAACGCCTCGATCGACAGGGCGCAGATGCCTTCCGCATGCCTGAGCCGGTGCCGGGCCCTGATCGCAGCGTCGGCGGCCAGCGCCGCCGAGCACGGCGCGCCGCCCAGCAGCGCCTCCATCTTCGCCCTCGCGGAGGTCGTCTCGCTGCAGCCCCGGCGAGGACGTGGGCCAGCGGGAGGGCCTCACCGGTCCCGAGACCTGGCCGTCGAGCGGCACCCGTGGCATTGGCCCGTCGAGCAGCGGCGGCCACCCGCTCGGCGACGGTGGGCCGGACTCCCGGCGTGCCTACGACACGAGGCTCGCCAGGCTGGGCGAACAGGATCCCGCGCACCACGGCCGCATCGAGGTAGCCGCCGCCGAAGCCTGCACCAGGTGCGGCCCGCGCGGAGCCTGCCGGGCGGCCTCCCGGCCCGGTGGACCCACCGTCGGCCCCTGGCCCTGCGCCCGCCGTCATGGCCCGGCGCGCCCCGCGCGCCGATCCGGACGCGCTCCTCACCGTAGGAAACGCGCTGAGAAGTTCGCGAGCGAGAAGTCGTCCCCGGTGTTCACCGTGACCGTCATGAGGGCCCGGTCACTCTCCGCGTCCTCGGCTCGGAGGGCCTGCCCGGCGACCCGCCGTCACCGGCTGGTGCCGAACGGGCCCGAGCCGGTGACCGCCGACCGGGCCAGCGCGGCCGCCAGTTCACCCCGCGGGCCCCGAGGTCGCGCGGGCTTGCCTCGAGCGGGGAAAGATCGCGCGGATGGTCACCAGCAGATCCTGAAGCGGGGAGCGGGCTGGCGTCCGGCGGAGAACAGTGCCTGGCTGGCCCCGGCGGCGAGCACGGCCAGCGCGCCGTCGAAGCACTCTGCGGCCCTGGCCTGTCGAGCGATAAGCGCTGAAGGTCGGCGAGGACACGTCGTCTTGCGGGTCGTTGACCGCCGCGCGGGAAGCGGAGGCTAGGCATGGCGGCGGCCCGCGCGTCTTCCACCAGTGCCGCCCAGCACCGGCTCCAGGCCCGTGGCCGCGGCGGCCGCGGACCGGGGATGCCTGGGCCGGTGGTGCGGAGGCCGCGACGGTGCCGAGCGCCGTCACGTGCCGCTGGGTCAGCAGGGTCAGGTCGGCCCAGGCGGCCGCGAGCGCGTTCAGCGCCGGGTACGCCATGGCATTGTGGAAGCCGCCGGTCGAGAAGGCACGTCCCAGCGGGTGGCCTCTCGTCGGGCGGGACGTACACCGGATTGTCGGTCACCGAACGCAGCGACACCCTGGCCGCCTCTTCAACGCCCGTGACCGCCCGGTGCGCCTGCCCGAGGACCCGGCCAAGCACCCGGTAGCTCGCAGGCACCGCGGCAGGAGCGTCGGCCGTGCGGGGAGGCGCCCTCCAGATGGCGGCGCAGCGCCGTCAGCGCCGATGCCTCGTCCTCGTCGCCCCAGAGGTCATCGAGTACGTCATCGTACGAATCGAGCGGGGCGCCGAACGCCTCCACCGATAGTGCGAAGACCTGCTCGGCATGGTCCAGCCGGTGGCGGGCCTGGAGGGCGGTGTCCGCCGCCAGGGCGGCGGACACCGGGGACCCGTTGAGAAGCGGATTGGTCTCTCCCTCCTCAAGGTCATCCCGCCGGAAGCCGCTCAGCACGTGGGCCATCGGCAGCACCTCTCCGGCGCCGACCTCCCCGTCGAGCGGCACCGGGGCAGCGGGTCCGTCAAGCAGGGCGGCCAGCCGCTCGGCGACGATCGGACGGGCCTTGGAATTCCCGGCCACGAAGTTGGCGAGCCGCGCGAAGAGGATGCCGCGCACGACACGCTCATCGAGATACCCGCCACCGAACCCGCGTCCCCAGTTACCCCGGAATCCGAACGCCCGCGCATGGGCCCGCTGCTGGCCCGGCGGGATGGTGAGCTTGGCCCGCGGCCCGTAGCTGCTCGTCACGCCGTAGATGAACTGGGTACGGTCGGACTCCAGCAGGCGCAAGAAGCCCGCCCGGCCCTCCGCCATGGTCCGGCGGGCCTCCGGGCCGATCGCGACAGACTCCCCACCCATGGTCACCCGCTGGTAGTTCTCCAGCGTGAAGTCGTCCCTGCTATTGACCACCACAGTCATCTGCACCCTGGACGTCGCCGGTATCGGGCCAGGAGCAGCCTGCCGGTCCGGTCGCTCCCGCCCGGAGCCTGTTTCGTTTCCGGAAGGTAGCTTGCGCCATCCGGGCGAAGGCAACGGCCAATGCCCGACGCCGGGGGACCGCCGCCCGGCCGCCGTGCGGTAAGACTGTGTACATGCAGACCTGGGATGCCATCCGGGCGCGCCGCAACGTGCGCCAGTACACCGACCAGCCGATCGCCCGGGAGGACCTCGAGCGCATCTGTGAGGCGGGACGGCGGGCGCCATCGGCGGGAAACGGGCAGCCGTGGAACTTCGTGGTGGTCACCGACCGTGGGCAGCTGACCGAACTGGCCAAGGTCTGGGAACGCGGCGGCAGGCACATTGCCAGCTCGGCGGCGACGATCGCGCGCTGGTGGCCAAGGAACCGGAGAACGAGGGGCAGCGCGGGCTGCTGCTGTAACGACCTCGGCCAGGCCACCATGAACATGATGCTGGCCGCGGCCGACCTCGGCATCGGCTCTGGCCACTCGGCGGTCAGCGACCAGCAGCAGGCGCAGCGGGTGCTCGGGTTCCCCTGACGGCTACCTCGCCGTCTACCTGATCGGCCTGGGCTACCCGGCCGACCGGCCGCCTGCGGCCGATCGCCAGGCCCGTCCGTGCAGTCCTTCGACGAGGTCGTGCACTGGGGCCGCTGGTAGCGCGGGCCGGGCGGGCCGTCCGCGGCGGGGACGCCCGGTTCCCGGTCGGTGACCTGGCCGATGAAGCGGCACTATTGATCTGGCCCCGGGCCGGGGGGGCTGTTGGGCGCAGGGGCCCGACGGGCTGATGGGCGCGGTGACGGGGCTGAGCATGAAGGCGAGCGGCGAGCAGCACGCCGCTGATGGACAGGCCGCGCAGGACGCCGACGTGGTTGGCGAGGAACCGACGGCCGGGGGCCGGCCGGAAGGCCCAGTAACCGATCCGAGGCGGCGGCGCTCACCCGGCCGGGCGCGTGCGGGGATCGTCGGCGGCGGCACTGATGCCGACCGGGAACCCCAGTGACGATCCCGAGCCCCATCAGCAGTGCCCCGGCCAGCGCGGGCCTCGAGCACCCCGTCGGCCGCCACGCACCCATGCCGCCTCGAGCAGAGAGCGAGTAGGCCAGGGCGGTGGCGGCACAGACCCGCAGCGTCCGGACCCGGCCGTACCGGTCGATGAAGGCGGGCCAGAAACCAGCGGCCGGTGGTCATCGCGGCCAGGAAGAGCGGCGAACGTCAGCGTGCCGAGCGCGGCCGCCGTGTGGTAGCCGCCGATGACCGCGAGGCCGAGCCAGTCGTTGCTGGTCCCCTCCGTGAAGGTCATGCACAGCATGAACAGGCCGATGAGCAGGGTCCGCGGCTCCGGTCCAGGCCGCGAGCGGGCTGCGCCGGGTCGAGACGTCCCGTCCCGGCGCCGGGCGCCGGTGGGCGCGGGGGCGGGGAGTGGGGAGGAAGCGGCGCGCCGCGACGGGCGACGGTGGCCGCGACCGCAAGCGCGACCGCGAGCAGGTGCACGGTGACCGGCACGCCGAGGGCGACCATAGCCGTCCCGGCCCCGGCCCCCGCCACCGTGCCGACGCTCCACCCGGCGTGGAACCTGGACATGATCGCCCGGCCCAGCGCCTGCTCGACGGCGGCGCCCTGCACGTTCATCGCCACATCCCAGGTGCCGCTGCTGTAGCCGAACACGAACAGCCCGGCCGCCACCGGCGGGATGCCGTAGCGGCAGCCGACCGCGACGGTGGCGCCATGCCGTGGCCGCCGCGGTCAGCGACATCACGGCGACCGTGCGGGAATCACCGAGCCGGGCGACGACCAGACCCGACAGCGGTGTCGCGATGGTCGAGCTGAGCCGCTATGCACACAGCAGGATGAGCCCGAGCACACCGGGGGACACCCGCAGCCCGTCGCGCACTCTGCGGATGCGCGCCGCCCAGCTGGCGAAGATGAAACCGTTGGCAATGAAGGCGGTGGAGACGGCCTGCTTGGCGCCCGAGACCTGCGCCCTGGACCGTCCAGGAGCTGCCCCGTGTTGAGTGATGTGACTGGTCATTACTCACTCGTGATGGACGGTACAAGGTGACAACCAACGCGGTGACCAGCGGGGCTGTTCCGGACCGGGCGCAGGTGGTGATCGTCGGCGGCAGGGTGACCGGCTGCAGCATCGCCTACCACCTCGCGCACCTGGGCTGGACCGACGTGGTGCTGCTCGAGCAGCACCGGCTGACCGCCGGGACGACCTGGCACGCCGCCGGGCTGATCACCTCGGCTAGGCATGACCGACGAGACCGCGCTGTTCTTCAGCCGCTACTCGCGCGACCTGTACGCGCGGCTGGAGGCCGAGACCGGGCACTCGACCGGTTTCCGCGCGGTCGGGCACCTCTCGCTGGCCACCACGCCGGAGCGGCAGGCCGCGCTGCGCCGCGAGGCGGCCTGGATGCACGGGTTTGGCGTCGAGGACACCGAGATCTCGCCGTCCGAGGTGGCCGCCATGTGGCCGCTGGCCCGTACCGACGACGTGCTGTCGGCCTTCTACGTCGCCGACGAGGGCCGGGCCGACCCGGTGGGCGTGGCCACCTCGCTGGCCAAGGGCGCCCGGCAGCTGGGTGTGCGGGTGGTCGAGGGCGTGGCCGCGACCGGCGTGCGGACCCGCGGGCGGCGGGTCAGCGCCGTGCTCACCGAGGCCGGGCCGATCGAGACCGAGATCGTGGTGAACGCGGCTGCGCATGTGGGCGCGGCAGTTCGGCGCGCTCGCCGGGGTCGCCGTGCCGCTGCAGGCGGCCGAGCACTACTACCTGCTCACCGACACCGTGCCCGGGATGGACGCCGACCTGCCGGTGATCGAGGACCCGGACAACTACGGCTACTACCGGCCCGAGGGCGACGGCATGCTGGTCGGCCTGTTCGAGCCGGTGGCCGCGCCCTGGTCGCTGGACGGGGTGGCGCGGGGCTTCTCGTTCGGCAAACTGCCGCCCGACTGGGAGCGGATGGAGCCCTTCCTCGGCCCGGCGATGAACCGGATACCGTGCCTGGCCGAGATCGGGGTGCGGACCTTCTTCTGCGGCCCGGAGTCGTTCACCTCCGACGTCCGGCCGCTGCTCGGCCCCGCGCCCGAGCTGGACGGCTACTTCGTCGCGGCGGGCCTGAACTCGCTGGGCATCCTGTCCGGCGGCGGGGTGGGCAGCATGGTCGCGCACTGGATCGTCGACAGGGTGCCGCCGGTCGACGCGACCGCCGTCGCCATCGACCGGACCGCGGCGTACGAGACGTCCCGCCGGTTCCGGGCCGAGCGCACGGTCGAGCAGCTCGGGGTGCTGTTCGGCGACGCGGTCTGGCCAGCCTGGCAGCCGTCGACCGCGCGGAACGTGCGCCGGTCGGTGCTGCACGACCGGCTGGCCGCGGCGGGCGCGCACTTCGGCGTCTCGGCCGGCTGGGAGTACCCCGAGTGGTTCGTCCAGCGGGCGAGGCGCCGGTGCCGCCGCCTGGACTACCAGCGGCCCGCCGCGCACGCGATCGTCGGGCACGAGCACGCGGCGGTCCGCGAGGCGGTGGGCGTGATCGACATGAGCCTGATGGCCAAGCTGATCGTGCAGGGCCCGGACGCGGCCAGCCGTGCTCAGTCAGCTGTCGGCCAACGACGTGCTGGTCGCGCCGGGCAGGCTCGTCTACACCCAGTGGCTGAACGAATCGGGCGGGATCATCGCCGACGTCACGGTGACCTGGCTGGAGGAGGAGAAGTTCCTGGTCATCGCCAGCGACATCATCCACCGCCGGATCGAGCCGCTGATCAGGCGGGCGACGCGGCGACGGCGAGGTGGTCACCGTCACCGACGTCACCTCGGGCACCACCCTGCTGACCGTGCAGGGCCCGGCGTCGCGGGAGCTGATCGGTAAGCTGACCGACGCCGACCTGTCCAACGACGCGTTCGGGTACCTGACCGCGCAGCACATCCACGTCGGTTACGCGCCGGTGCTCGCCATCCGGGTCACCTACGTCGGCGAGCTCGGCTGGGAGCTGCACGTCCCGGCCGAGTACGCGGCCGGGGTGTACGACGGCCTGGTGGCGGCTGCGCGGCGACCTCGGCTTCCGCCCGGTCGGCCTGCAGGCCATGTCGAGCCTGCGGCTGGAGAAGGGCTACCGCGACATGGGCGTCGACATCGACAACACCGACAACCCCATCGAGGCGGGGCTCGGGTTCGCCGTCGCGTGGGACAAGCCGGGCGGGTTCATCGGCCGGGACGCGCTGCTCGAGGCGCGCGAGCAGGGAACGCCCCGGCACCGGGTCGTCAGCCTGATCGTCGATGACCCGGCGGCCGACCTGTTCGGCAACGAGCCGGTGCTCGCCGACGGCGAGTGGGTCAGCTACGTCCGGGCCGCCGCCTACGGCTACACCGTCGGCGGGCCGGTCGGGCTGGCCCAGGTCGCCTGCGACGACGGCGTCACCGGCCAGTGGCTCAAGGAGGGCGACTTCCGGGTGCGCACCCCCGGACGGGGAGATCGGTGCCCGGCTGCAGATCGCGCCGCCGCTACGACCCGCAGCGGCTGCGCATCCTGGACCGCTGCCGGGCGGGCGGCGGTCAGCGATGAGCCAGGTACCGACCGTGCGGGGCCCGGTCAGCACCGACGGACTGGGGCCGACCTACATGCACGAGCACATCTTCACGCTCACCGCCGACGTGCAGCAGAACTACCCGCAGGAGTGGGGGAGCGAGGAGGCCCGCGATCGCCGACGCGGTAAGCAAGCTGCGGGCGCTCGCCGCCCAGGGGATCGCCACCATCGTCGATCCCACCGTGACCGGGCTGGGCCGGTACATCCCGCGGATCCAGCGGGTCGCGGAGCAGGTGCCCGAGCTGAACATCATCGTCGCCACCGGCCTCTACACCTACGGCGACGTCCCTTCTTCTTCCGTCACCGGGGCCCGGCCCTGAACGAGGCGCTGGGCACCGAGGTGCCGGACCCGATGGTCGACTATGTTCGTCGCCGACATCGTCGAGGGGATCACGGGCACCGGCGTGAAGGCGGGCGTGCTCAAATGCGCCATCGACGCGGGCGGCATGACGCTGGGGGTCGAGCGGGTCATGCGCGCCGTCGCCGCCGCCCACCACCGGACCGGCGCGCCGGTCATGGTGCACACCCATCCCGTGTCCAGGACCGGGCTGGAGGTCAAGCGGGTGCTCTGCGACTCCGGGGAGTGGATCCCGGCCGGTGCTGCTCGCCCACAGTGGCGACACGACCGACTGCGATCACCTGGCCGGGCTGGCTGACGCCGGCTTCACGCTGGGGATGGACGGGTTCGGGCTCAACGCCGAGACGACGTTCGAGGCGCGGGCGGACACGCTGGTGGAGATGTGCCGCCGCGGGTATGCGGGGAGCATGGTGCTGTCGCAGGACGCGTCGTGCTACCTCGACTGGATCGACCCGGCGGTCGTGCCCTTCCTGGCGCAATGGCACTACCTGCACATCGGTGACGAGGTGCTGCCCTACGTCCGCGACCGCGGCGTCACCGAGGACGAGATCGGCACGATGCTGGTCGAGAACCCGCGCCGCTTCTTCGAGACCGCCGGCAGCGGCGGCCGACCGGCCAGGCCCGTGATGAACCAGCAGCGCGGTGGGCGGCGGCGACAGCGCCGGGGTGGTGTTCCCGGCGGCGGCCGACGGGCGCCGGAGCACGTCGGCGCTGGGCCGTGCGGTGGTCGCCGACGCGCTCCGCCAGGTCGACCCGGCCGGGGCGCTCGGCGCCGAGCACGAGACCAACTGGCGCTCAGGGTACCTGGTGCACTTCCGGCGGCTCATCGAGGCGGGCCTGGCCTCGAAGCAGGCCTGGCTGGCGATCGCCCGCGACGGGCTGGACTCGCTGTACGCGCGGATGCGGGTCGCCGCGCCGGGCGGGGACGAGGCTACTCGGCTCCCCGCTGACCGCGCCCGCGCGGCACCGGTTCGTCACGGCCACCGTGCACGGCACCGGCGAGGCGGAACGCGAGTTCTCGCTGCCCTACCACGGGAGCGGCTGCGGGGACGCGCTGGCGCGCAAGCTGGACGCCTGGGTGATCGCCGGGATCATCGAGCCGACCTGCGCCGACGCGATCCGGGCGGTCGCGGCCCATCCGGAATGGCTCCGCCTGTCCGGCCGGACGGTGGTGGCGCTCGGCGCGGGCGCCGAGATCGGGCCCCTGCCCGTCCTGCTCGGCTGGGGGCAACGGTGGCCGGGTCGACCTGCCACGTCCCGCGCTGTGGGACCGCGTGCCTGCGGACCGCGCAGGGCAGCGGAGGGACGCTGCTCGTGCCGGTCGCAGCGCCGTCGGTGACCGTGATGCGCCCGGTGAGCAGGGCGCCGGGAACGCCGCGAGCGCCGAGACCGCGGAGGGCGGGGACACCCTGCAGGAGCGGAGCGGCCTCGATCTGGTCGGTGACGTGCCCGCCGCCGCGGACTGGCTCGCGGGTATCGGCGGGCCGCTGGTGCTGGGCAACTACGTCTACGCCGACGGCGCGGCGAACGTGCGGGTCTCCGCCGCCGTTGACGCGCTCACCGTGCGCCTCAGGCCGCGCGGGACGACTTGGCGCTCGCCTTCCTGGCCACGCCGACCGACGTGTTCGCGGTGAGCGCCGACGCGGTCGCGCAGTCGGTCCGCGCCTACGGGTCCCGCTCCCGCGGCGCGAAACTGGCCGGGCGGCCGCTGCGGACGCTGTCAGGCGGGCGGCTGCTGCGCCGCGCCTACCTGCCGGGCGCCGACCCCGGCATCAACGACAGCCTGGTCGCGCAGCAGGGCCCCAACTACGCGCTGGCCAAACGGCTGCAGCGGTGGCGGGCCTGCCTCGCACGCGACGGCGGGGCCACGGTGTCGCTGAACGTCGCCCCGCCGACGCGCACCAAGTCGGTGGTGCAGAACCGGGTGCTGGCGGCGGCGTACGCGGGCGCGCACCGGTTCGGCGTGGAGGTGTTCGAGCCCGCCACGACCACGACGCTCATGGCCGCGCTGCTCGTGCACGACCTGCACACGGCGGCGGCGGCCCGGCGCACGCCCATCCGTGGCAGGACGAGGCGCATCAGGCCGCGCCCGGCGGGCTGTGGCGGATCGCGTACGCGCCGCGGAGCGCGCTCGGGCTCGCCGCCCTGCTCGGCTACGGCGCGGCCCGGGCCTGACCGCCCTGGGCGGGCGGCCACCCGGGACGGCCGCGCTAGTGCCGCTGGAATTCCGCGAGGTGCGGTGGCGCGAGGAACCTGATGGCATGGACGCACGCCGGCCGGAGATGAACGCGGGCTGTATACCGGGCATCTGGCGGAGATCCCGCCCTTCAAATCCACTGCCGCTGACGCATTGGCTCCGCCGGGCTGGCATTATAGAAGGTGATGAGTAACGCAAGTTCCCGCCGCTTTCCCGTGACCGTTACGCATCTCCCGGTCATGCGATGCCAGATCTGTCACCGCACCGTCGCGTACCGGCCCGGCAAAGCGAGCGAAGTCCTAACCGAGCACTACCGGCGGGCGCACCCCAGGGCACTCGAACGGCCTTCCCGGTAGGGAGAGCCTCGGGGTTCCCCGGTGCCCGGGGTTCCCGGCCGTCTGCGGCTGCCGCGGGACCGGCGATTCCGGCATGCCTTGGCGTGGCCCGATATCGGGGAAATCAGCTTTCGCGCTTCAGCTTGTGCCACCCGCCCGCCCGGTTGTTGGCGATGATCTGCCTGAACATGGCGGAGAGGGCGGGCGCATTGATGGTTTCGCCCTGGCGGATGGCTACGGTGCGGGCGGTCTTGTTGTCATGGCCGCCGGTGATGATCCCTCGGGATCGGGAACGATGCCGCCGTCATAGAGAAATACATTGACGTGGTCCTTCGCCGCCAGCAGCGCACAGATGTTGCCCTGCAGCACGAAGTACGGCTGGCGGGTGCGCTTGATGGTTTCGGCCACCTCGGCGTCGGCGCCGTGGACCAGACCGCGGACCTCCCGGCAGATGGCCTGCTGCCAGGCGGGCAGGGCACTGATGTAGGCGTCAACACGCGGGTCAGCGGTGTATGTCATGGTCATCACCACCCTAGCTGGCGGCGGGGCTGGCGACGTAGCGTGGCGTCGTGACGACCGATGATCTTCCCCTGCCGACGCTGCTGTCGCGGCTGCTGATCGCGTTCACCACCGAGTTCGACAACGAGGCCGAGCACCGGCTGGAGCACCGCACGACGCTGGACGCGGGCGGCACGGGCCGTGGCCCATGGCTGGTGTCGCAGGCGATGTGGGCGAACTTCAGTGCAGTTCGTGGGCGGGGAGGGGTACCGCTGCACGAGGCTGACGACCTCGCCCGCATCACCAACTCCGGCTTGACCTGCAGCGGTGGGGCTACATCGTGGTCGGGCCGGACCCCGCGGATGGGCGGCCGACGCCGCCGCGCCGCGACTGGATCGTCCGGCCCACCGCGCGCTGGCCGCCGGGCGCGGTTCACACCGGCCCCGGCTCGATCGACTCGCTCTGGCGGTCATTGCTGTCGGTCATCGAGCAGGGTGGACGGCGGGCAGCCACGGCTCTCACCGGGCCTGCGGCTACCCCGGCTGGCGGGCGAGGTGAACCCCTACCTCCGCCAGACCACCGCCGTACTCGATGACCCCGATGATGCGCTGCCTCACTACCCGATGGTGCTGCACCGTGGCGGGTGGCCCGACGGCAGCTGAAACACCCGATGCCAGTGGACGCACCTGGCTGGGCCAGGCCGTGTCGTGCGCGGCAAGATGGAGAGGTGATCGGACGCCTCCACCACGTGATCGTGGACTGCCCCGACCCGGCTGCGCTCGCGAGGTTCTACGCCGAGCTCCTCCGGCCTGCCCATCACCTGGCAAGAAGGCGACTTTGGCCGTGGTCTCACGAGATGACAGAACCTCGGGCATCGGATTCCAGCTGGCGCCCGATTTCCGGCCGCCGCAGTGGCCCGACCCGGCCCGGCCGCAGCAGATGCATTTCGACGTCATGGTCGACGACGTGGACGCCGCCGAGCCGCGCGTGCTGGCGCTGGTGCCCGGCGGCTGACGGGCGGCGACGGCGGCTCCGGCGACGGGTATACGCGGACCCGGCCGGGCATCCTTCTGCCTCATACCGCGGCCGGGCTGGGCCGCGCCCATGGCGGCGCGCGTAGCCGGGGAATGACGCCGGGAAAGCACCAGCCCGTCGGCCGTCCCGGCATGCCGGTTTAACCCGCGCCGATCGTGGCACTTAACGGCCGATTGCCCAATACCGCGCTTTACCGTTGTGGCTGGCTTGTGCCGCCCTGAGGCATGGGATGCTCGCGATCATCGCCGCCGTCATCTTCGTTATCGCTTTCCTGCTGGATATCACGGGCACGGCCACCAATGTGGTCTTGCTCCCGCCAGCCTGATGCTCTCGGCCTGGCCTGCCTGGCGCTGCACACCGCGGGCATTGGCACGGGTGGGCTGGCGTGCCACCGCCCGCCGCGCGCGATGCGCCGAGCTGATTGGCGCGGCCGGAGCCGTTTGCGATGACCGACCGCGGCAGCGATCCTCATCACGGCGCCACTGACGGCCTCGGCCGAACTTCCCGGCTTCACTGCACTGCCGCGGACGGGGCACCCTGATCCTGCACGGCTGGACCGGCGATGCTGACGGTGCCGCCGATGAGATCGGCGGCACCGGGGGCGGAGCGGATCCGCGCACCGTCCTGGCCGACCTGGCCGACCCGGCCCAGGTGCGCAGGCCTGCTGCCGGACGTGCGGCAGGCAACCGACCGGCTCGACGTGCTCGTGAGCAACGCGGGCATCGGCGGTGGTGAGCCTGACGGGCACGATCGCCGTACCAGCGCCGACGGGTAATGAGCTGCGGTTCGCCGTGAACTACCTCGCCGGGTTCCTGCTCACCCTGAGCTGCTCCCCGCTGCTGCGGGCGTCGGCGCTACTCTGCATCGTCAACGTCGCCTCCATCGGCCAGCACCCGCTCGATTTCAGCGATCTCATGCTCGAACGCGGCTACAGCGGGATCCGCCTATGGCCAGAGCAAGCTCGCCCAGATCATGTCCGGGTTTGAGCTGGCCAGCCGCGTGTGCCCGGCGGTGAGGTCACCGTCAGCCTGCACCCGGCCACCTACATGCCCACCAAGATCGTCCTGGTCGGGCACAGCATCGGCCCGACGAGGGTGTCGAGGGACCCGGAGGCCGGTCAGCGATCCCGCCCGCCCAGGTCACCGGCCGGTTTTCGATCGGGCCCTGGGAGACAATGGGCGCACCCCCAGGCCTACGACTCCTGCGTGGGCCCGCGCCGAGCTCTGGAACCGCAGCCTCCAGCTCACCGCGCCGATCCGGCCTGACCTTCCGGCGACGGAGCCCCGCCAGCCGCAGCTGGAGGATCCACCGGGCCGACGCCGGGCCTACCGGAAGCTGACCGGCCGGTTCAGCCGCCGCCTTTGCGGCGGAACGAGCGCCGCTGGCGCGGCCGGGGCCGTTGCGCACCGTGGATCTTCCCGGTGTCGCTGGCTCCCGCGGCGCGCGGCCGGTCGCGACACTCCCGGGCGCGCTTGCGCCTGCCCAGCGCCTCGCGGAACTTGCGCCTCGCCTCGTCCTCTCGGCACCCGCCCCGTCGCCGGGCGCTCACCTTTGCCTCTCCGGGGCCCGCGCCCGCCTGTGGGAGCGCGCCTCGCTCTCTAGGGGCCTTCCGGCCCCGACGCCGTGTCAGCCAGCGCCATGCTGGCCTCCTGCCGCCCGCGGATAGTACCCCAAGCCTCGCATACCCGGCCGCGCCGGGCCGCGGCTGCCGTTCCGGTGTCCCGGCGGGCCGCCGGGTCCGGGATCAGAACGGGATGAAGGGCAAGCGCGCGTAAGCCGCGGCCCGCGCTGACCGTGGCATCCGGCGGTGCCTCCCGCCGGATCTGCTCGGCGAGTTCGCGGGCGTCATCCTCGTTGTTGGCGCCGACGACCAGGAACTTCCAGCGCCGGATGACCGTCCGGCCCTCGCTGCGCAGCTTGTCCGCCAGCGCGACCGCACTCATGGTGTGACGGGAACTCGACCCTGGCCTCCCACTGGGCGGCCCCGGTGGCGCAGCGACTCGGCGGTTTCGGCGTCCTCGAGCCGCTGGTGCTCCGCCTGGCGCTCGGCCTCGGTCCGCGGCATGCGCGACGTCCGGGTCCTCCCACTCCTCCTCGATGGGGTGCCAGCGGTGGCAGGGCGAGCTCCGCCTGGATGCCCTGGCTGGCCAGGACGTCGCGGGCGACCCGGCTCGGCGTCCCTGGCGGCGATCTCGGTGCCCGCGTACAGGAAGATCTTGCGAGTCACCCGCACCGACGGCGACGCTGCGCCCGAGGCTGGCGGCGGACGTCTCTCCTCCACCTCATGCGCGGAAAGGACTCGCCGCGCCTGCTCGAGGTGGGCCAGGTCGGTCAGCGAGATCAGTCACACACAGTCGTTGCTGTCTGCCGCGGCGGCCTGACTGACTCTAGTGCACCTGCCTGTAATTCCGTGCGGTATTCAGGCTCCTCGCCGGGTGGCGAGCGACTCCCGGGCCAGCTTAGGTGGGGCTGGCGCGGGCGGGCCGGTGTAGGCCAGGGGACCCGCGGGCGCCGCGGTGATGGGCGCGGCGGCGCGGGTCACGTCGCGAGGGGGCGACACCAGGCAGGTGCGCCCCGGCGCGGCGGTGCGTGACGCCGAGCCGGGATGACCGGCGTGGTCCCGCCGCCGAGTCTGGCGGCGATGTTGGCCGCCGCGGTGAGGTCGCGGTGGCCGGTGAACTGGCAGGCCGGGCAGGCCAGCACCCGCCCGGCACGGTTTGGGGATCCGGGACCGGCAGGCGGGGCAGGTGGAGGAGGTGCCGCGCTCGTCCACCAGGGTCAGGCTGATCCCGGCGGCCTCGGCTTTGTCTGTCAGCGACGGTGATCAGGTGGCCGATGCGCCAGTCGCGGGTGCGCTGGTTGTGCCGCCGCCCCGCCTTGAGCTTGAGCACGCCGCGGGGTCGCCGACGGCCAGGGTGCCGACCCGGCGGTCCACGGCCCAGGCGATGACGGTCTTGGCGGCCTCGTGCTGGGCCTGGCGGACCCGCCGCCGGTGCCGCGCCTCGGCCAGCCGCTGGCGGCGCCGGTAGTGCCGCCACCGCCGCGACCCTTTCTGCCCGCGGCTTGGGGGCGCGGCGGGCGACCGCCCGCGGCGCGGGCTTGGTGGTCGGCCAGGTGCATCCGGTGCTCGGCGCGGATCGCCCGCCCCGACACCAGCAGCCCCTCGCCGTCCGGGCCCGGCCACCGCGTACGGGTGGATGATCCCCAGATCCACCCCCGCGACCCGGGCCGGGTCTGGCTCCTGCCCGGCCGGGATAGCAGGCGACCGGGACCTCGGCGGTGACATCCACCCACAGCCGCCCCGCGTCGTACAGCAGCGTGACCGAGCGGACCTGCTCTGGCGGGTAGGGCAGGTCCCGGTCCAGCCGCACCCACAGCGGCGGACGGCCGCGGGCGACCGGGATCCGCAGCCGCCTGCCCTGAGAGCAATACGTAACTGAACAGTACAT
>ERZ1370068.9216-contig-8009_pt1 | contig 32432 bp, 51 predicted proteins | sample MGYA00561227_ERZ1370068 | MGnify/ENA primary metagenome ERZ1370068 (study PRJEB38410, sample SAMEA6850437) | metagenome | study: Metagenomic assessment of the ecological functions of the soil: analysis of the soil microbiota associated with the...
ATTGTACTTCGTTCAGTTGTATTGCTAAACCATCGGGCCTGTCGGTGACGGCTGCAAGAGCCGCGGCATTGGTCCATTGTAGTTACGTCAGACTGTTCCGCCACCGACTTGGGAGATTCAGCAAACCGCACTGCCTCGATCAATCAGCTTCTGGGCCTTGGATCGCGTCCGGTTGTATCCGGTGACAGTGTGGCCTTTTTCGAGAAGGCGGGCCACCATGTTGCCGCCCATCACTCCCAGGCCAACGAACCCGCTGAGTTTCGCCATCAATCGCTCCGTTTGAAATTAGGAATTTGGTTTGGAAGGCACAGCGGGCGCAGACGATGACGAGTCTTCGCGCACCTGTTCGAGATGCGCCCGCATCGCATCGCGGGCGGCGTCCGGATCGCGACCCTCGATCGCCTGCAATATCCGCTTCTGATGGAACTGACCCCCTCCCGGGCCGCCGTCGACGCTGAAGATCCGGCTCCGCTGCTCGCGCAACAAGCTCCACGATGGAATCAAGCAGTGAAAGGATCAGCGGATTCCCGACGGCTTCGGCCAGAGCGAGGTGAAAATCGAGATCTGCTTCGATGTAGGCGCCCGGGTCTTGCAGGCTGCGGTCCATAGCGGTGGCTGCCTCTCGCATGGTGGTGAGAAGTTGATCCTCAATGCGTAAAGCGGCCAGCGCCGCAATCTCTGGTTCGAGCACCTGGCGCAGCTCTGCGAGATGGATTGATCCTTCCTGCTGGCTGACACGGAACATCAGGTCCAGTGATTGTCGAATCGCATTCGAGGTGCCGTTTGTCACGAACGTTCCGCGCCCCGTATAGGCCCTCGACCAGACCCTTCTCGCGCAGAGTCTTCACCGCTTCCCGCACGGCGGTTCGGCTTACGCCGAAACTCTGAGCGAGGTCACACGCTCCGCGCGAAGTTGGTCGCCGGGCTTGAGCTGACCTTTCAAAATGGACTGTTCCACCTGCTCCACAATCTGCTCGTAGAGTCGCGACGTCCTCACCGCGCGGTACAGTGGCTTGTCACCCTGCGAATCCAACGTTTCATCCGTCATCGAATCCCCAAACTGTGCACGATTTCCAGGTTCTTCGGGCTAATGGTAGGACCACTATACCAAACAGCGTCAAGGGATGGCTCGACAGTCTGGCTTTTCGCCCTGCCATCTTCTGATCATCTGTATCATAAGGTTATAAAGTAGTTTCACGAATGGCGCACCACTATAGCGCCTGGAAGGGGTATATTCCATCAACCTGCCCAAGTTTGGTTCTTGACGACCGCTACCCACCCAATGGTACAGCTGTCGGACCAATGTATTTGGCCGCTCTTGGAGGTCGGAGAATGCGTTCCGCGTCGAAAGGCATTCCGGTCCTGGGCTTTGCCTCGCTTCTTGCTCGTCACGGCCTTGCCCGTCTACCCCCAGACCACTACTGGCCGCATTTTGGGAGATCCACGATCAAACCAGGGCCGCCGTCGCTGGCGCCACCATCACCGTCACCGATGTGCAAGCGGGCTACCGGCGAACCGTCAGAAACCGACGAGTCGGGTGCGTATGCCATCCCCAGCCTTATTCCGAGCATTGTATACCGTACGCGCGCGGAAGCCGGCGGCTTCAAAGCAGTGGAGCGTCCGAACGTGCAAGTGGAAGTCGCCACCGACGTAAACGTCGACATGACGCTGTCGCCGGGCAGCGTGAAGGAAACTGTCGTTGTCAGCGATGAAGTTCCGCTCGTCAATTCGACTTCCTCAACTCTCGGCGGCACTCTCAGCAACAAGGAGATTAACGACCTCCCTCCTGAACGGTCGCAACTACGAAAATCTTCTGCAATTGCGCCCCGGAGTCGTTCGCTACCCCGGCGGCGGATTCTCCACTACCAGCGCGAACGGCCTGCGCGCTGAGGATAACGGCCTATCTGGTGGACGGACTGTTCAACAGTGAGCCCTTCTCCGGACAAAGCATTATCAATGGAGCCGGGATCGTGGAGGATTCTGGGCGACCATTCTTCCGGTCGATTCCATCCAGGAATTCAATCTCTGCAGCAGAATCACCCGCCGAATACGGATGGAAGCCGGGAGCTATCGTCAGCGTTGGCCTGAGTCCGGCACCAACCAGGTCCATGGTACGGCTTACGCCTTCGGACGCGACACGCCGCTCGACGCGCGCAATTATTTCAACCCAATTTCGCAGGCCAAGAACCCTCGCAACCTCGAGCAGTTTGGTGGGACATTCGGCGGAGCCCTGATAAAAAATAGGCTCTTTTATTTCGGAGGGTATGAGGGACAGCGCTACACGGTTGGTAACACCGGGTCTCTCGCAACTTGGTCAACCGTACCGCTTCCGGACGCCGGGAACTGCGCATTTTCAGGAACGGGCGATTGTGCCAACAGCATCCCCGATGCGATCGCCGACGTACACGCAGCGTTTCTGGCTGGCGCCATTCCCAACGACCTGAGCGCGGCCCAGCCTCACGATCGGCGGGTGTACCTTCGCACCGCCGTCACACGGTTAGCTGCGACGGCAGCGGCTTCCCAATCAACACCAGCAACAGTCCCGACAGCCGATCAACTTTGGCCTGCCCAACTCCGTGAGTTCCGACAGCGCAGTTGGCAAGGTCGACTTTCACTTGGAACGAGCGGAATGCTTTCAGGCTGTCACTTCTTTGGCAACAACTCCGGCACTGTATCGGATGCCAGCCAGTTACAGAAGAAGTGGCTCCACGCAGAATACACACTCGTGCTCAAGTGTTCGGCGAAAACCTGGACCTACGTTGCTCACAACGCACGCTGGGTGAATGAAGCTGCGCGCGCTTCCGGGTATAACGCGCCACCTATCACCCAGCCTGGACCTTCACGAGAACGACCACAATACGAACATCACGGACCACAGCGCGGCTCAACTTTCGGTCCACCAGCCCCTTTGACGGTGGATCTAACCTGCGCTCATCAGCGTGTGCCCAAGTACTGTATTCCCGCAGGAACTGGGCGGCTTCAAGCTTGGCCCAAGGTGCAGGGGCGACCGACGCGCATCCAGTTCATCGATGCATTTCACCACGTGGTGAGCCCGGCTTGCCACCATCAAGTTTTGGCGGGAGAAACCTGGCGTCGCGACTCGTTCTCGGGTGCCGGATACGGTGGCGCGAGAGGCCGCATCAGGTTTGGTGCCAGTGCCCCGAACGACGCGTTCGCCGAGGGCATCGAAGACTTCTTCGCGGGCGTGCCTAGCAACGGAACTCTATTGATCGGCGATCCACGCGCCACATTCACAATTGGGGCTATGCGGGTTTCATTCAGACCTGATTTTCGCGTGACCACCAACGTAACCATAAACTTTGGCCTGCGCAACTACGAGGTCAATACTGTCATCAGGAAGATCACAACTTGCTCGGCAACTTCGATCCGGCCAAAGGATTGATACAAGCGAAGGTGAGTGGAGTGAGTGGCCTTACAATCGGATCGCAAGAACTTCGCACCGCGCTTCGGCTTTGCGTGGGATGTGTCGGGCAACGGCCGCACGCGGTGGTACGGGCCGGTGGCGGAATCACTTACGAAACGCTGAACTGGGAATCGTTCCTCGCCTTGAACAATTCCCTCGGGCTAGCTAACCGTGCCGACCGGAGCGCCGATCGACTCCATTGGAACTACTTCCGGCGGCAGCATTGCAGCTGGTCTCCAGTTCTACCCGGCGGGACCCTCGACTGGAATGGGACGGTATTTGGCAGCAACCCTGTCGGCTGTGATCCGGTTGCCGGCGCGCCGTGCACGATCATGGGTGTCGACCGCAATCCTCAAGACTCCGTACTGTTTCTACGTGGACGGTGAATGTCCAGCGCTCACTCTCGCCGAATCTTGTCCTGGAAGTGGCGTACGTGGGCAATCGCGGGTCGAGCTGGTAGAATTCGCGACATCAACCAGCCCACGACCGGTGCGGGTTGGACGCCGGACGCGATCGCCGCTTGCGTGAATGGCGATCCGGCGAACGGCGTAGCGCCTTTCAGCGCGCTTGCGCGGGAGGTACTGATCCCGGGGCCGAACAAAACGCGCGCCCCTTCAACGGCCAATTTCCGTTTCTCGCTCAGATTTTCCAGATGGGCAACATCTACCGCTCCAATTACAACGCTCTCCAAACCACGCTCACATCGCCGAAACTTCCACGGCCTGACACGGCGGTGGCTAGGCTACACTTACTCCCACGCGTTGGACGCAAGTGGGGGCAAACTGGGATTTCGGTGCGGGGTCGGGGTGCCGGCAGACAGCACTCAAACCAATCGGGAATAATGCCAGCAGTGATTTTTGACATTCCGCCATCGCTTCACGCTCTCCCTGAATTATTTGCTTCCGGGAAAGGACGGCTACGGCCAACTTCGAAAGGCTGGCGAAGTGAACTCCATCATCAGTCTCAGCTATGGCGCCCAGCCGTTTGGGGTGATGGACGCAGCGCACTGATGTTAGCGGAACTGGTGAGTTCATTTCTGACCGCTGGGACTTCTTTGGTAATCCCAAGGACTTTACAGTCCACGACCGTGGGCATCCCGTTCTTTCGGCAGTGGCGATCCGAACAATCCGAGTAATGCTGCGTGTGGTGCAAGAGCGCTGGTGCTGGATGGCGGAACAGTGGGGAATGCGAGCTATGCCCTCGCGTCGTTCGGCTGCTATGCCTCGGGCAGTTCTGTCCCTCGTCTCGCCGCCGCTCGGAACGCTTGGGACGATGGGGCGCAATATCTTCCGCGATACGGGATTTAAGAACATCGATTTCTCGTTGGCGAAGAATTTCAAGTGGGGAGGCGCTTCGGAGCTCAGTTCCGCGCCGAATTCTTCAACATCTTTAACCATCCAAACTTCGCGAATCCGTTTGGAGGACAGTACAGCTGGGCTCACAACGATCCGTCGAGTGGTTCGTTCGGTTGTTCTTGCGCGACTCCTGACGTGTCGGCCTCCAACCCCGTCAATCGGCTCCGGCGGAAGTCGCGCAGTTCAACTGGGGTTGAAACTTACTTTTTAGGTTTTGTTGGCGCTCCCCACAACGGGGTCGGACTCAGTCCGGCCCCGGTTTTTTCAGGGCCGCTGGTCATGACGGACTTAGTCGCTAAATCGGTGACGATCTGCCACTTCGAACTAAACCAACAAATTCCACATCAATCCCGAAGGAAATCCAGTGTCAATATCCTGGCGACGTCACGATCGAGTCCATTTCGTTGCTTCACTCGCTCTCAGCTTCATCGTATGTAGCCCGGCCCTTGCACAAGAGAAGCAAGAGCGGACCGCTGATGAAATCAAGGTCGAGGCCATCCATCGCGCCGAGAACGGAATGTATCCCCTCATCGGACTAGATCCCGCCGACCTAAAGGAAGCATTCGCCTCCATTCACACTAAGGACAAAGACGAGTGGGCATCCGCGTTTATGGCGGTGGCCGACCGGTACATGAATGAAGGCAAGTCGATCGAGAAGACCGACCCGACCAAGGCAAACGCCGATTACATTCGCGCCTGGCGGCTTTTACTCCCTTTGGACGCTGGCCAATTCCTGCCTCACCCGGCAAGCAGCGCTCTTGCGAAAGAGCAATTGCAGCATTTCTTGCCCACACCCGCTTCTGGGATCCGCCGCTGGAAATCGTCCACATCCCTTTCGAGGGAAGAGAAATCATCGGGTACCTGCGCTTGCCGAAAGATTCGAAAGGTCCCACCCCGATCGTCATTGCAGGTCAACGGTCTGGACAGCCGCAAGGAAGATCTGGCCGAGAGCTTTTCAGCCATTCTCCCCTGCGGAATCGGCTACCTCGCCGTGGACGGTCCCGGCACTGGGCAATCACCGATCAAAGTGAGTGAAACCGCCGAGCGCAGTTTGTCCCGCGTGCTGGACTATCTCCAGACCCGTCCCGAGGTGGATAAGACTCGCATCGCCATCCACGGTGTGAGTTGGGGAGCGTACTGGGCGACCAAGATGGCCATCAGTCGAACGCTCGCGCTTGAAGGGTGCCAGCGCTCAATCTCCTCCGGTAGATGATTTCTTCCAAAGAGAATTTCTCCTGAATAAGCTCTTCGGCAAACCGCCGAATACCTGTTCGATCAGGTGCCCGGCCCTCATGGCAATCTTCGACAACCTGAAGACTGTCGACGATTTGGCCGAAATCCTCCCGAAAATGTCACTGGTCAAACAGGGTCTGCTCGGAAAGCCCCATGGCGCCGATGCTCGTGATCGCCGGAGTTCTCGACACGCAGGTGCCGATCTCCGATATTTACTTGCTGCTCAGCAAGGGAGATGTTCCCAAGACAGCTCTGGATCAATCCACGAGGGCGGTCATTTAGGGCGGCAGGTAAAGGTATGGCCCGATCCAGTCATTTTCAAGCAGGTGATTATTCCGTGGCTGGTGCGCACGCTCGAACCTGAGCCAAGTAAGGAAGTTCACTAGGGATCGGCGCGAACGCGCATCGCATGGATCGATGTCGGGCGGATCGATTCCCCTGACATTCATCAATGTCAATCTATCTTGAGCTGAGACGATAAGGACGCAAGGATGGCGGTTCTTCAAGCTGGACAGGTGGTCGAAGTCGAGTCTGGGACAAATCAAGGTTCACGCAAGATCCCGGTCTACCGTGTCCTGTGGGTACAGGTTCTGATCGCAATGACCCTGGCTGTGATCCTGGGCTATTTGAACCCAGCTCGCGCAGTTGCCATGAAGCCCCTGGGAGACGCTTTCATCCGGCTGATCACGATGATTGTCTCGCTGATCATCTTCTGCACGGTCGTGACGGGAATCGCCGGGATGGAGAGCCTGAAGAAAGTTGGCCGTGTCGGCGGCATGGCCCTCCTGTACTTCGAAGTCGTCTCCACGATTGCGCTGCTGATCGGCCTCGCGGTAGGGAACGTCGTGCATCCGGGCAGTGGCTTTAATGTCAATGTGGCCACCCTGGATGCCAAGTCGGTCGCCGACTACGCAGGCCAGGCCAAAGCGCAGACCGTCACCGAGTTCTCTGATGCACATCATCCCGACCACTGTGGTGGATGGCTTCGCCAAAGGGGACATTCTCGAAATCGTGTTCCTCGCGTTGTTATTCGGCTTCGCTCTGGCTGCCGGCGGCTCACGCGGCAAACTTCTGGTTGATCTAGTGGGAGCCCTGACCCACACGATATTTGCAGTGGTCAACATCCTCGCTGAAGTTCGCGCCCATTGGAGCCTTTGGGGCAATGGCTTACACGGTTGGCAAGTTCGGGCTGGCGTCGCTCGGTCCGCTCGCCAGGTTGATTGGAACGTTCTGGCTCACCTCCGTTTTGTTTGTCGTTCTTGTGCTGGGTGCGATCGCACGGGCGGCGGGCTTCAGTATTTTTGTTTCTTGCTTCACATCAGGAGGAGATCCTGCTCGTGCTGGCCACGAGTTCCTCAGAAGACCGCAATCCCTACTCTGATGTCGAAACTTGAAGGACTTGGCTGTTCGAAATCGCTGGTGGGTCTGGTGGTCCCCACGGGTTACACGTTCAATACGGACGGCACCAGCCTCTACATGACCACGGCTGCCCTGTTTGTCGCGCAGGCCACCAATACCCATCTAACCTTGATTCAGCAACTGACCATCCTGGCGGTTGCTGTTCTAACTTCAAAAGGGGCGAGTGGGGTTCAGGGTGCCGCTTTTATCGCTCTGGTGGCTACCCTCTCGGTGATTCCCACCATTCCCGTGGCAGGGCATGGCATTGATACTTGGAATTGACCGCTTCTTGAGCATGTTTCGCGCCGTGGTCAATATGATTGGCAACGGAGTGGCGACGCTTGAGTGGTGGCGCGCTGGGAAGGGAGAAATACCACACCAGATATTGCAACAAAACCTTGCACCGCAGAATCGACCGAAATAGCAATTCCCTAGGCCGACGATCACTGCCTATCAGGACAGGTACGAGGCTCGGTCTCTCTTGAGCGCTTAGAGTGAGGCGTCGTAGTCTGCCAACCGTACACTAGCGAGTATTACGCAAATGCTGTGGTTGCGTCTGCAAGCGGCGCAGTTTCTAATTACGGACGGACGCATGTCCTGCGGCGACCCAGCCAAAGCGCGTGATAAGGGAGCCGGCAATCGATGACCAAGCTGCCCAGCGACGCAGGCTCACCGATCTTTCTTTGTAGCGAATAGGCTGGCAACACGAAGAGCCACTGGTACCGGACCCGACAGCGCTCCGCCGGCGCGAGTAATCCACCCGCTGCCGCCGTGTTTGAGCGGATCCAGATGCGGCTGCGAACGTCCTTCAATGCGCAACCCTTCCCACGTCTCAAACAGTGCGGCTCCCAGTCCGAGGGCTCGTAAGGCGCGATTGCGGTCGTGGCCCATGAGTTCGAGGATTCCTACGGCCGAAACCGAGTCCTGAAGCGTGCGAAGTGTAAGGAAGATCACCGGCATTGCGATTCCAAACAGGTATGGCGGTCGCTCCGATGAGCACGCCGGTGTAGTTCGAAAATGGAAGCCCGAAAGCTAGAGAGGCAGCCTGGCCGGCATTCTGCAAGATCCGCACGGGCATGGACGGGCCGTAACGCGATCTCAGTATCCCCGCGAAGGCCGCCGCCGCCGCCCCAGTGGAAAATCCAGCAGCGTCCAAACTCCCACCGACATCGGACTTTGCGGCTTGAAGACTCGCAGCATCGCAAGAAAGCGTTCGGGCCGGCCCAAGTCCGCGATCAGCAGTGCGGGCGAAATCACAGCTCCGGCCGCGGCAATCCATCGCGCGTGCTCGACCAGTTTGCGATCGCTGCCCGTGTAATCAGCGATTGCGCCGATTACCGCAGCGGCCCCCGAGCTCCTCCAACAAAGAAATAAAGAGGAATCTCCCAGGTCCAGGGTGGCTCCTTCAATAAAGGGATACCGTAATAACCGTTTTCGGGTGTCGCCTGCGGAAACGGAGCTGCGGAGGGTCGCGAACTGACCGCATCGAATGCTCTCTTCTCGGCTTGACGGCGGATCTCGTCGAGCCGCTGTTCCCGTTGCTCGCCGAGGCCGTCAAACTCCGGGATTAGAGTCGGATCAGTCATCTCCTTCCCTTCCGTTGAGAGGAAGGCGAGTAGCGTTCCTCCAAGCAGCAGTCCCGCAGCCAGAGCCGATGCCGACCAGGCTTTCTTGAGGTAGACCGTCGGCACTTCGGGTGCTGGAGGAAGGTTGTACGTTCGTGGATCGCCACGCACGATGAACATGGCATGCGTTCCACCCACGCTGGTATCGACGGGATCGTAGATGGTCGCGTCTTCCATGCCCCGGCGATGCAGTTCCTCGAGTCGCCGCTGTGCGCCGTTTCTGAGTTCTTCGATTTCGCCAAATTTGATGGACTCTGTGGGGCACGCTTTCGCGCATGCCGGTTGCAGCCCGACCTTCTGACGGTCGTAACAAAATGTGCATTTAAATGCGCGGCCATCTTCTTTATTGCGCTCCACGACTCCGAAGGGACACGATGCTACGCAGTAGCCGCAACCGTTGCAAACATCAGGCTGGATGAAAACGCTGCCGAATTCCGTTCGAACGATTGATCCAGTGGGACAAGCTTCCAGACAGCCAGCATTCTCACAGTGTTTGCAGACGTCGGAGGAGAAAGTCCACGAGGCTTGTCCCGGTGCATTGCCACCTACGCCCGGAACCGGCGCTTGCTCGACAAACTTGACGTGCCGCCAGCTTGACGCACCCACCGCTCCGGTATTGTCGTAGGAAAATCCGCTCCAATCGACACCGTCTTGGCCGATCTCGTTCCATTCCTTGCAGAGCAACTTCACAGGCCTTGCAACCAATGCATAACGTCGAATCGGTTAAGAATGCCGTAACACTCATGCGAATTTTCCCGTCAAAGACCCTTGTTGCAGCAGTGTTTTCGGACCGCGGGGACGACGGCCGGAGATCACATTGCACACCAGAGCTTTCGTTTCCATGATGCGAGACATTAGGTTCTTCGCTAATGGCAACGAGATCGTTCACGACGTCGCCAGTGACCTGTCCCCGATAGCCCCAATGGTAAGGTAAGCCGACCTGATGAACAATTCGTCCGTCGATCCGCAACGGACGCATGCGCGCAGTAACCAGCACACGCGCCTCAATGATGCCCCGGGGCGTCACGATGCTGGCCCAGTCGCCATGCTTCAAGTGAATTTCCGCCTGCTAGTTCCGGCGAAACCTCCGTAAACAATTCCGGCTGCAGTTCGCTTAGGTGCGAAAGCTGACGCGACATTCCGCCCGCGGTGTGATGTTCAGTCAGCCGGTAGGTCGTGAGCACGTAGGGAAAGCGCGCATCGTTCGGAGAATCAGCGTAGCGGGTTATCCGGTCGCTGCCTCTTCTCAGCCGCAGGATTGCTCTGCTGACGATAGAGAGGATTTGCGATCACGGACTCCAGCGCTTCGTAGTGAGCCGGAAGAGGGCCATCTTTCAGTCCGCTCGCAACGTAGAGCCAGCCCACACCGTCGGGATGCAGCGTAAACGGCCGCGACCCGCCAAGCGCGCGTGATGCCTTGACCGTTGTGGATGTCCGCTGGTACGTCGGGCGGCATCTCTTGTCGTAGTCCGCGTTGTCGAGGCCCGTCCACTGCTTCTTCTGCTCGTCCCACCAGACGAGCTTCTTGCGTTCGCTCACGGCTTGCCGTCGGGACCGCGCCGAAGCGCGGTTGTAGATGATGCGGCAGTCGTTTGGCCACGAGAATCCCCAACCGTGTCCCAGAGGAGTCCTGCGGATTTCGGTCGTTGGCGCGGTTGCGCTCCTTCTCCGGAAAGACCCGCAGTAAATCCATGCCCCGCATGCGGTTGGAGCCGTCATTCTTCAGATCCTGAATGTGGCTGAGTTGTACGCGCTCGGGCACTGAGCAGCCATTGATTTCCTGCAAGACTTCTTCGACGTTCGGCTCCTCGTGCGGGCCCTCTGTCGAGTACTGCCACGTCAAGGCTCTCAGGCCCTGATTGCGCGGTAAGGTGTCAGCCATAGCCTTCGCTTTCAACCGCACGCCGAGGTGATACATGAACCACAAGTCGCTGCGGGAATCGCCCGGAGCCTCGACGGCCTTTTCACGGTACTGCAACAAGCGCTGAGTATTGGTAAAGGTTCCAGCCTTCTCGGCCGTTCCGGCGGCCGGAAAAAGGAAAACTTCAGTTTCAATCGTCTTCGGAGAAAGCTCGCCTCGTTCCACCTCCGGCGAGGCGTACCAGAAGGAGGCGGTCTCGGTCTCCACCATGTCGCGCACGACCAGCCACTTCAATCGCGCGAGAGCTTTGCGTTCGAGACGTCCATTCGACGCGCCGACTGCGGGATTTTGGCCCATGACGAACAGTCCTTCGAGTTTGCGCATCGGCCATGTCGAGCCAGTAGCCGAAGTGCGAATGATCACCACTCACGCGGGGCAGCCAATTGAAGCCCCAATCGTTTTCCTTGCGTCGCGTAGCCCCCGTAGTAAGCCTTCATCAGGCTGATGAAGTACTTGTCGAAGCTCGCCCACAAGTCCAGTTCGCGCGCAGCTGTGCTTGCCGCATATAGTCTTTCAGCTTGTGGGCATCGCGCCTCGAAGAACGGCATAGGCAGATAGCCCGGCAGGATGTCGTACAGGGTCGGGATGTCGGTTGAGCCCTGGATCGACGCGTGTCCGCGCAGCGCGAGGATGCCGCCGCCCGGACGTCCAATGTTGCCCGAGCAGCAATTGCAGGATGGCCGGCGGTCCGAATGATCTGCACTCCGCTCGGAATGCTGCGTCCAGCCCACCGCGTAGCAAATGGCAGCCGGTCTTGCTCGGGACCTGAGGCCGACGTGAAGGCATCGGCTACCTTTAGGAAAACGTCCTGCGGAACTCCGCAGCAACGCTCGACCATCTCCGGCGTGTAGCGGGCGAAATGCCGCTTCAGGACCTGAAAGACACAGCGTGGATGCTGCAGCGTCGGATCGGACTCGGACTGCGCTCGGCATCCTGCGCTTCGCCGACCCGCGGTCTTTCGCGTGCCCGCCGCTTTGCTTCAGAGTGACCGGCGGCTGCTCGGCATTCTTGGCTGGGAGCACCCTGGTACAGCCAGCGTGTCGGGATCGTATTTCTTCTTCTCCGCGATCCCATCCGGAAAAGAATCCATCGAGATCTTCGGTATCCCGAAAGTCTTCGCGCAAGATGGTCGAAGCGTTGGTGTAGGCGGACCACGTAGTCTCGAAAGTCTTTGTTGTTTTCGAGGACGTAGCGAACCAGCGCGCCCAGGAAAATGATGTCGCTTCCGCGCACGCAGCGGCACCCAGATGTCCGCCATCGCTGAGGTTCGCGTGTAACGCGGATCCACGTGGATGATCTTCGCGCCCTTCTCGCGTGCTTCCATGACCCACTGAAAGCCGACGGGATGATTCTCCGCCATCGACGAACCCATGATCAGGATGGCGTCGGCATTGCTGAGGTCAGTTTGGGCAGTAGTGGCCCCGCCGCGACCGAACGATGTGCCCAGACCGGGCACGGTGGAGCTATGTCATATGCCGGGCCTGATTGCTGAGGCACGACCATCCCCAGCCCGGCCGTGAAGCAGCTTCTTGATCAGGTAATTCTCTTCGATGTCGAGCGTGGCGCCGCCCAAGTGCGCCACGGCAGTGGTCTGCATGAGGGTCTCGCCGTCCCGCGTTCTCATCAAAGGTTCGCTCACGCGCTTGCCAGAGACGCTCCGCCACCATGTCCATGGCTTCATTGAGATCGAGATCTCGCCAAGTCTTGGAGCGTGGGGCGCGGTACTTCACTTTGTTCAGGCGCCCAGGGTGGGTGTGCAGTTCGTGGGTGTCCGCGCCCTTGGGACACAAGTGGCCGCGGGAAATCGGCGACTGCGGATCACCCTCGATAGAAATCAGCTTCCCGTTCTTGTGGTGCAACAAGCTGGCCGCAACCCACTCCGCAATACGGACAAATAGATCGAGCTACCTGCGTGCCATCTGTCTTGGGGCAGCAGATCGCGCGTAAGGTCCGTCATCGACTCCGGTCCAGTACCGTCCGCTCCGGTCCGGATCTGCTTAAGCAACGGCCAATCGGAAAGCAGCGCCTTTGAGCGACGCATCCGTCCTCTGTGTACGCTTGATGGTCACACTTTACAGCGATATATGACTCTAGCAGTCTCTGCCGCTTCTTGGTTGTCCTGAGATTTCTGAAATCAACTTCGGGGAAGCGAAGGCCTTCGTACCTTGTCTCCCAAGGATGAAAACCTCCGTATTTCATTTTCGTCATGCGACTTTTCTGTCAAAGCGAATCAGTACGTTCGTAAGCCTTCGATCCACTTCGAACTTCAAAGGCAGCGGTTTCGCGCGCCCGTTTACGATCAGGTCATGAAAATATTCATCGTATTTCTTGACCGGGCCTGACCGCCTCCCATCGTAATTACTTTGTCAAAGAAGTCCGCGACTGGATACGGGGAAAATGCCATTCTTCGTTTCACCGCATACAGGGTAAAACCCGGCCGTACGACAGGAATCCGGAACGTGGCGTATGAATGCACATTGATTGCTGTACGGCTCGCTGAATAAAGGGCATTTGCATTGGCCCGTCGAGCGCTGCACATTTCAGATGCCCCATGGCGCACATTCGCGGGATCGTCCTCGGACTAATCTTTTCGTGGTAGTTAGGTGCAGGTCTTGGTCTGAAGAAGAGTCTCTCGAACCGGTCGCCGCTTCACCTTCTGCTCGCAGAGTCATCTGGAGATAGACGCTGCGCGCTGCTCTCAGCCTTGAGGCCTTGGGTGGGATTCCTGGTTCTTGCCAGAATTGTCGAGGATTGACCTCGCTTTCGCCGCCAGACTCTTCAAACCGAACGGTTTCTGCAAAATCTCGACGTCGCCTGTTAGACCTTCTTGATTCCGAACCGCGTGGTCGGGATAGCCTGACATGAAAAGCACCCTTGTGGTGGGATGCAGTTCATGCATCTTGCGCGCCAGCTCTATTCCATCCATATTTGGCATCACAACATCCGTCACAACTAGATCGAGGCTCTTCCCTTGGGTCGCAGCGATCCGTAGAGCGGCTTCGCCATCGGGTGCCTCGAGAACGTTATAACCCAGCCGAGTGAGGTAGTCCTAGTCACCTCGCGGATGGCTGCCTGGTCCTCGACTAGAAGAATCGTCTCAGTGCCGGTGAGTTGTTGTGATTCCTCCTGCTTATCTTGAGTGGCCGTTTCTCTTTCATCACATCGTGGCAAGAATATTCTGAAAGTCGCGCCTTGGCCCGGCTCGCTTTCCACCGTAACCGCTCCATCACTTCTGCTTCACAACTCCGTATGACCATAGAAAGCCCCAGTCCCGTGCCCTTGCCCGGGGCTTTCGTAGTGAAGAACGGCTCGAAGACTCGCGACAGGTCGATCGGGTCGATTCCCGTGCCGCCGTCTTGTATCGCCAATTCGGACGTAAGGACCGGACTGCAAAGACGAGTGTCGCCACATCTGTGGCCTCGCGAAAATGAACGTTCTTTTGCCGGATCGATACGAGTTCCTCCGTCAGGCATCGCGTCGCGTGCGTTCACCACCAGGTTAAGAATGGCTTGTTCAATCTGGCCTCGATCGACCTTCACTCTTCCGGAGTTTGGGCTCAATCTCATAGCGCAACGTGATCTTCGCGCCGATCAGGACGCTCGAGCATCTTGCCGACTTCATTCCCAGAGACCGGCGTAAGTTCCAAGACCATCGGCTGCAGAATCTGTTTTCGGCTGAATGCCAACAAATGCTTGGTCAGTGAAGCCGCCCGGACCGTCGCGTTGTGTATTTCGACCGCGTCCGCGCTACAAGGATCCGTTTGGGGTAGCGTCCCGCGGATCCTGTCAGCATGAGCCTGGATGACCATCAATAAGTTGTTAAAGTCATGGGCGATGCCCCCGGCAAGCTGGCCTACCGCCTCCATTTTTGCGCTTGTCGCAATTGGCTCTGCCGCTTGTGACCGGTGATGTCGTAGAGCACGCCCTGCATCACTGGCGTGCATCCAGCCAAACTCTCGAGAAGACGTTGCTTCGTCGCGGAACCATGGAACACGACCATCGCGGGCACACATTCGATACTCGGCTTGATAGAGGGCCCCGGTTTCTGAACGAGCTTCTCGCCGCAAGTGCAATCTCGCGATCATCTTCGTGGATGGTGCGCATCCAAATACCAGCATCAGCCAGCCACTCGTTCACCGAGAATCCCAGCATCGACTCGATTTGAGGGGGCTCACAAAAGTGCCATCGACCCTGAGTCTCACCTCGGCGATATAAGTGATCGCTGGTAAACGTTCAACCAAATTGCGGTACCGATGTTCCGCCGCACAGGCTCTGTCCTAGTGCGATCCTGCTCGATGGCGATTCCCGCCAAGTGGGTTGCCCGATGGATCAGCGTCAGATGGTGGCTGTCGGGCGTACGGGGTTGACCGTAGTAGCAGGCGAAAGTACCGGAGGATGCTTCCGTCCCGCGAAGGGGATCGGCATGCGGGACCAACAAGCCCGTAGTCCGTGTGGCAATGCAAGATGCTTGTATTCGGACCAGAGCGATCGGTCTCGATATCGGTCACCACGACCGGCTGCCGGCGGTAGGCAGCAGTCCCGCAGGAGCCACGGCAGCGGGCCGATCTTCACGCCATTCACCGCTTGTAGATAGGTCTGGGGAAGGGTCGCGGGCCAATACCGCCTTGCAGCGTGCCCGTCGGATGATCCAGCAGCAGTACCGAGCATGTGAGAGCCAGGCGAACTCCTCCTCGATCCTCAGGCACAACAGCTTCTAACACCCGCGCAACGGGGTGCTGGTTCATGATCATTTTCGAGAACAGCCTTGTCTAGAAGAGACAAATGCTCTCCGGAAATAGTCTGGCTGGTTGTTCTCCGGTGATGGCGCAGCCGTAGACATCGATACGCGACCACTGCCGGATCGGGGCCTCATCATCCGGCAACCGCTCCTTATATATTGTGGGGTAACTCGCGGCAGCAGCATGATCATCCGCGAGAGGGTTCCGGCCGGACAGATTGCTGTAGTAACCCCGGCACTTCCCTCCGGCCGAAGGTTCGAACAAGAGTCAGTGTGGGTTTGACGTGCGGCCGTTCTCGAAAGACTTCAAGAACCTCACCACTGATTGACTGATTAGCGCGCATCCTCCGCCACGCAATCCTGACTCCCTTGAATTCAACAGGCTTTTTGAACAAGCGAAGAGGTACTTTTTGGCAGAAACGAGGCTGAAGTCGGTTTTAGTGCGGGCCAGCTGTAGGGGCATGCCCAGTTATCCGGCCCACATCGTGGGTCTGGTCTCGATTTCTCTGCGAAGCCAATTTGTCCGGAGGCACTGACCGTGCCCCCTTCCTCCGACAGACGCGGCACGATCGCGCCACCGAACATAGATCTCCTGTGCCTCAAGAATCTCTGCCTGGGTGGCATCAGTGTCCGCCTTTACCCAATCCGCGGTCGAGTCGTACTTGTCGGTTAGATCGCGGCCTTTGTCGGCATCGGCGTGCAGGAAGTGGTTGTAGATGTTGTCTTCAATCTTGCCGTTTAGCTTCTTCGCGTCATCGGCGATCTTTTTCCAGTCGACTTGCTGATCATTCGCGATTTGAAGAATTGTCTGATGGGCCTGAAGGCGCATGGCCACGTCGAGTCATTTTCATGCCGCCCGCGGTCAGTTCATGCGCGATAAACAGGCATCCATAGTTCAGGTTCATGGCACGCCGTTCTCTTTCGAACTGGTTCCGCTCGATCTTCAGCATGTCGGACATCGATCGGCTGACAATGCTGCGGGCGTTCACATCCGTGGCCATGGCGCTGATTTTTCTGATCTGCTTCTCGGCTTTCTGCTGATCATCACTGAAGGCTGGAACTGCTGACAGGGCTGCGGACAGTACTAGGAAAAGCCGACTTTGGGTCTCATAGCGAGCACCCCCGGTAGCGCGATTTTACGAGAACTCCCGCGGAAAAGGAAGGGGCCTGAAGGGTACGTTCGAGGTCGATTTCGATCCAGTTGAAACCAGGGGTACTCCGCCCGAGTCCTCACTGCGGGCCAGCTGGCGATGCCTCTCCGCTCGGCCGCCGGCGGCTCATTCTGCGCGTGGGGGTCTCCATAAGCCTCGATTGGTAAGGCTCTTCTCGCGTTCCGCGGATGCGTTCAGCTCGGCAAAAATTGCACGCTCGCTGGGCGTCTGCCGGCCTCTTGGCCTTGGCATACGCGCGCCCCAAGCCAAAGTGCACCCCAGGATAGTTCGGCGCGAGTTTGCTCGCCGTCTCGAGTTCCTGCACCGCGGGCTCGACGTTTCCCAATTCCAATAAGGCGCGACCCAGGAGTTCATGCGCCCCGGCGGATTGAGAATCGAGTTCCACGGCGTGGCGGGCGGCGCTCATGGCCTCATTGGGGCGATGTTGCTTCAGCGCAATCGACGCGATGAGCTGATGCGTGAGAGCGCTTCCGGGGTTGATTCGGGCCTCTTCACGCAACTGTGAGGTGGCGTCGTCGTATCGCGAAAGTATGTCAAGGGCCGATGCATAGGCGTAATGGATGAAGGGCGTGTCGGGAAAGTCCTTGGTCATCCGCTCAAACGCCCGGAAGGTGTCATCGTATTTGTAGGAGTACTGGAGCACGGCGGTCCCGCCTGCGGCGAGCGTCACTGTGCGGCTGGAAGGAGACAGGTGAGCCGGTAGGAGCGGTACTCGCAGCATCGACATTCCGAGAACAATCTTGGTCTGCTCGTTGACGCGGCCTTTGTGTACTTCCAGAATCAGCAGATCGGCAGCACCGAAGTAATCGCCGTTCAGGTTCCAGTAACCTCCGCGAGATGGTAGATAGCCAATAGCATCACGGCAGGAGTTCCCCGAAAATCCAGCTCCCGGGCCCGTTCCAGATGTACGTAAGCGTTCGAGTAGTCCTTGGTCTCGAATTCCGTCAGTCCAAGGAAAGCCCACGCTTGAGGAATTCTTCGATTGATCGCGATCGAGTTCTTCAGGGCCGCAACAGCTTGCGGGAACTTGCCGGTGGTGTGGTAGAGGGTCCCCAGGTCCGCCCACCCCTTGTCCCACTGAGGGTTCACCCTTGAGCGCACTCTCATAGTCGCGGATCGCGTCGTCAGTTCGACCCGACTGCCCCGCCGCTGTTGCTTGTCGCGCGAGCTCGTCGAAGGCTGCGGAGTCGGGACCTCGCGTCCTCTCCCCGGGAATTGAGGCGTGGGCATATGCCCTGGCGACTTCAGGATCAATATCCGGCTTCTCGGGTTTAAGTTTTTCCGCGGCTTCAGATTCCCTGGCTGCCGCCTCTGCCTTCCAAGGTCGCTCAAAATCCGGCCCAATATTTCGTGGGCCAAAGCGGATTCCGGAGCAAGTTGGACGGCGCGTTCGGCCATCGGCAGCGCATCTTGCGCGTGATGTTGCTTCATGGCGATGATTGCCAGGCGCATGAAGGGCAGCGCACTCTTCGGTGTCAGCTTTACTTCCCTCGCGCAACTGGGCTTGCTGCCTCGGGAAAGCGAGAGCGAAAAATTAGAGCAGATCCGTAGGCATAGTGAAGGAAAGGCGTAGTCGGATAATTCTTCACCAACTGCTGAAACCCCAGCAATGCCCGGTCGAAATTTCCTTCCGCCAAATCTCCGGCGGTTTCCCTGCCGCATCAATCAATGCGTCCTTGGAGGGATCCACCTGATCCGGCAGCAGCGGGACGCGCAACAGCGCCAGAGCCAGCGCAGTCTTGGTTTGATCCGCCAACTGGTTGCGTCCCAACTTGATCGCGAGCAGTTCCCACGCATCCTCGAACTGGCCGTTCAAGTTGAGCAGCAATGCCAGGTGATAGGTCGCAACTTTCAACGCCCGGGGCCTCGGCGAATCCGGAACTGTTTCGCATTCTGCAGATGGCCGAGAGAACTCTTGAAATCCTTGGTTTCAAACTCACATAAACCAAGGTATGCCCATGCCGGGCCGAGCTTGGGGTAGGCCGTCGTCACTTTCTGGAAAGCAGGAATTGCGTCACGATAGCGGCCCGCGTCGGCGTACAGAGTTCCCAGGTACCACAAGCCGTCGATCCAATCAGGCTTCAGTTGAAGGGCGCCTTCGGTAGTAATGAATCGCCTCTTCGGTCCTTCCTTCTTCTCGCGCTGCGGTAGCCCGCCGGGCGAGCCCCTCGAAGCGATCGGCTCCAGAACCTTGCGGGGTCGGCTGCGCTGGAGCAGTCTGCCCGATTATCGATCCCGTGAAGAGCACAACGAGGAGGATCATGAGCACAGGGACGATGCATCGGCCAATACGTGGGACCGGCATGAGGAAGCGCTCCCGTCGGGAATCTTAGCATGGGAATTCTGGGGCCGCGTCCATGATAAAATCCCGCCTACTCTCGAAAGTCGGATGTCCTTTCTGAAGCAGAATGCACGGCAATTGTCCGTTTCCCGACGCCTCTTCCTCCGTGGTCTGCTAGGGAAGTCTGGCCCTCGGCAGATTCCGTTCCTTTGATATGCCGCAGCGTCGGCTTATGCCTTCGAGGAGGTTCCCCTTCTGCCAGCGGAATTAAATGGGTGCACACCGCAGGAAGTCTCCTGAAAAATATCTGCCAGGAAACGACGGGAGCGGGTTGCGCGTTTGTTGATTACGACAACGACGGCTGGATGGATATCTATCTGGTGAACAGCGGCAAGTGTGACTTTTTGATCCATCTCCAGCGCTGCGAAATGCGCTGTATCGAAACAACCGCGACGGCACTTTTACCGATGTCACGGAGAAAGCCGGCGTTGTAGGTGGCGGATACGGCATGGGAGTGGCAGTAGGTGACTACGACAAAGATGGTTTCGCTGACCTTTTTGTTTCCCAGTATGGGAGAAGCATTCTTTATCACAACAATGGCGATGGAACTTTTACGGACGTAACCGAAAAAAGCCGGGGTTGCCGCGCCAGGCTGGGCTTCCAGCGCAGTGTGGTTTGATTATGACAATGATGGGCTGCTCGACTTGTTCGTGGGACGATTCGGGGAGTTCAGCAAAGCTAAATCAATTTCCTGCGGCGAAGTGGGAAGACGTCGCTACTGTTTGCCCAGGATGTTCCAGCCCATGCCGAGCTGGTTATTCTCATAACAATGGGGATGGAACTTTTACGGACGTCAGTAAGGAATCAGAAATCGCCGGTAGTTTAGGAAAAGCATGGGGTGTGGTGGCTACGGATATTAACAACGATGGCCTCATGGATCCTATTTGTGGCGAACGATACGGTTGCCAACTTTCTTTTGCCAACCGCGGGAAGGGGAGATTCGAAGAAATCGGACTGCAGGCGGACGTCGCCTACAACGCTGAAGGGCAGTCCCGCTCTGGGATGGGCTGTGACTCGGCAGACTTCAATGAAGATGGATGGATGGATCTGTTCGTCGCCAACATAAATGAGGAGATATATTCTCCCTCTATCAAAACAATCGCGACGAAACATTCGAAGACAAAGCTATGGACATTGGGCATCGGTATGGCAACCCGTTCCATGAGCGGTTGGGGATTGAAGTTCCTGGATTATGACAATGACGGTAACCTTGATCTCTTTCTGGCGAACGGCCATCCCGACGACTTGATCGAGGAAGTTTACAGCGGGGTTAAATACAGCGAGCCGCTGATGTTATTCCAAAACACCGGCACCGCATTCCAAAACGTTAGTCAGCAGAGCGGACCCGTTTTCGCGAAATCATTCTCCTCTCGTGGCTTGGCGATAGGTGACTTCAACAATGATGGCGCAGTCGACGTCCTGATTTCGGTAAACGACGGTGCTCCGGTTCTCCTTCGAAATAATAATGTCGGGAAAAACCACTGGTTGGGAGTCCGTTTGATAGGCAAAAATCAAATCCGGACGCGATCGGGGCCCGCATTACCTACCAGGCAGGCGATCCTGAAGAGAAACAGAATGAAAGTGGGCGGAGGAAGTTTCCTGTCCTCGCATGATCCCCGGATCGTATTGGGGACAGGCAAGCAATCCAAAATCACTTGGTTGGAAGTGCGCTGGCCACAGCCCAGTGGCGCCGTCGAGCGCTTTACCGGATCTCCCCATCGATCGCTACATCACGATTGTGGAGGGGACAGGCAAATGGGAAGTAGGTACTGGTGCCGGCTTCGTCTTGCAGCGAAGACCTTCCATTGAATGAGTGAGCCCAATGAGTTGTTAATGAGAGCAGCCTGTTCAGCATTGATGATCGTGGTTTTCGTGATTTCACCTGTCACTTTTCGGGCACAAGAGCCCGCGACCATCGACAAGCAAATGACCACCGAGGATCGTTTGCGAAAACCGGGCTGGTGGCCAACGAAAGGTGCTCCTCTCCGCAACGAGTACGTGGGGCCGGCGACCTGTTCACAATGTCATTCGGCACTGTCCCTTACACAGAAACGTAGCGCCATGGCGAGTGCTGGAAATTATCCAGCCAACTCTTCTGTCCTTCTCAACCACAACCAACTGAGTCTTCGTCTCAGCCCATACAGTTACACAATCAAGCAGTCGGGTGGAGAGAGCCAATATTTGGTCGGTGATCAGACAAAGACTTTGTCCATGCCTCTGGCGCTTGCCGTCGGCGGCGGCAGTCGAGTTGGACAAACTTACCTCTTCGAGAAAGAATGGGACATACTTTGGAAAGCCGAGTGAGTTACTTCGGCGCCATAGAGGCACTTGATCTGACTCCGGGCCATACGAACGCCACGCCGCAATCTTGGGAATCCGCCGCTGGGCGTCCGCTATCGGGTGCGGAAGCTCATCGCTGCTTCGCCTGTCACACGACGGCGTCCACCGCAAACTACACATTCGATCCCCAGCATTTGATCCCAGGCGTGACCTGCGAATCCTGACCACGGACCAGGAGCAAAACACGTTGCAGCCATGCGGGCTGGTGATGAAAAAGGGGACGAACTGATCTTCGACCCTCGCCGACTCACACCCTCGGATTCGGTTGACTTCTGTGGAGCCTGCCATCGCACTTGGTGGGACGTGAGCTCCAACATGGACATCGGCATCTTGAATTTACGTTTTGCGCCCTACCGGCTGGAAAAAAGTCGCTGCTGGGGAAAGGGGGACCGGCGAATCACATGCGTCGCATGCCACGACCCTCACAAACCGCTGGCAGAGGATCCAGCATTTTACGATCAGCGTTGCCTGGCTTGCCACGCGACAAAGAACTCCGAGTTCCACCACCGACCACATAGGCGCTGCCTCGTCCAGTCGGTGAAAAGGATTGCGTCACCTGCCACATGCCGAAATACGACATACCGGGCATGCACTATAAATTTACAGACCACTGGATTCGAGTCGCCAAGGCCGGAGCGCCCTATCCGGACTGACTCCCTGATCAATGAACACTCTTGCGAGGACGAATCTCGTCCGGAGACACGATTCCTTTCTTCTAGAATTGCGTAAAACCGGTCTGCCGCCAGATCCTTGACTACTTCGCTGCTCCCACCCGGCCATCGGATTTCCAGGAGTCGATCTTATCCGCCGCACCCAAGCCAAAGTGAACGCGGCAGATCATTCTGGGACAGGTAGCTGCCGCCACTGTGGATCTCCTCGGTTTGAGTGATACCGCCCGCAACGATTTTCAATTTCGCGCCAATCGCGAGACGATTGCTACTTGACTCCCGCCAGTTCAAAGCTGACCCAGTGCTGCCGACCAGGAACTCCGCGATTCCTGAGAATCAGTGGCGCCCCATCCAGATCCCCGACAACAACATCGACTTGGCCGTCATTGAACAAGTCACCAACTGCCAGACCGCGCGACACGCGTCGCTGCATCAGCGGGGATCCCGCCCGGTCACTGGCATCGCAGAATGTGCCATCCATCTGGTTCAGCAAAAGACTTCTGGCTCTCTGTAACTAACGCCGGATTTTAATGAGTCGATTTGGGGATAGACGTGCCCGTTGACCGCGACCAGGTCGAGCCAGCCGTCATTATCGACATCGAGGAAAGCAGTTCCCCATTTCACGAAACTCAGGGATGGGCAAAGCGACTCCAGACTGGAACGAGAAATCCTGGAAATCCCATTTCCCGTCATTGCGGTAAAGCGTGCTGTACTCGTCGGCAAAATTCGTCACGTACATGGAAGGACGGCCGCTATGCGCATAGTCCCCGATCGCGATGCCCATCGAACCCTGCTCCAGCCCGTCTTTGCTGACCGCAGCCCCTGACTCGAAACTGATGTCGGTGAACTTTCCGTTCCCATCATTACGATAGAGATAGTTCGGAGTGGAATCATTCGCCACATAAATGTCGGGACGCCCGGTGTTGTTGAAATCCGACCAGATGACGCCCATTCCAAAGTAGCCCGGTGCGTCCGCCACTCCAGCCAACTTGGAAACATCGGTGAAAGTGCCGCCGCCATTGTTGTGAAAAAGCGAGTCGCCGGACCCGCGCAGCCCGCGAGGTCCACATTGCACATCCAGTCCTTTGTATTTGCAGTTGGGGCTCTTTCCGAATTCAGGGGAGCATCGAGGCGAAAGTCCACGTAATTGGTGACCATCAAGTCGACAAAACCGTCCCCATCGTAATCGCCAAAAGCAGCCCCGGTTGACCAGCGTCCGTCCGCGACTCCAGCGCTTTGCAGTCACGTCGGTAAAAGTACCATCACCATTGTTTTTATAAAGGTGATTCCCGCCCAGGCAGGTGATGAACAGGTCAGGCCAGCCATCGTTGTTGATGTCCCCAACGGCGCCACCCATGGCAAAACAGGGCGCGATCCCGGACTTGGCGGTGACGTCGGTAAAAGTGCCGTCGCGGTTGTTGTGGTAGAGCGCACCTTTTGCGGTCTGATGTTTCACCGCCATCTCGAGTGTCGGAGCGTTGGTGAAGTAAATATCCAGCCAGCCGTCGCGGTCATAGTCGATGAGAATGACCCCGCCGCTCATCGATTCAACGATGTACTTCTTCTCGGGCGCCCCCACATGTCGAAACTGAATACCGGCTTTCTGCGTGACGTCTTCCAGCTGCGGAACTTGTCTGCCCTTGCAGATTCTGCTCTTGGCCCCAGCCGGTGGCGCAACCGGCGGAGGATGTCCGCCCTGAGCGAGACTGAAGGACGAAAGGTAGAGTGCAAGAAACGTGGAGAAAATACGCTTGTCGAGTGGCCGCATGTCTTCTAATGATCCACGTCAGGCACATCGCCAGCTTCGGTCGGCGGTGGAGTGCGCCCGCGGTCGCGCTCCTTGATTTGCCGGTAAAGCTGAAGTTCGCGGTCCGCATCGCTGGTGCGCGCAGCCTTTCGATATGCGGACTGGAGCTGATAGTGCACGTAAGCGCGCTCCGGATCTAGCCTCGCCGCGACCTCGAGGTTCTGAATCGCCTCTTCGGTTTTTCCAGTCTCGAGCAGCTCTTTTCCCAGATCGTAGCGCCCCGCGCGTGATTCGGGTGAGCAGCAATCAGCGTGCGCAACACTTCGATCGCTTGTTCTTCCTGTCCAGTCTGCAGCAGCGCGTGGGCCAGCCGGTACTGGGTGTCAGGCTCGTCTGGATTCAGCTTTAGTTCCGCTTGCAACTCCGGGACAGCCTCCGCTGGACGGTCCAGGCGAATCAGCGCGCTCCCCGCATCGTCATGAGCTTTCTTGATGGACGGGTCCTGCTGGATTGCCTTTCGAAAGCTGGTCAGCGCGTGCTCGTGGTCGCCGAGATGATTGTAGACTTCCCCGACGGAGACCAGCATTTCCGCCGTCATCTGCTGGGATGTTAGCTTTCCCAGAATTTCGCGGGCTTGCTTCGGTTGGTTGGTGTGCGCCAGCGAGAATGCCCAGGCGTAGGCCATATTTGGATCTGTCAACGCCGCATCGCCCAGCGTGCCGAAGACTTGGGCCGCTTCCGCGTAGCGTTCTGTGGCAAACAGTGAAATCGCAAGACAGGGCGCTTGCGACGCGGTCCTTGGGATCATGCTTTACCACGATCTTGAGGGCGCGGGCCGTTCCACGTTATCGCCGACTTGCGCGGCCGCCAGTCCAATATTTCGCATCAGGCCGGGCGTGGAGGCGCTCCAGCGTTCCGCCTCGTGGAAATGGATCAAAGCCTGCAAATACTTCTGCTGCCGCGCCTCGGCCGCTCCCAGGTCGTTGTAGCTGGTGCCCAGAATCTGGCGCAGACGCTTCTCTTGCATCTTGCCGCGCTGCAGCTGGGCGGGAGTGAGTTTCGCAGACTTAAGAGCGGACGTGAGGAGCACGCGGCGGGATCCACGCTGTCCGACATCCGTCGGCCCCGGCGCACCGCCTTGCTTTGCGCGCTCCTCGGCAGCCGCTAGATCGGCGCCGAGTGTCCGGACTGTCCTCCAGCAATGAGGAATTCCGATAGAGTTCGATTGCTTGGGGGTAGGCTCTTTGCTGCACCCTCCACTCGCCCATTTGACGCAGCGCCAAAGCGGCAGAGCTTCTCGCGCTGGCTTCGCTGATTGTCTGAGGATTGGCCGACTCGCACGGCGGCGCGCTGCGCTTCCACTCTTCGCGATAGCTCCCGAGAGGCCGCATTGGTCTCCACCTGGCTGGTAGTGCGCGGTCGCGCCCAATGCGCGCTGGGCACAAGAAACATCAATGCGATCAGGATTGGCCCAGTAGAAGAGAATCGACCAGCAAGCAGACGGCCCGACCAGGATACGGCTTTACGATTGCCGCAACCGAGAGGAAGAAAATTCCACAACGAGTTCCGGTGAATTCCGACGACAAAGTTAAGCGGCAGGACTTGACATTGTCAAGTCCTGCCGGTTGGTTGCAGAGTTTGCGCGAACAGTGCGGCTAGAAGGTGATCTTCAAACCGTACTGGAGTTCGCGGTCGTTGTTGGGAATGATTGACGAGAGCTTGAGGTTCGGAACCCGCAGTCTCTAGCCGTGATGACGTTATTTGTCGGGCTGCAGGCGTTATATACGCCGCCGACCGCCGCTCCGCAATCGACTGATCCGATCGGACCGCCCGGTGCTCCGCCGGGTATCCGAAGTTGGGGTGGTTGAACAGATTGAACGCGCTCAAGGTGAATTGCAGATTCAGGCGTTCTCCATCTTCCAGGTCTTCTGAACGGTGAGGTCGATGTCCACGTATTTCGGACCGTGACAGTAACCACGTGGTTCATTGCCGACTTCGACCGATGGTGATGTCCAACCAGGGTGAAGGCTTGTTGGTTAAAGACACTCGGGCCATTCTGTCCCGCGTTGCAGTCCGTACCGCTGATGTCGGGGCGGTGGTTGGCGCCAGGATTCCATCCCAGGGCTGTCCGCTCCCGTGCCGTAGGCTGAATTAAGCCATGCTGATCACCATGTATAGTTCGACGCGTCTCCGCTCGTGCATCGACTCAACGTCCTTGAGGTTCTCCGATATTGCGCCCTGGAAGATAGTCGTAGACGGTCCAGACTCAGCCGTGAGAAATGCTGCTGACCTGCCAGCCTCCCCGCTGCTCCTCTGACGAGGCATTGCTTCCCCTGCAGTTCAGGCAAAGGCACGATGACGTTGCCTACGAAAATCTGGCGGACGATTGATTTGCGTATTGCCTCTGTCGAAGCTCGGATTGAATCCACTGGTCAGAGTCTGATGAGCCGACTGAACCATTGGCCTCATCAAGCGGCACGTTGCCGATGGAGTGCGACCAGGTATAGGACAGGTTTACCAGGACGCGGTTATAACCGGCGTCTTGAATACAGTCTGCAGAGCATGGTAGTGGGCATCGCCCAAGATGGGCCCACCAGGTGAGGAAGTCATAGTTGATGTGTACGGTTGCACAGTGTCTGCTGCGTCAACTGCGTGCCGGAACTTTGAAAAGCAGCTGTGCCCCAGGCGCTCTGTGGGACTTCGTTTATGTCAGCTTGTGGTGACTTGATGAACTGCCCGGTTGCCGACGTAAAGCGACCTCGAGACTCGTGTCCTTGTAGAGGCTGCGCTCCACTGGCGATGTTCCACTGCCAGGAATTGGGCGTTGCGTTCGACGGGTCCTTGCCGCCGGTCGGGGAGCCCGCGAGACCACCGAGTCGACGATCAAGCGAGGCACCGTCCAGGGTGCGGGACTGATGTTGCCTTGCGCTGAACGAAAATGGGGCATTGGCGCGCGAGAATGTAAGAAGTTCCGCCGACTTTATCGCGCTGGAAAACTTGGCCGAGGCCGGCGCGAATCGCGGTTTTTCCATCGCCAAACAGGTCGTAAGCGATTCCGAGGCGAGGAGCAATCAGGTGATAATTCTGGTCTGCGAGGTACTTGTTGGGCCCGCGTGTGCCGGAACTCAGTGGATTCAGCCCGAACACAGCGTTGGCCTTGCCGCACGGATCCTTTCCAGGCACCACCCACAAGCCGTTGCAGGCGTCGGTTGCCGGCTTGTTCGGGTCGTAGAGGCTGGGCTGGAAGTTGGTGGCGTTGCCGGTCGGCACGTAAAGGCGTGAACAGCAGCGAATAGCGGAACCCGTAGTCACACCGTCAGCTTGCGGTTCACCTTCCACGAATCGCCGAAATAGAACTCGTAGTCGCGCCAACGCATGTTGATGTAGACGTCGGTGGAACTTTCGCCCAAGGTGATAGATGCTTGTCCGGGAATCATCGCATTGGCGAATGCCATGCCGGTTGACCTGAGTCCCGAAGTCTCACGGAAGGGCAGACCGTTGCCGCATTTTGTGCTGTGCACACGTTGCCGTCCTGTGTGCTCGCATTGAAACGTTCGGCGCCGCCGCCGCCGTTGAATTCGTTCTTTCCATTGAATCCCAGGAATACCCGAACTTCGAAAGTGTGCGGTCCGCTTTATCCAGGTCGGGTCGTCGCGGACGCCATGCAAGTCTTCGTTGTTGCTCCAGGGGGCAAGCAACTGGAGGGGCGCGCACTACCCTGTCCTGTGGCGCCCGCGATCGAATCACTGGCAATCCCAACGGGTATCTCTTTACGGAGGTGGGGAAGAGAGTCGGGAAGGCAGAGTTAATTTGGGACAACAGGCCGGCATCTGTTACCGCCCGCGGTGACCAGAATGCGATTATTCGAATACGAGAAATTCGGCGTCGTTGATCAGGTTGGACACCCAGTATGGAGGTGACTCTGCCAACAATTGATTTTGAAGGCTGGGACCAGTTGCTCTCCAGCGTCGTGAAGCCGTCATCCCCAATACCCTGCATTGGGAGCCGGATTCACCCACGAATCCTGGTGTATAGCGGAACATGACGGTATGCTTCTTCGTCATGTTGAAATCGCCACGGGCATTCTCCTGGCGCCAGTTGAGATGGGTGCCGAGGGAATACCTGCCAGTTCTTGCACCATTGGATTGCCAAATGCAGCGTTGTCACCAGCCGGGGTAACATCACAGTTTTGGTTCGGCGCAGGATACTGCTGCATGTACGTCTTCGTCGCAGGCAGAATCTTGGCAGGATCCATTACTGTACTTGTTTCCGTTCAACTGAAATGCCGCTGGAATACCCGCAACCATCGTGTCGCCGCAAGTGATTCCACCGGAAAAATCGCCATTGAGCTCTGCGGCATTAGGGACGCAGCCGGTTCGGGGCACGCCACGAACTTCCCTATTCCACTCCTGGCTCCAGAAGAAAAATAGCTTGTCCTTCTTGACCGGACCGCCCAGAGAATAGCCGTAGTCGTTGCGCCGCAGGATCGGCTTGTCCTTGTTAGATTGGAGTACACCGTGCCAGTGGCCGGATTAATGATGCCGGCTGCCCGGTCATTAGCAGCTTGCTGTGCGGCAAAACCAGTTATAGGCGTTCAGCACATCGTTTGCGGCCCGCGTAGAAGACGCTGCCGTGCCAGTTGTTGCTGCCTCCGCGAGTCACAATGCTGATGACGCCACCGGAAGCTTGTCCGTACTCCGGCCCGTAAGCATTCGCGCAGCTTGAATTCAGCGATGGATTCGAGCGAGGGATAAATCAGGATCGTGCGGTTGGAACCGATGTCGTTGTTATTCGCGCCATCAACCAGGAACAGGTTGTTGGTCATCGAATTCGTTCACGGCGAAGTCGACGCCGCCCTTGAGCCCTTTTCCACCGCGTCAAAACTCTTCGACGCGGAAACGCCGGGCTGCAACTGCGTCAGTGCCACGAAATTCCGGCCATTGAGGGGCAACTCCCGCACCTGCTGACCGTCCACAACGCCGGCGAGCTGGGAGTTGTCGGTTTGCACCTGATCTCATTGGCTCCACGGTGACCGTCTCGGTTGCACTTCCCGAGCTGAAGGACAATGTTGGTAATTGCGCTGCTGGAGACGTGAAATCAACGTTATCGGTGACGGACTCTTTAAAATTCGCCTGCTTGACGCTGACCCGATAGACGCCAAACGGCAGATCGGGAGCGCTGTACTTCCCGCATCGTTTGTGGTGACCGTGCGCCGTTAGGCCGGTTGCCTTATTAGTAATATCCACGGTTGCGTTTGCAAGCGTCGCCCCTGAAGGATCCGTGACTACGCCTTTGATTGTTCCGGTGACTTGCTGTGAAAAAGAGGTGAGGGTACAGCCAAACACCCACTGAGATTAGCGCTAACACCAGGGTCCACGCATACTGCCTCCCGCAAATACATGCCAATGGATCTGAAGGCCCCACACGACTGTGGCGAATGATAGGGTGGTCCGTCATGGCTTCGTTGTTCAAAATTGAACACTCGTGGCATCGGTACGCTCTACCCATACTTGTCTCCGGTCTACGCAACGACGTTTCTCCCCCGGTAGAATATCGATGTTGTAGTAATCACAATCCGAGGCATTAGCCCCACATCACGAGTGGTGCCCGTTATATATCAGTGACTGGCAGAGGTCAAGAAGAAATCTGACTCGAAATCTGGACTCTCTCAGAGGGGCGATCAGATGTCGCGGCGCTCGTGGAGAAATTCAAGGGGGGCATGGATTTTGCCTATGATTTTCGTATCGAGTTGTTTTATGCCCGATTTTCTTGGGCTCTTCTCACAGTGTTGTGGTTTTCAACATGACTCCCTGAATTCGGGGAGAATCCGACCATAATGGCTATGTGGCAAAGCAGTTTCGGCTGGCGCCGCCGCCAGATTCGTCTACAAAGTGCCGTCTTTACCGATCGCAGACGTTGTGCTATATAGCTGTCATGAGATGGTCCCTGCCTGAACGCCTGTTTCCGACGCCCCGGCAGTGTTTTCTAGTTATTTACGGTAGAGTTTCTCGTGACTTCCTGACCTCCGCTCATGACGTTAGGAATTGTTAGGTTTTTCTAATGCCCATCCGCCGCCAAAACTCGGAAATAATGATTCCAGCGGGGCCGTAGCGGATCACATTGGAACATCTTGATTCCCGAGCAAGCGCGTTACGTATGTGGCCCATGAAATCCAAACGACTACCAGCCTTGGCGGTTCGTTTAGCCCCCTTGCGCGGCGCTAAGCCGGGAGAAGTGTGAACTAAGCGCGCGGACTACCCCGCACAGAGCCGCATCGCGACTCGGCGCTTAAGGAGCTTCTTGAGAAGTAAGGTTGCCGCGAGAACACGCACGGGTCAGCGGTGGCACGAAATGTCCCCCTTCCCATTTGGATTGCGACTTCGACGGCGATTACAAATGCAGAGCGGGATCGAGTCGGGAGGCGGCGGCTGAGGCGGACTCAGGCTCGCGCAAGCTGTTCGGCGAGAGAGCCAAAATGGTGGAGAGTTTCCTTGCTAACCAGCGCCAGAAGCCAATGACCTCGGCTTATCGATGCCCAGAACTTCAGGAAATCCGATGGTGCCGTCGGCAGCGAAGCCGTATGTCAATCTGAATCAAACCAGTCTTGGGCACCGCGCATCAAGTCTGCCCAAGACACGACCACTACAGACTCAAGGATTCGCTCCAGACTTTGACTTTCGTTTAGCGTCCACAGTCTACTCCCATGCCAGTGCGCGTTGTTTACCTGGGATTGCATCGCTGCTGAAACCTCCGACGCATCTCTACACTATCCAGGTAACAGCTCTGCTGGATGTGCCGAGAGTGTGCTGAGACGACGGCATAAGGCAGGCCCAGAAACCGACGTTCACTCTATGCCGGTTACCTCGAGGCAATTGAAGTGTTGCCCTCGAACTCTTTTGTAGAATCCTCTTGAGCGCGTTCTGGATCTTGTTCGCCCCAAGCGCACCAATGATGATGGCCTTGACCTCTGTCGCCATGAAGAAGAAATTCCATCCCGAGGCACGGATCTTACGTTCAGCGAGAAGCCGGCGAGTGCCTTGACCAGGCGCCAGTTTCCCGAATAGCGTTCGCTCTCAAAGCCAAGCAGTTGGGTTATCCGCGGTGACTCGTCGATCAGGATGGCACCGACGTGGACGTGTATGGGTAAAGGCATGCGCCGTTCTTCTCCCGAGCTCAGTTCAACGCCTGAACGATCTAGAATCAATGGTTTCCCTCTGAAAATACTGAGCAGAATGGCTCACTTCTGACGATTCCGTGAGCAAAGCGAAGCCACCAGAAAGAACGCTGGGCTCGATAAGCGGGGCGGTTTTCTTCTGCAGGACTATAATCAGCTGGCGAATGAGTTCCCCAAGCGGCAACCAAGAAGAATCGGGCGTTCGACCCAGACCGGTTCCTCGCTACAATTGGCCGAGGCCAGAAAGAGCTTTGCGGTCGACCGGAAGAAGAGGATTTTCACGCAGGGGGATGCGGCCGACTCCGTCTTCTATATTCAGAAGGGAAGGTGCGGCTGACCGTCGTGTCGAAGACCGGGAAGGAAGCGACGATCGGCATCTTGGGCCAGCAGAATTTCTTCGGCGAAGGCTCGTTGGCAGGCCAGGCTCTGCGAATGGGGTCGGCGGCGGCCGCTGACCGACTGCCAGCTTCTGCGGATCGAGAAGAAAGCGATGATGGATGCTCTGCACGACGAGCACGCCCTGTCCGACATGTTTGTAGCGTACTCTGCTGGCGCGCAATATTCGTTATGAAGAGGATCTCGTTGACCAACTGTTCAATTCCAGCGAGAAGAGATTGGCCCGCGTCCTTCTTGATGCTCGCTCACTTTGGCAAGGAGGGAGTGCCCGAGACCGTGGTTCCAAAGATCAGTCAGGAGACCCTGGCCGAGATGGTGGGCACGACTCGCTCCCAGTGAGCTTCTTTATGAACCGGTTCCGGAAAATGGGCTTCATTGACTACGCCGGGGAGTGGAAGGCGGGCTACAGGTTCACAGTTCACTGCTGAATGTGGTGTTGCACGACTAATCTTTGGAGTGCGCCACACAGCGCTTGATTCGACTCTCAAACAATCGAGACTTCTCTTGGTACCCCCTGTGAGCGCGTGTTTTGAACGCTCTCGCTCGCCGGAAACACTGTTCAATTGTGATCAGATGACTGGACTCGGGAGTGTGATAACAACAGCTACGGCTATACGCCAGTGCCTGGAATGCGGTGGTGAACTCGTGTGATGGCTTTCCGTCCGAGCGAAATCGGCCGGCTCATCCCGGGTACTACAGAGGTGATGAAATCAAACGCCACCTGGAGGTGCAGCACGCGTGGACAGGCCTTTACTTCAGATCAACTTCGTGCCGCCCGCAACAGGATACCTCAAGACCGGTCGAGGCTTAGGCCCGAGGGTGCGCTGGCGGGTCCTGGAAAACAGTGACCATGACAAATCTCCAAAGGAGAAACTGGCAATACGTAACTGAACGGAAGTAT
>ERZ1370068.8105-contig-6985_pt1 | contig 32427 bp, 54 predicted proteins | sample MGYA00561227_ERZ1370068 | MGnify/ENA primary metagenome ERZ1370068 (study PRJEB38410, sample SAMEA6850437) | metagenome | study: Metagenomic assessment of the ecological functions of the soil: analysis of the soil microbiota associated with the...
TTACGTATTGGCTGATGCGCTTCGGCGTGGGCACCGCGCGGCGCGGCTGGATTGAGCCGCGTCACGTGCTCAACGCAGGAAGCGTCGACGACGTGCGGCGCGTTCGTCGCGCGCAAACGGTCCCGTGGATAAACGATCCCGAATCCCGATCCCGAATCCGGCGGTTATCGCCGTGCGCCATAGTCGCCACCTTCGCGTTCTGGGCCTACACGCAAACGCTGCTGCCCGGCGTGGATCTCGGGGACACGGGAGGATTTCAAGCCGCCGTGCTGCTGGCCGGAGGTCAGCGCACGGCAGGCCTATCCGCTCTACTACGACCTCGCCCGCCCGTTCGTCAGCGCCGTCAGCTTCGGCAATCCTGCACGCGGCCTGAACCTCTTCTCGGCGATCTTCGGAGCCGCCGCCGTAGGTCTTCTGACCTTGCTTTGTGCGCTGGTGACCGATTCGCTCGCGGCCGGCATCGGGGCCGGCGCGCTGCTCGCGTTCTCGCTACACCTTCTGGAGCCAGGCGATCATCGCCGAGGTCTACACGCTGCACCTGACGCTCGTTCTCGCGTGTTGCGTGGCGCTGCACGCGTACGCGGCGCGGCCGTCCCGCAGCCGGCTTGCCATCTTCTTCGCGCTCTATGCACTCGCCTTCGGCAATCACCTCTCGATGATCCTGCTGTTCGTGCCGTTCACGATCTTTATCCTGCAGGTGACGAGGGAGCGGCGCGTGCTCTTTGCGCCGGCGACGATCGCGATGGCCATCGTGATCGCCGCGGTCGGCGCGCTGCAGTACTGGCCGAACCTCATCTCCAGTTCGCATCTCCTCGACGGCCCCGCCACGTGGACCGATCGCTTCGCCGCCTTCTGGTTCGACACGACGAAGGCCGACTGGCGCGATTCGATGGTCATGGGCGTGCGCAGCGATCAGCTCGCCGGACGGTTCGGCATGTGGTGGTTCGACGCGCGCCAGCAGTTCGGCGCCATCGGTCTATTCCTCGCGGCGATCGGCGTCGTCCGTCTCTGGATGATTTCGCGGCCATGGGCGACGCTCGTTGTCCTCGGCTACGCGATCAACACGGTGTTCGCGTTCACCTACAACGTCGGCGACACTCACGTGTTTTACCTGCCAGGCCATCTGTTCACCGCGTTTCTGGCAGGGGTGGCGATCTCGTCGATTTGGCGGGTCCAGAAGGACCCGCCCTACGACTACAGAGGATCGCGACGATTGCTCGTCCTTCTTTACGCCGGCTGGCGGGCCTGGGACACGTGGCCCGCGATCGATCGTCACAACGATCGCCGTGCAGAAGCACTCGTGACGCGGCTTGACCCTCGGTGTGAACCCGCAGACGGCATGCTCGGTCACCGACTTGAACTGGCAGCTCGAGAACGCGCTCCTTTATTACAGCCGCTGGCAGCGCCGCGACATTCCGTGGGTCCGGCTCTCCGGACGTCGAGCTGCATTTCCCGTTTCTCGTTCGCGACAACGAGGCGATCTCGCGCGACATCGTCATGGATTCCTATTCGGCCCGGGACGTCGTGGCCGCCTTCGGGCCCCTCTTTCAGGTTCAGCCGGATCCGATACGAACATCGCCCGATCTTCTCGATGAGATCTCGCGCCTGGCACGCGGCACGCCATACGTCCTGTGCGTGCTAACGCCGCCGCGCGAAGAGCATCTCGATCCGGCGGTATTGCAGGCGGCGCTCGACATGCTCACGCACGGCCACATGCCCCGGCCTCGCGCAGGGCGGGTTCCGCCGAAGGCGGACCCGCCGCGGCATACCAACTGATCGCTGGCCTCGCCGGCGAGGCGCCGCTCATCACGCGTTCCGCGGACTATCCGTTCCGCCAGGAGTTCCGGCTGCTGGACGATCCGTTCACCGTCCGAATGGAATCGTGGCTGCCGTCCGACACCTTCCGTCGCGCCGGCTTCGGCCACGTGATTCGCGGCCACGAGCACGTCCTGATCCTCGAGCGTGGCGTGAACCTCGTCTCGTTCGATCGCAACGCGCAGCCATCTGCTCCCCTCTACGCGGCGAGTCTTTATGCACCGGGCGAGCGCTACCGCATCTCATCCGTATCGCCGTCGCTGGCGCGCGGGTCTCCGGACGCCGGTCTCCAGTCTCCGGTGCTCTCAGGCCGAGGACCGCAGACCGAAGACCGTAGACCAAAGGAATGCTGCTATCGTAGGCTGAGTGATCCGATCGACCTCGACTCGACCATTCCTGCTCGCGGCGATGGTGTGCGTGGCGGTATCTCGGCCGGCATGAGCGCGCAGACCAGGCCCGCGCCCGAGGCGCTCGCCAAGTCGCTCCAGCAGCGCTATCGGGGCATCAAGGACTTCTCGGCCGACTTCGTCCACAACTACCGCGGCGGCGTCCTGAAGACGCAGACGCAGGAACGCGGCAAAGTCACCGTGAAGAAGCCAAGCCGGATGCACTGGACCTACACCGCCCCCGAAAGAAGGAGTTCGTGTCGGACGGCGTGAAGATTTATTCGCACATCCCGCAGGACAAGCAGGTGATCGTCAGCAGCGTACCCGCCGACGATCAGGCAACCAGCCCGGCGATGTTTCTCGCCGGCAAAGGGGACATCGTCCGTGATTTTTCAGCAAGTTACGTCGATTCCACGGTCCCGGGCACGGTGGCGCTGAAGCTCACGCCGCGGCGCAGCGAGCCCGATTATGAATACCTGGTCGTGGCGGTCGACCCGGCCTCGCTGCAGATGCGCGCCCTGACCACCCGGGACCGCCAGGGCGGCGAATCCACGCTCATCTTCAACAACTTGAAGGAAAATCAGGGAATATCCGATAAGGAGTTTGCATTTCGGATACCTCGCGGCGTCGACGTCATCACTGATGGCTCACACGAACTAGCCGAATCGCGGCCACCCTGGCGCTCACGATCGCCCTCGCGGGATGCGCCACTACCGCCTCTCTCCGTTCCGGCGAGCGTGCCGAGCAGGGACAGGACTACGACCGCGCGGTCGCCGAATACACCGCCGCGCTCAAGAAGCATCCGGACGATCGCCTGACCCAGGTCGCGCTGCGAGCGTGCCAAGCTGCGCGCCTCGCAGGATCACTTACGCGCGCGCCCGGCGACTTGAAGCGACCGGCAAGCTCGACGAAGCGCTCGTCGAGTTCCAGATCGCCGCCGAAATGAACCCGGGCAATGCCGACATCGACGATGCGCTGCGCAACGTCCGCACGCAGCTTCGGACGAAGGTCGTCGTTCTCGCGCGAAGGAAAGACGCAGCTCGAGACGCTGATCGATCAGTCGCAGAACCTGCCGCCGCCGGGACTGGATCTCCCCGCGGACGTGCGCCTGCCTGCATCGCTCGTCTTCCGCGACGCGAGCGTGCGCGACGTCTACACCGTCATCGCCCGCTTCGCGAACCTCAACATCGTGTTCGACCCACGTTCCGTGACGACCGCATCACGATCGATCTGAGCAACGTGACGCTGGACCAGGCGCTGGCGGCGGTCTCGACATCGACACACAATTTCTACAAGGTCACCGCGCAGCGAACGGTCACGGTCATTCCGGACACCGCCGCCAAACGCCGCGAGTACGAAGAAGAGGTTGTCCGCACTTTCTATCTGAGCAACGCGGACCTGAAGGAAACGATCGACCTGCTCCGCATCGTGGTCGATGCGCGAAGAATCGCACCGCTGACGGCCACCAACGCGCTGACGATCAAGGACACGCCCGAGCGCGTCGCCACGGCGGGACGCATCATCCAGGCGATCGACAAGGCGCGTCCCGAGAGTCGTCATCGACGTCGAGCTGCTGGAAGTCAATCGAACCAGGCTGCTCGAATACGGGCTGCAGATCGCGCAGCCCGGGATCCGCCGGCATCAACGGCGTCGCCGACGTCAACCGCGACAACCTGACGCTCCAGAACCTTCGTCAACCTCACGCAGTCCGACATCATCCTCACGAACCTGCCGACGCTCTACTACCGGCTGCTCAAGAGCGATAACAACACGCGGACGCTCGCCAACCCGCAGCTGCGGACGTCGGAAGGCGTGGCCGCGCAGGCGCAGGTTCGGTGATCAGGTTCCAGTTCCGGTGACGACCTTTTCGCCCATCGCCACCGGTGGCGTCGCGCAGCAGCCGATCACCTCGTTCCAGCATGCCAGAACATTGGCGTCAACATCGACATCACGCCGCGGACGCACCACGACGATGATGTGTCGCTGGCGCTGAAGGTCGTCGTCACGAGTCTGTCCGGAACAGGCTTCGGCGGGCTGCCGACATTCGGCAACCGCGAGATCACCACGTCGATCAGGCTTCGCGACGGCGAGACGAACCTTCTCGCCGGCCTCATTCGCGACGACGAGCGGACGGTCATGGAAGGCATTCCCGGCTTGAGCGATTTGCCGATCGTCGGGCGGCTGTTCGCGCACAACCGCAAGGAGACCACGCAGACCGACGTCGTGCTGACGCTGACGCCGCACATCATTCGCGTGCTCGATCTGAATGAAAACGATCTGCGGCCATTCCGGGTCAGCAACGACGGCAACGCGCCGTTGATCGATCTGCCGATTATCCAGACGCCGCCGGTGACCATGCCGCCCGTGCCGCCCGCGCAGCAGAGCGTGCCGCCTGCGGGCAATCCCGCCCAGCCGCCGCAGCCTGCTCAGCCGATTCCGGGCACGCTCGCGCCGACGCCCACACCGCAGCGCTAAGTTACAATCGGGCACGACCCGTGGATGATTCATCGACGATCCTGAATCTTCGGCGGCAGACCACATCACGTTGCGCGCGCCGTCACGCTCGACGGTTTTGTCGAAGAGACCGGCAATATCCGTGGCCTCTACCTCCGTGACGTCGAGCCGCTGACGACGCTCATCGTGCGGACGTGCAATTCGTGCTACCGCATGATCGTGTCGCGCGATACGTCGGCCATCGTGCAGGGGGGCCGGTTCTTTCCTGACGCGACGCCGGGCCGCATCGACGGATCAGGATTCGGCGGCAGCTTTCTGAAGGTCGGGTGGATCGGCATCGGGCTGCGGATGGAGATCTTCGCCGACGGCCAGCGGATCATCACGTCGCCGGTCCGCGATATCTCCGTCGAACGCTGCACATCTCCCCGCTCCACTAGCCCGCCCGAGCGGCGGGTTGCGCTGCAATCCGCGCACTCCAATCCATGTCCTAGGTCCCGGCACCCGTCTCGGGCCGTACGAGGTCGTCGCCGCCATCGGCGCCGGCGGCATGGGCGAGGTCTATCGCGCCCGCTATACGAAGCTGTGGTCGAAGTCATGACGCGCGACGAGATTGCGGCGATGTTCGCCCGCCGCGACGAAGCGTTCGAGGAGATGGACGCCGCCGCGCTCGCGGCCGACTACGCGGAGCGATGCGCTGATTGACAGCCCGACCGCCGGTACGCATCGCGGTCCAGAGGCCGCCGCCCACGCCGTTCGACGGCGTCTTTCACGCCTTCGCCGACATGACCAGCCGCACCGAAAGCCTGCTGATCGACGGCGACCACGTAGCGCAGGTGATGACGATCGGAGGAACGAACCTCGGCGGGCTGATGGGGCTGCCGGCCAGCGGCCGCCACTTTCGACTCCCGCGGTGTTCCTCTACGTGCTGCGAGGCGACAAGATCGTGCGCGAGCGCCGCATCTACGATTTCACCGGCATGCTCGTGCAGATCAGGGTCTTGAAGGCATGAGACCCGCCTGAGGGAGACGACCATGACACGCGAGGAGATCGTCGAACTGTTCGCCCGGCGCGATGCCGCCATTAACGAGCAGGACCTGGAGGGCTTGACGGCGCTGTTCGCCGAAAACGCCGTCGTCGAAAGCCCTCTCGGCGGCACGCACCAGGGACGCGCCGCGATTGGCGCCGTCTTCAAGGCCTTTTTCGATGCCTTCAGCGACGCGACGATCGCCACCGACGATCTCATCATCGACGGTGATCGCGTCGTTCAGGTCTACACCCTGTCGGGAACCGATACCGGCGGCATGATGGGGATGGCGCCGAGCGGATAAACCGGCGCAGCTGCCCATTGTCGTCGTCGCCCACGTTGCCGATGGGCGCATCACCCACGAGCGCCGCATCTACGACTTCACCGGCATGCTCGTGCAGATCGGCGTGTTGAAAGCGAAGGCCCGCCTAGGACAGGCCGACCTCAAGGTCGGCCTCTACGGGCATGAGGCGGCGTGTAGCGCGCGACGAGCGCGGTCACGTCGTCGTTCTGCGGCGCGCCCTGCGCAGAAGCCGCGCACCGACGCCAGCAGCGTCTGCAGCACCGCATCGCTCGGCGCCAGCCAGTTCTGGGCGACCACCTCCTGGATGTGGGCCTCGCCGTATTCGTCGCCTGCCGGGTTGAGCGCCTCCGACACGCCGTCGCTGAACACGGCAAGCAAATCACCGGCGGTCAACTGCACCTCTTCCTGCTCGTAGGTCGCGTGCGGGAACAGGCCGACGATCATGCCGCCGGTCTCCAGCTTCCGCACGCCCGCCGCGCTGAACAACAGTGGGGGGTTCTGCCCGCGTTGCAGCTCATCAGGCGACCGTCCGGCGCTCGAGGATCGCGAAGAAAATCGTGGCGAAGCGCGACTCGATGCCGCGCGCCAGCAACGCGCGGTTGACGTGCGATCATCATCACCGCGGGCTCCGACGGGCGCGAACGACTGCGTCGAGAACATTCCCTGCAGCATCGCGGTCAGCAGCGCCGCCGGCGGCCCTCTGCCGGAGACATCGCCGAGCGCGAAGCCGAAGCTGCCGTCGGGCAGATCGATGTACTCGAAGAAATCTCCTGCCGATGGCGCGGCAGGCGATCGACGTCCCGCTGGCTTCGTAGAAGCTGCCGCGCGTGCGTGATTTCGGCAGCAGCGCCTGCTGGATCTGCGACGCGATCCGGAGCTCTTCGTCGATGCGCCCCTTCTCCATGGCTTCGCGATAGAGGCGCGCATTCTCGATCGCCACAGCCGCTTCGGCGGCGAGCGCCTCGAGCGCGGCCCTGGTCGTCTGCGACAACAGCGTCCCCTTCTCGCGGCTGTCAAGGTAAAGAACGCCCGTCGACCGCGACTCGATGGGCGCGCCCGGCCGATCGACGTATCGCACGAGGAGCAGCGGCACGCACAGCACATGGCGGATGCCGAGCGCGATCGTCCCCATGTGCGCGTCGGCGAGATCGCCCTCGCGCAAATCGGCGACAACCATCCGACGGCCCGTGGCAAATACCTGTTCGGGAATCTTGCGGCTCGTGTCGAACCTGGTCGCCGAAAGCGACATGCGGCCGCGCATCCGCGCCAGCTTCAGCTCGAGCTCGCCGCTCTCAGTGGCCAGCATCACAAAGCCGCGTTCGGCGCCCGTCACGTCAATCGCCGCGTCCATCACGAGCGTGAGCACCTCGTCGAGAACGCGGTTGCTGCCCAGGCCGCGCAGCGCGTCAAGCAGCGTGGCAATCTGCCGGAACCCGCCGACGATCCCCGGCTCCGGCATGCGAGCTGGAATCGCTGGTCCTGTCGTGGACCAGGAACACGAGCTGCGCGCCCGCGGCGCGACCGACCTGGATCTTGTCGCCGTGCGCGAGATGGCGCTCCGACACCTGCGCGCCGTTGACGTCAGTCCGCAGCGCGAGCCGCGGTCGCGCACCAGGTAGCGGTCGTCGGCCCGCAGAATTTCGGCGTGATCGCGCGAGACGTCGGTGCCGATCAGCTGGAGGTCATTCGCGGAGCGGCGGCCGATGGTGAAGGTCGGCTTGTCGAGGACGACGACCCGGCGCCCGAGCGCGTCGGTGACTTCGAGCCGTGCATCTGCCATGTCTCTGGATGCGCGGATTATAACGAACGTCTATAATCCGCGTGCTCCTATGGGATTCGAGCAATATCTACGAGCCGCCGGGCGAATTGAGCGCCGACGGTGCGCACCTTCGCGCGCATCATCACCTCGCTGATCGAGGAGGCCGAAGCGATCGGCTGGTACCCAGCAGCGGATCGCGCTCGAGCCCGACCCGGAGGCGCGGGCGATCATGGCCAACGCGCAGGGCGAGGAGTTCAAGCACTTCGGCATGAACCTCGAGTTCCTCGCTGCGCCGCACGCCGAACTGGCGCATCGCCCTGCAAACGATCCTCTTCACGACGGGAGACATCGTCGCGAGCGGCGAACGCGCGGAAGACGCCGAGAATCGCTAGCGGACTATTCCACTTTCGCGATCTTCGCCCCAAGCCCCTTCAGCCGCTCGACGAGATGACTGTAGCCGCGCTCCACGGTCTCGAGCGGCGCGACGCGCGTCTGCGCCATCCGCCGCGAGGCCCGCGGCAATCAGCGACATTCCAGATCGAAGATCGCGTGTGTCCAGCATCCGGCCGCCGCGCAGCTGCGTTGGCCCGGTGACAATGATGCGGTGCGCATCGGCGAGGAACATGTCGGCGCCCATGCCGCTCATCTGCTCCAACGCGAAGAGGCGCAGCTCGTGCATCCAGTCGTGCACCAGCGTGCGTCCCTCCGCCTGCGTGGCAAGGACCGTCACGAGGCTCACGAGGTCGCTCGGAAACGCCGGCCAGAGGCCTGTCGTGATGCGCCGCACCGCTTTCGGCTTCGACGGCTTCACCTCGAACGTGCCGTCGCGCATGCCGCACTGGACGTTCATGCGCTTGAGTACTGACGCGACGACCTCGATGTCTTCTTCACGCGCCCCGTCGATCGCGATCTGACCGCCCGTGATTGCCGCGATCGACGGCCCAGCTGCCCGCCTCGATGTAGTCGCCGCCAAGCCGGTGCCCGGCGCCATGCAGACGCGGCACGCCCTCGATGCGAAGCTTCGAGCTGCCGATGCCCGTCACACCGGCGCCCATCTTCGCCAGGAATTCGCACAGCTCGACGACATGCGGTTCGGTTGCGGCGTGACGGATCTCGGTGAGCCCAGGCGCACTCGCGGCGGCCAGCAGAGCCGTCTCGGTGCCCGTGACCGACGCCTCGTCGAGATACATGGAGGCGTTGTGCAAACCATCCGGCGCTTCGAGGAAGTGATCGTCGCCAGAGACAATGCGTGCGCCCATCGCCTGCAGCGCGCCGAGATGCGTGGAAATGGTTCGACGGGCCGGGAAGTCGCCGCCCGGAGGCGCGATGTGGGCCTTGCCCGTCCGAGCGAGCAACGGGCCCAGAAGCAGGACCGAGCCGCGCAGCCGTCCAACCAGCGATCGATCTGGCGCGTAGGTCTTCACCTGCGTCGCCCGAATTCTCAGCGTCGTCGTTCCGATCCCATCAACCTCGACGCCAAGGTCGAGCAGCAGGCGCGCCATCACCTCGACGTCGCCGATGCGGGGCACGTTCGTGAGGACGCATTCATCCTCGGTCAGCAGGCACGCGGCAAGCAGCGGCAGCGCCGCGTTCTTGTTACCCTCGACGGCGACGCGCCCGCCCGAGGCGATGGCCGCCTTCAATCAGTAAGGTCGACATGAGGTCTACAGTCTACGGTCTACGGTCTACGGGCCTGTCACGAAGTAAGTGATGCGACGTCGGGGTCATCCGCATTGAAGCCGATAAACACCGGTTCCGGCCGCAGATTGATACCGAAACGGTCACGAACCGAGGTCTTGATGCGCCGCGCAAACCGAACGACGTTGCGTGCGGTGGCTCCGGCGCGGTTGATGATGGCGAGCGGATGCTTGGTCGAAAGGCCGACGGCGCCGTCAATATGCCCGCGTCCGAAGCCGCTCCGTTCGATCAGCCACGCGGCGGGAATCTTCACCTCGCCATTCTCCATCGCAAAATGCGGGACTCGCGGACCCGAGGGTCCGCGCCGCTCGACCAGGAAGCTGCGAGTCGCTCGAACGTCGCGCGGTCGACGACCGGGTTCATGAAGAACGAACCGACGCTGCGCGTGTCGGGGTCAGTGGTGTCGATCACCATTCCCTTCCGCCGGCGAACAGCCAGCACCGCCTCCCGAACATCGCGGACGCCAGACGAGGCGACGCCGTCCCGCGAAAGATATTCAACGAGGTCGGGATAGGTTGCGGTTCCAGCTCCAGGACGCAGGCGGAATGCGACCTCGCAGACGACGAAGCGTCCCGCTGTCATGCTGCTTGAATCGGCTCATGCGATAGGCGAATCCGCATTCCGAGGCGGACAGGATGACGGTCCGCTGCTCGCGGCGGTCGAATGCCGTCACCGACTCGATAGAGCGAGGCGACCTCCTGGCCGTACGCGCCGACATTCTGGATTGGCGTGCCGCCAACGGTGCCGGGAATGCCGGAGAGACATTCAATGCCCGCGAGTCCGCGGCTGACCGTGAAGTCAACCAGCGGGTCCCACAGTTCGCCTGCTCCGGCCGAGACGATCGTGTCCTCGCTCTCTACGGCCGCCCTGACACCACGGAGGGCGACCTGCAGGACGAGGCCGTCGAACCCTTCGTCGGCGATCACGAGATTGCTGCCGCCGCCGAGCACGAACAACGGCCGCGCCGCGCGGCCGCCCATCCATGCGCGGCGATCACGTCACTCGACCGAGGTCGCCCGGGCAAACCACCGGGCCGCGCCACCGACGCCCAGCGTGCTGAGCGGCGCGAGCGGCACGTCCGTCTCCGGAAGATCAAACGGCACGCAGCCGCTCCTGCTTCCTCGACAAGCGCGGTAATTGCCTCGACGCGCGTGCAGAGCGTGAACTCGAGCCAGTCGCCGGGCGCAAGCTGTCCTGCGAGCGGGAGGTCAGCGGTGATCACGGTCGCGATCTGCGGGTACCCGCCGGTCGTTTGCCGATCGGCCATCAAGAGGATCGGATCGCCTGACGGAGGAATCTGCAGGCCACCCATGAACGTCGCGTCGGAGATCATCTCGCCGGGTCCAAAAGGACCCGGCCCTGCACAGTCACAGCTTTCCTTTCGGACCCGGCGATCAAGCGATAGCCCATGCGATCGGATTGCGGCGAGATCGTGAACCGCGTGCGCTGCAGCATCTCGAAGGCTGACTCGTCGAAATAGTCGTCTTGCGGTCCGCGCATGACGCGGAGGCGAGCGCCTCCCTGCCGCGGACCTAAAGGCTGCGCGCGCGACCCTGTTGGGTCCGCGAATCACGTGTGCCCTGGGTTTCGCCCAACGGCAAGCGATCGCCAGCGACCAACGCGCGGCCATCAATGACCACCAAGTCCGCTGACGACGTGCGTTGCGCGGCTGCCGAGCACGCGCGGCACGTCGATGCCGCCGTCGACGGCGATGTACGCGCGCGTGCCTGACCGGCGTTCGCCGAAACGCAGCACGCTGCCACCGGCACACGCCTGCGGCGACTCGAGTGCGAGGGTGCGCCGTCGAGTGATGCACTCAGGTCGGCGCCCGTCACCGCAAAGACCGACGGCTTCTCGAACCGCAATTCGGGGCCGACCAGCGTCACTTCCAACGCGGCCGCATCGAGCGCATTTCCGACCAGCGCATTGGCAAGACGACACGCGCTCCAATCCATCGGCCCCGCAACCGGAACGCCGCGATCCTGGTGTCCCCACCGGCCGCTGTCCTGGATGGTGGTGAAGAGGCCGGGACGAAGGACGGTGATACTGTCCGGGATTCGGGATGCGGATTCTGGTGATTCGTATCGCGCGATCGCGGATCGCGGATCCGAATCCGCGAGCTCCCGAAGGGTCCGCGCCGCTCAGGCGAGTTGTCGGAACGAACTTGACCCGATCCTCCGGCGCGAACAGCGCCGCTGGTCACGCGAGCGGCATCGAAGACACGATAGCGCCGTCCGCCCAATCAATTGCCATCCGCCGGGCGATTGCCGCGGATAGATCCCCGTCTGCCGGCCGGCGATTCCGACGCTTCCGGCAGGAATCGCGCGCGCGGCGTGGCCTTCCGCGGCGCAGCGATCTGACGGGTCCACAGCTTCCCATGTAAGCGAAGCCCGGAAGAAATCCCAGCATGAAGACGCGATATTCCACCGCACAATGGCGTTCGATGACCGCCTGCGGCGACAGCTTCGCGAATGCCGCGACGTCCTGCAGATCGGGTCCGTGCGCTCCACCATAGGCGACTGGCACTTCAATCAGCGAGCCCTCGCTGCAGTCCGGCGCCGCGTCCGCGGCGCGGCGCAGCGACGCGCGCAGCATCTCGCACGTCAGCGGCGAGCGGATCGAAATGCACCGCGACAGAGCGGTATGTAGGAATCACGTCGCGAACGCCGGCGAGTCGTTCACCGGCAACGGATGCGGCGATCGCAATCGCGCGCGCGTTGACCGCGGGATCGATGACCGCTTCGAGCTCCAACAGGATCGCCGCGATCGCCTCGCATCGCGAATCCCGAATCCCGAATCCCGAATCCCGGCAGCGACTCACGCGCCGAGGGCCTGCAGCAGCTTCCGGTGGATGCCGCCAAATCCACCGTTTGACATGATCACGACGATGTCGCCACGGCGATGCTCGTCGACCACGGTCTGCACGATGTCGTCGACGGCCGGAATGCAGCGCGCGCGCTGCTTTCGCGCGCGCAAGTCGTCGACGAGCTGCTCGGCCGACAGCCGTTCCGATTCGGGAAGGGACGATCGAAGACCGCCGCGACGACCACTTCGTCGGCCGCGCCGAACGATCGGGCGAAGTCATCCTGGAACACGCGCCGGCAAGACGAGGCGGAGCGCGGCTCGAAGACCGCCCAGATGCGGCGATCCGGGTAACCTGTCCGCAGCGCCGACAGTGTTTCGTGTACCGCCGTCGGATGGTGCGCGAAATCATCCATCACCGTCACGCCCGCCGCGCTGCCCACCACCTCGAGCCGCCGCTTGATCCCTTGAATGCGCGGAGGCCGTCGGCAAGATCGCTCGCCGATATCCCGACGTAGCTGCCGACGGCGATCGCCGCGACCGCGTTGCGGACGTTGTGGACGCCGAGGAGCGGCGACGCAAACCGGCCGAACACCTCGCCCTGCGGCGCACCGTGAAGTGAGTCAGGCCATCGGCGGACTCGATATCAGTCGCCTGCCAGTCGGCGTCATCGGCGGTCCCGAAAGTTTGAAACGGACTCACCGCATGACGCGCGAGCCCTGCCGCGTGCGGGCTGTCGGCGCCCAGCAGCAACAGGCCGTTGCGCGGCACGAGGTTCACCAGCCGTCTGAAGGCCAGCAGCACCGCGTCGAGATCGGCGTAGATGTCCGCGTGGTCGAACTCGACGTTGTTGATGACGGCGACATCGGGCAGGTACTTCAGGAACTTCGCCGTCTTGTCGAAGAACGCGCTGTCGTACTCGTCCCCCTCGATGACGAAATCGCGCCCTCCGCCGACGACGATAGCTCGATCCCGCGTCGCCGAAGTCGAGCGCGATTCCGCCGACGAGCACGGTCGGATCGAGGCGGCCGTGCGTCAGCAGCCATCCTGTCAACGACGTGGTCGTCGTCTTGCCGTGGGTCCCCGCGACGACGATCGAGCCGCGCGCCCCAGAGGAAATGGTCGCGAACGGCCTCGGGCAGCGAGCAGTAGCGGATCTTCCGCTCGAGAACGCTTTCGAGCTCGGCGTTCCCGCGCGAGATCGCGTTCCCAACGACGACGAGGTCCACGTCGATGCCGATGTGCTCGGCCGCGTAGCCGGTCATGATCGGGATGCCTTCGGCCGCGAGGAATTCGCTCATCGGCGGGTACACGCTCTGGTCGGAGCCGCGCACATCGTGCCCGCGGCGCTTCAGCAGCGCGGCCAGCGTCGCCATCGCGGTTCCGCAGATGCCGATCAGGTGGATGACTCGGGATCGGGATCCGGGATTCGGGATTCGCTTGCCCCGGGCGAAGTCGAGGGGCTACCCAACTGGCGACTCCTCGACGACGACCGCAGGACGAGGCGCGGTGACAACGCGCACACGGACGCCGAGCGGGAGCGTCCAGCATGGCCCGGTCGTGTGGCCTGATGGAAAACCCGTCATGACCGGCCCTTCGCAGTCGTTGGCGAACGCGCGGATCACGTCGAGGGAACAGGGCTCACCGCTCGCCTCGTCGCAGCCGCGCATCTCGCCGAAGACCAGTGCCCGGGCGCGCGACAAAATGCCGGCCAGCTGAAGCTGCGTCAGCATCCGATCGAGCCGGTAGGGGCGCTCGTTGACATCTTCCAGGAACAACACGCAACCGGCGGGCGGGTCGAACGCGTATGGCGTGCCAAGCGAGGCCGTGAGCTGCGTCAGCGTTCCACCAAACAGCGGGCCCGCCGCTTCCCGCCGCGGATCACCGCGAGACCCTCCGGGCTGAGCGTGCGTCCAGCCCCGTTCTGCATGAACGCCAGCAACGAGGCCGCGTCGAATCCCTCCGCGCCTTTCGCGAGGCGTCCCTCGATCATGGGTCCATGAAGCGCCGTGATACCGCAGTGGCACGTCAGCCACGACAGGATTGACGTGTTGTCGCTGTAGCCGATGAACAGTTTGGGAGTCCGCCGAATGACCTCCGTGTCGAGCAGCGGCAGCATCTGCACGCTGCCGTAGCCGCCGCGGACGGCGATCACCGCGGCGATCGACGGATCGGACCAGGCGCGCGAGAACGCCGCGGCACGTGTATCGGCCGCGCCGGACAGGTAGGTGCCGGAGCGCGCGAAGACGTCCTCGTCATACGTCGGCTCGTAGCCAAGCCGGCGCAGTTCCTGCACGCCGCGATCGAACTCCTCGCGCGAAAACGGGCTGGCGGGTGATACGACGGCGATGCGGGCGCCGGGTTGGACCGCTGCTGGCTTCAGCAAAGGCTCAGGGCTCAAGGCTCGAGGCTAAAGGTACCGCGACATCTCGTCGGCAATGCGGCGATGCTCGTCGTTGCCAAGAAGCTCGCGCAGCGCTGCATGACGGCCCGGTGCGACTGGCGCCGCGAGGAAGCGCTCCTTCGCGCTGCGGTTGCGCGCCAGCGCATCCTCGGCGCGCTTGAACGGGATGCGTCCATCTTCGACTGCGTGGACGAGCGCCTCGAGCACCGGCCACCTGCGCCTCGGCGTCTCCCGTGCGGTCGGAGACGTTCGCGCGGCAGACGAGCACACCGTCGCAGCCGGCCGCGATCGCCTGACAGCCGCGTCCGGAACGGTATAGGCATCGGCAATCGCCTTCATTTCCAGGTCGTCGCTCAGGATGACGCCGTTGAAATCGAGCTCCTCGCGCAACAGGCCGCGAACGATCGCCGGCGACAGCGTCGCGGGCTTCTCCTCGTCGAGCGACGGGACAAGGATGTGTGCGGTCATCATGAACGCGCACATCGTGGCGGATCGCTTCGCGAAACGGCACGAGCTCGACCCGGCGGATGCGATCGGGTGGATGCTCGACGAGCGGCAGCGCGAGGTGGGAGTCGACCGACGTATCGCCATGTCCCGGGAAATGCTTGCCGCAGGCCGCAATGCCGTTGTCCTGAAGGCCGCGGACAATAGCGGCGCCGAGCCGCGCAACGGTCCGGGCATCCTCGCTGAGTGCTCGATCGCCGATGATGGGATTGCTCGGATTGGTGTGAATGTCGAGTACGGGGGCGTAGTCGAGGCTGACCCCCACGGCTTTGAGCTCGGCGGCCAGCGCCGCCGCGAAGCGGCGCGCGAGCGTCTCATCGCCGCTGCGTCCCAGCGTCGCCATTGGCGGCCATTCGGTGAACGGCGCACGCAAACGCGCGACCCGCCCACCTTCCTGATCCACCGCAACCCACAACGGCAGCCCGGACGACAGTGATTGGAGATCGTGACTGAGTTCCGCGACTCTGTTCCGGCGCTTCGATGTTACGCGCGAAGATCGTCACGCCGCCAAGCTGGAACTCACGAGCCAGCGATCGCATCTCCGCAGTGATCGTGGTCGCGGGCAGGCTGCCGATCAGTAATTGCCCAATCTCGCGGCGGAGTGACGCTGGCACGAGAAGATTATAGACGTCTACCGTCTACCGACTACCGTCTACGGTGACTGCCGTTGCCGGTGGACACGGTAGACGTGGACTGTAGACGGTAGACCGTAGACCGTAGACAGATCGGACCACGCTCTATAATTCACGCGTGGTCATAGAAACTTCCGCGCCGACCCGCATCGATCTCGCGGGCGGCACGATCGATATCTGGCCGCTCTACCTGTTCCACGCGGGCGCCCAGACGCTCAACGCCGCCATCAGCCTCGCGCGCGCGCGCGCCTCGAATCACGTTCCGACGATCGCATCGTGATCCGCTCCGAAGACACCGGCGTCACCGTTGAAGCGTCCGACTGGCCGGAGCTGCGCGACCGCCGCGAGCTGCGGCTCCTGTCGCTGCTGGTGCACTTCTTCGAAACGCGCGGGATCACCTTGACGACATCATCGCAATCACCGGCCGGAGCCGGCATCGCGGGTTCGTCCGCCTTGAACGTGGCGGTCTGCGCGGCACTGGCCGATTGGAACCGCACGCACTTTGAACCGGAAGCGCTGCTGCAGGTGGCGATGAATGTCGAGGCCCAGACGATCGCGGTTCCCACTGGATTGCAGGATTATCGGCCGGCGCTCTACGGCGGCGTGGCCGCGCTCGAACTGAATGTCGACGGCGTGCGCCGCGTCCCGCTGCAGGTCGATTTCCGCGAGCTCGAAAGCCGGATCGTCCTCTGCTACACGGGCGAACCGCGGAACTCGGGCACCAACAACTGGGAGATCACGAAGAAGCACATCGACGGCGACCGGCACGTCTTCGACTGCTTCGAGCGCATCCGCGACACCGCGGCAAAGATGCGCGAATATCTCGCGCGCGGCGACTGGGATGGCGTGGGTGTCGCGATCGCCGCTGAATGGGAGAACCGCCAGCGGCTGGCACCCGGCGTGACCACTCCGGCGATCGACGGGCTCATTGCGCGGGCGATGGCGGCGGGCGCGACGGCGGCGAAAGTCTGCGCGGTGCCGGCGGCGGCGGGTGCCTCTTCTGCTATGGTCCGCCCGACGCGCGCGCCGCGATTGCCACCGCGTTCGCGGCCGGCGGCGCGCGCCTGCTCGATTACACGATCGAGCGCGACGGCCTCACGCGTGGATAACCATCCAATCGCCCAGATTTTTTCAGAGATCGCCGACCTGCTCGAGATTAAGGGCGAGAATCTGTTCAAGATCCGCGCGTATCGCTCGGCCGCCGATACCATCGGCGCATGGGCCGACCCTGTCGGCCGCATGGACGAAGCAGCTGCTCGAGCTGCCGGGCGTCGGCAAGGATCTCGCCAGGGAAGATCCGTGAGCTCGCCGATACCGGCACGTGCCGCTTTCATCAGGAGCTGCTCCTCGAGTTCCCGCCGACCATTCTCGACCTGTTGCGCCTGCAAGGCGTCGGTCCGAAGACGGTCGCGCTGCTCTACTCCTCACTCAACATCCGCAGCGTCGATGAACTGGTCGAAGCGGCGAAAGCGGGCCGGTTGCGAGCGCTGAAAGGCATGGGGCCGAAAAAGGAAGCGTTGATCCTCAAGGCCGTCGAGGAGCGGCAGAAAGATCGCGGACGCCATCTGTTGTCCGACACCACGGCGGTTGCGGCGGAGCTGGTCGCCTACCTGCGCGAACATGCGCCGGGCGCGGAGTTCACGCCGGTCGGCAGCCTGCGCCGCGGGTGCGAGACGTGCGGCGACATCGATATCCTCGCCAGCGGCGCCGAGCCGTCGCTGATGGACCACTTCGTCGCCTTTCCTCGCGTCGAACGCGTGCTCGGGCAGGGCGACACCAAATCGAGCGTTCGCATCGCGCGGCGGCTATCAGGCCGATCTTCGGCTCGTGCCGGCGGAGAGCCGCGGCGCCGCCATGCAGTACTTCACCGGATCGAAGGCGCACAACGTCGCGCTGCGCGATCGCGCGATCCAGCATGGGTTCAAACTGAACGAGTACGGTCTGTTTCGCGTGGCGGATGACGAACGCGTGGCCGGGGCCAGCGAAGAAGAGATCTACGACGCGCTCGGCATCGCGTGGGTTCCGCCGGAACTTCGCGAGAATCGCGGTGAGATTGACGCCGCCGCCGCCCATCAATTGCCACGACTCGTGTCGGCATCGGATCTTCGCGGGGATCTGCACATGCATACGACCGTCACGGACGGTCGTGATGACCTCGAAACGATGGCAGCCGCGGCGCAGCGGCTGGCTACAGCTACGTGGCGATCACCGACCACAGCAAAGCGCTCGCGATGTCGAACGGGCTCGACGAGCGTGGCGCCCTCGAGCATGCCGCGCGTGTCCGGGCGCTGAACGGCCGCTTCGAAGGGCTGACGCTGCTGGCCGGCATCGAGTGCGACGTGCTCGCCGACGGCAGCCTCGATCTTGCCGGACGATTGTCTCGCGCAGCTTGATATCGTTGTGGCGTCCGTGCATTCTGCACTACAGCCAGGGTGAGACGCAGACGACCGACCGCCTGCCTCAAGGCGCTCGAGTGTCCCTGGGTCGACGTGCTTGGTCATCCGACGAGCCGCCGCCTGCTGCAGCGCGAGCCGCTCACCGTGAATTTCGACCGGATCCTCACCACGGCCGTGGCCAACGGCGTCGCGCTCGAGATCAACTGCCAGCCGGATCGGCTCGACCTGAGCGACTCGTTCGCGCGACTTGCCCACGAACGGGGCGCGACGATCGTGATTTCCACCGACGCGCATTCGGTGATGGCGCTCGGAAACGTGCGCTGGGGCGTGCAGGTGGCGCGACGGGCGTGGCTGACGCCGGAGGCCGTGCTCAACACGCGGCCCGCTCGCGGAGATGCGCGCTGATGTTAAGAAGAAGATCGTCAACGATGACCGATAAACCGCTCGGATTCGTCGCGTTGAGGTCGATCAAACAGGGGCCGCAGGACCCGAAGGCAATCCTCGCGCCAGATACGCGAGATCTGCTTCAAAACGATGCCAAGCGAACCATCGAGCGCGACATCGTGCACGCAATTGCTGCTGAAAAGCCTGCCTGGCGAGGACGAGCGCGACAAGGCCGCCGTGTACATGGACGGACTGGCCACAGATGCGGAGCGAGTGGGCTGGAGCCGACAATAAGAAGAGAAAGAGATGAACGGAATCGCCGCGCCGGTTGCTCCGGCGTGTCTGGGACGTCAGTGCGTCAGCCGCCGTCTGGTCGCCGCCAGCCGCGGGGCCGACGATTTGATCGCGCTGTGCGACGCGCTGTTGTCGAGCGAGGCGAGGTCTCCAGCGCGCGAATCGCGTCGGACGCGATTGCCGCCTACCAGCAGTTGATCCGGACAGGGCCGCGACGCATTCTTCAGCAAGCTGGCTGGACCAGCGACGCGGCCGGATCCCGGGACGTCAATCTCGCCATCGGGGCCTACCAGGCTGAACCGTCGGCCGCCAGGTTGAGCGCGCTTCATGCGGCGGCGGAGCCGCGCCGCCAGAAGCTCTTCCGGTCGGCTGAACACCGCGCCCGGCGGAACCCGCATGCTCGTGCAGATGCCCGGGCGGATCTGCACATGCCAACCCTGGGAGCGCATCCCGATCGGACCGCGGTCGACACACGACCTCGTTCCATTTGTTCAGGGCGTGGTTCAACCGCGGCTTTCCTGGTTGCTCCAGCGCATCGACTGGCGGACATCCGCGTTGATTCTCGAACGGCTGATCCAGCATGAAGCGGTCCATCAGATTCAGGGATGGGACGACCTGCGGCGCAGGCTCGAAGGCGATCGGCGCTGCTACGCGTTCTTCCATCCGGCGCTGCCCGACGAGCCGCTCATCTTCATCGAAGCGGCGCTGACCCAGGGCATCCTCGGCTACGTGCGGCCGCTCCTCGACCCGCAATCGCCCGTCGAGGACCCCGCCGACGCGCGCTGGGCGATCTTCTGTTCGATCACCAACTGCCAGGCCGGGCTGCAGGCGTTTCCTTCGGCAACTTCTTGGATCAAGCAGGTCGTAGAGGATCTGAGCCGCGAATTCCGGAAGATTCGGACGTTCTCGACGCTGTCTCCGATACCCCGGGTTCCGGACCTGGCTGATGGCGCATCGCGCGATGATGTCCGCGCCGCTGGCCTCGCTTCCGCTCGACAGCCCTGCGTCGCTGACCGCCGTGCCGGATGCGATCAGGGACGAGATCATGCAGCTCTGCGCGTACTACCTGCTCCGCGCCAAGCGAGGACGCGCGCCGCTCGATCCGGTCGCCCGGTTCCATCTCGCGAACGGCGCCCGCCTGGCGAGGCTGAATTGGGGCGGCGACGCGTCCGCGGCGGGAATCGCCGTGTCTCCTCGGGATTACGGCGAATTACATCTACCGGATCGCCGATGTGGAGGAGAACCACGAGGCGTACGCGAAGGACTTCAAGGTGGTGACCTCGTCTGCGCTCGAGCGCCTGGCCCGTGACGTCCGGGTTCGTGATGACGAGCCGCCCGACTCCGCCAAGGCTTCGTCGGACAGGCAGAGACTCAGAGACACAGAGAAGACTTAGTTAGCGCGACCGGCGAACTCGCGCGTTTCGGTAGTGCACCTTCACGCGCTCGCCTTCCTTGATGAACAGCGGCACGCGGATTTCGAGTCCGGTCTCGAGCGTTGCCAGCTTCGTGACGCCGCCGCTGGCCGTAGTCGCCTCTGACGCCAGGCTCGGTGTAGGTCACTGCCAGCTCCACGTGCGGCGGAAGCTGCAGGCCGATCGGGCCGGCCGTTGAAGCGCTGAATCTCGACCTCGACGTTGTCGGCGAGCAGCTTTGCCGTCATCGCCGACGACCTCCTGGCTCAGCGTGATCGTCTCGCAGGTCTCCTGGTTCATGAAGTTGAATCCGAGGCATCCGAGTAGATGTAGGACGCGGTCTCGACGCTCGAGATCGGGCTCCTTGAACTTGTCCCCCGCCTTGAATGTCTTGTCAAAGACCGCACGCGTCAACAGGTTGCGCATCTTGATGCGGACCAGCGTCTGGCCGCCGCGCGCCGTCGGCTTCGACACGTCGACGTCGAGGCAGTGGTAGGGCGCGCCCTCGTGCTCGAAGAACATCTTCCGCTTGATATCGATTGCTTCAATCTGGCTGGGCCATAAATAGGTGGCGGGGAGCAGGTGGCGAGGTGGCAGAAAGAGAGCATTCCCTGCCCACTGCCTCCTGCCCCCTGCCGCCTAAGCTAGTGTATAAGAACTCCTCAAGGAGTCTTACCCATGCATCCTAAATTCATCCGGCTAACCTTCCTCCTGATCGCAGCCTTCGCCGTCGCGCAGGCGGCGCAGGCGCAAACCGTCGCGATTCGCGCCGGACGCCTCTTCGATCCCAAATCGGGCACGAATCTTCAGAATCAAGTCATCCTTGTCACCGGCGACCGCATCACCGACGTTGGACCTGCGGCAACCATCAAGGTTCCGGCCGGCGCGAAGGTCATTGACCTGAGCTTCGCCGACGGTGCTGCCCGGCCTCATCGACGGCCACGTCCGCACCTGACCGACGGCAAGGGTGACCAGATGGCGGAGGCGAGGAAAGCGACGCACGACAGCCTGAACGCCGGCTTCACGACGGTCGTCGCGCAGGGGTCGCATCGGTGGTGCCTATACCGACGTCGATCTGCAGAAGCAGATCGACAGCGGCAAGGTGGTCGGTCCGCGCCTCATCACCGCAGGACCGATCAGCTCGGTACAGAACTGGCCGCGAAAGGCGCCGACCAGTTCCGCAAGGGGCTCGACGAGCTGCACGCGCACGGCGCGATGCACGCAAAGATTGTCCCGAACTCGAGCTACAGCTGGGACAAGCAGGGCAAGATGTCGAACACGGCCGTGGTCTCGTTCGACGAGCTCAAGGCCGCCGTCGACGAGGGCGCACAAGAACGGGATGTTCGTCGCCACGCATTCGCATCGGCGGCCCCGGTCTGAAGGACTCGATTGCAGCCGGCGTCGACGACATTCAGCACGCAACAGCAGCCGATGACGACGACATCAAGGCGCTCGTGGCGAAGCACCTGCCCGTCACATCGACGATCCTCGATCTCCGCCAGGACGAGCCCGCCGACCTCATCAAGTGGGCGCCGTTCAGCAAGCTTACCGCGAGATGCAGAAGACGTGGGTCAAGATGATGAAGGCGGGCGTCACCCTTGGGTTCGGCACCGGCGCCACGCCCGTCACCAATGGCGGCGGACGCATCTTCGACGTCGCGTGCCAGTGCTCCCACGGCGTGCAGGCCGAGCATTTCGTCGTCCTGACGCAGTGGGGCGCCACGCCGGCCTACGTGCTGAAGATGGCGACGAGCGTGAACGCGGCGATCCTTCGTAAAGACGAAGGACCTCGGCTCGATCGAAAGGGGAGCTACGCGGACATCATCGCGACGGATGGTGATCCGCTCCAGGACATCACCGAGATACAGAACGTGAAGTTCGTGATGAAGGGCGGACAGGTGATCAAGAACGATCTCGCCCCGAAGCCGAGCACGAACCAGACACGATAAGGAGAGTTATGCGCGATCCGTTCATCGTCAGCCGCCGCCGGCTGCTGCAGTCGGCGGGAGGCGTGTTCGCCGCGGCGGCGTTTCGTCCCGAACTCGGGCTCGAGCCGCCGACGCGGCGGAAGTCAGCGACGTCATGACCACGCTCAGCACGTTCATGGGCGGGGCCGCGGCGCGCGCGCTTCCCGACGCCGTGGTCGAGAAGACCAAGTTCATGATTCTCGACACGCTGGCGGCGATGATTTCCGGCTCGGAGCTGCCGCCGGGCAAGTTCGCGATCCAGTTCGCGAAGGCGTACGGCGGCAACCCTGTCGCGACGGTTGCCGGGTCCTCCGTGCGGTGCGGCCCGATCGAGGCGGCGCTCGCCAACGGCATCCTCGCGCACTCGGACGAAACGGACGACACGCATCCGCCATCGCAGTCGCATCCGGGATGCGCCGCGATTCCGGCGACGCTGGCCGTCGGCGAGAAGTTCGGGATCGACGGAACGCGGTTCCTCCGTTCCGTCGCGCTCGGCTACGACGTCGGCACACGGATCACCGCGACGCTCGGCAAGCTGCAATACATGTTCGAGAGCCACCGCAGCACGCATGGCATTGCGGGCAACTTCGTGGCCGCTGCGGCGGCGGGGTGCGCGGCCGGATTGAACACGCAGCAGATGCGGTGGCTGCTCTCGTACGCCTCGCAGCAGGCGTCGGGCCTGGCGTCGTGGCAGCGCGACATCGATCACATCGAGAAAGCGTTCGACTTCGGTGGCATGGCCGCGCGCAACGGGGTCACCGGCGGCGCTGCTCGTCCAGGCGGGTGGAACCGGAGTCGACGACATCCTGTCCGGCACCGACAATTTCTTCCAGGGATTTGTCCCGAAGAACAACCCAGGGATGGTCGTCGAAGCGCTCGGAACACGGTTCGAGATCATGCGGACCGACATCAAGAAGTGGACGGTCGGCGCGCCGATTCAGGCACCGCTCGACGCGCTCTGATACGCTCATCAAGCGCGAGCGGTTCGACGCGGCGCAGGTCGAGCAGGTCGTCGTCCGCGTCGCAACCGACGAATCGGCCATCGTCAACAACCGGGAGATTTCCGACATCAACCTGCAGCACCTCATCGCGGTGATGCTTCTCGACAAGACCGTCTCGTTCAAGGCGGCGCATGACGTGGCGCGGATGAAAGATCCCGGCGGTCCTGCGCGAGCGCGCCGAAGGTTCAGCTCGTGCCGGACGACGAGCTGGAGAAGCTGATGCCGCAGCGGCACCGCCATCGTGGAAGTGTCACGCTGACGGACGGCCGGACCGTGCGCGAGCGCGTCGGCACAGTGCGCGGCACCGCGGCCAATCCGATGACGAAGGACGATAGTCATCGGCAAGGCGCGCGACCTGATCGCGCCCGTGCTGGGCGCGGCGACGTTCCAGAAGCTGTCGGATACGGTATTCGCGATCGAGACGGTGAAGAAACGTCAACGAACTGAGACCGTTGATTCAGAAGGTGTGGAACGCCTGTGGGCAAACCGGCCTGCCCAGCATGGTGATGGGCGGCGCCACGGCCGCCCCGCCGCCGGCCGGGACGTTGACCAGAAAGTGCTCGTCGCGCGTCGGCACGTCAGGCTGGTGCCGTTGCCGATCGAGAACGGGGCGATCACAGGCACGGCTGCGGTGACCCGCTTCGAGCTGACGCCGATCTTCACTCGCAGGCCATTAGTCTTTGATCGCAGCGGCGTAGAACAGCTCTTTGCCATCGCGTCGCCACTTTGAGCGGCAACCACCGCGGTTGAGATCTCCCGTTACTTGCCCGGTCGCGGAACCGGTTGCACATAGATCTGATTCTGGCCAGATTCATTTGACATGACGCCATCCACCGGCCATCGGAGAAAACTGGCCATACTGCCAAGGCGGGAGCTTTGAAGATAGGGGATGGGCTCGCGGTTCCCTCCCATCGGCAGGAGCCACAGTCGTTCGCCGTCTCGCCGGTTACGGAACTATCGACAAGTTTCCCGTCCGTGGACAATCCCACGGTTGTGCATTGCGACTCCCGACGGTGCAGGAGCAGTTCCTCATCGCCGCCTCGCGAGCTTCTGGTGCATGTCGTAGTTGTTTAACCTGACAATCTGCCGAAGACGAGGCGCTCCGTCGGCGGACCAGATCGCGCGCGCTGCTACCGCTCGCGCTGAACGTGAATCGCGACAGCGCACCCGCAAACCAGCGAGCTATCCCGTTGATTCCTGTCTATCGGCAAATACGACGCTTTCGTCAGGCGACAAAGCCACCAAACCCCCTGGCGACCTGGTCTCCGGAACGGTTGTGACCGCCGCACGTTTACCCGTGCGGTCCATCCAGACACTCCCGGCTTGCGCCGCCGAGCGGCCGAAACACCAGCACACCAGCGCGGCAACCGGAAACGTCTCGAGCCGACGCTGCCCGTCGTGCCACCTGTTCGGCTACGGGAAACATTGCCGATGGTCCGCACGCTATCCGGTCGAACGGTTGCGCCAGGCGAGCGTCTTCGCGCCGGAATAACAACAGCCGCTGCGGCCTGACACGAGAACGGCGTACGCCGCGTTCGACGTCGGGCTGAGACGCACTCCGGCTCGCTGCCGTCCAGCGAACCCACGAAGACATCGGAGCTTCCGGCTTGGACTATCCTCGTAGAAAAAGTGGCGGCCTCCGGCAGGAATTCCGGGGCGGTGGCCCGTAGAGTCGGGACCGATTTACTCTCGTCGCAGTGAGCGAAACGCCCCCGGCCGCCGAAACCCGATACAGGGTGCCCACGGGCCCAGGGAGAAACGATCTCCCATCACGGTTCCAGGTTCCGCCGCGGCCGGTGACGGCGTCGCACAGCGTCTGCCCTGCGCCGCCCGCCACGGCATCTTCTTCAGCTTCCCCTGCGCGAAGAAGCCGAGGTGCTCGTTGTCAGGACCAGAAGGGGTGATGGCACCGTCGGTCCCCGGCAGGCCCTGGCGTCGACCGAATCGAGTGAGCGCACCCATACGCGATCTTCAGACCGTTATCAGCCACGAACCAGCGAGCGCCCGTCCGGTGACAACCGGAACATCTCGGCGCGGGCATTGCCGGGCGCCGGAATCTGAAACGAACAAGCCTGCTCCTGGACCGGCGCATCCTCGCCGAATGAAGAAACGAGACGCCGCCGTTGTGACAGAAACAGCGCGGCCACCGCCCAGCTCGTAGGACCGGCCCATCGCCGACCGTGACGGATCATCCGACGGGCCCTGGGCTTGTCGTGCCTCTTCGAGCAGCGTTTTGCGTCCCCGATCGCTTCGTGCAGTCGCTTCCGGTCTTTCGAGGCACCGGAAGCGCAGGAGCCGTTGTGCCGCCGCGGAACGAGCGACCAGCTCGGCTCCCCTTAAGTCACCGCCCCCAGCGTCTCGACCACCGACTGCCCGAACGCCCGCGCGCCGGTCAGCATCTCGTGACACGACGGCGCCAAACGCCCAGATATCGCACGCGCGTCTGTCCACGTCCTTCCGCGCGCCTGCTCGGGCGCCATGTACGCGGCGGTGCCGAGGATCACGCCGACGCCCGTCATCATCGCGGGCGACGTGATCGTCGGCGACATGCGACACGATATCGGACGTCGCCCGCTGCGACTTCGCGGTGCTCCATCGCCTTCGCGAGCCCGAAGTCGAGCACCTTCACGCGTGCCGTCGGCCGCGACCTGATGTTGGCGGGCTTCAGATCGCGGTGAATGATCCCTCGCTCGTGCGCAGCTTCGAGCGCCTCGGCGATCTGCTTCGCGATCGGCAGCGCTTCATCGAGCGGGATCGCGCCCGCGCGCGATCCGCTGCGAGAGGTCCTCGCCCTCGACGAGTTCCATGACCAGGGCCTGCACCGCCGCTCGACCTTCTCCAGGCCGTAGATCTGCGCGATGTGCGGATGGTTGAGGGATGCGAGCGCCTCGGCTTCGCGCTCGAAACCGCGCGAGGCGCTCAGCATCGCCGCAGCGAAGGCGTCAGGCAGCACCCTTGATCGCCACCTGACGCTTCAGGCTGCGTGTCGGTCGCGCGATACACCCGCCCATGCCGCCGGCTCCAATGGCGGCGACGATTTCGTAGGGCCAGCCGGGTGCCAGAGGGAGCGCCATCAAACCACCTTCAACGCGCGTCCCAGCTCGCACACGATCGTGATTGGCGAGGCGACCCTCGTCAGCGGAGACGTTCATCAAGAACCGGCCGTCGGCCGCGACGGTGCATGCTGCGCAATTGAGCCAGGAAACCCGCTGGTGTCGGAACATATTTGCCGCCAGTGGCGAGCACGCGGGGAAGAGGGCCACTGGCGCGCCAGGCCTCCAGCGAGGCGTGCCTCCGGCGCCGGGCGGCGATCGCGGCTGCCGCCATCAGGCCAGTGTCGGAGGTCCGGTGTTGCAATACAGTTCGTGACCATCGCGGCCGCCAGCGTGCGGCTGCACGCCGCCCCAGCCGCCGAGCACCTGCCACTTCCACACCGCGTCGGAAACGTTCGGTCATGTTGATCTCGTAGCGTCCCTGACTGCGTTGGACGCATGCGCGAGCCACCGCCCGTCGGGCGAAAACTCGCCCTCGATTTCGTCAATAAAGCTGCTTTGGAGTGGCGGGGAGCGGCTTCTTGCGTCTCCTGGCCCGTCATCGGCAAGACCCACGAGATCCGGACGCACGGACTTCGGATCCTGCACGCTGCAGAGAGCAGGAAAGCGACCATCCCAGCGACCAGTCCAGCGGGCGTCATTATCCCGCGGCGTGACGAGCAGCGGTTGCTCGTCAGCGGCTGCCGCGTGCGGGCTTCTCGAACAGGGTCATGCGCGCCCTTGCGGCTGAGAAGACCGGAAGACGATCTGGCTCCGGTCGGGTGACCAGATTGGCAGCGCTGTCGGTTCCGACATCAAACGTGAACCGACTCGGCTACGCCCCCGACTCACGTCAGATGAGCCACACATCGTTGGCATTCCCTCGCACAATGCGGGTTACCGCCTAACGCCGGCCACTGGCACGTCTGGGTTCGCGAGCTGCGGATTCTCGTCCGGCAAGCTCGATCGCGCCTGACATCTTGCCGGTGCGGTCGACCCGCGGTCGAGCTGTCGCCTGAGCACAGCGCCCGCGCGATGAGCCAGGACGCCTGCTGCCGACACCGAGGAGGCGCTGCGGTACGCTCCGTCGTCGGTCCCCAACCGCCTGCGCCACCGCACCATCGGCTCACCACCCGGTCGCGCGTCGCCGCATCGAACGGATAGGCAGCTGGCTGGCAATCCCCGCGACACGAGACGCGGAGATTAGCCGGGTGCGGCATATAAGGCAGCGGCGGTTGCGGCTCGCAGCAGGCGCGACGGCTCGCCACCGTCGAGCGAGCGCGCACAGACCATGGGTTTCCAGCCGACCCGTCGCCATCGAGGACAGGAATCGCCGGCCATCCGGCAAGAACTGGGCACAAAGCGATGGCTGCCTTGTCCAGGCGCAAGCCGCGTAGCTCACCGGCGGTATCCGGCCCGGAAACGCCGCCACGCGCATCAGTGCGCCAGCATTGGTAAACGGCGCGAACACAGAATGACGCCACCGGCAGGCTCCATGTCCTCGCCGCGCAAGGTGAGGGCGTCGGCAAGCACCTGCGCTTGCGCCTCCGGCCAGGTCGACCCGCTTCAGTTTGTTGTCGGCGTAGAAACCGACCGCGAACGTGGCCGTCGGGCGCCCCAGAAGGGATAGTCTGGCGCCTCCGGTCACCTAGCGAGCGGCTGCAGGCGCTCGACCTGGTCGCGCGGCCGCAGCCAGAGCTGTGGGCCTTCGGTCTCCATTGGCGACATACGCCGGCCTGCCGCCCGTCGAGCGAGAGCGCAAAACGAGAACGCATTGCTCGTCGGACGGCGTGATCGACGTCCGGTCCATGCGCGACGACCGGCGCGGGCACCGCGCAGTGGCGGACGCAGAGTGTGGTTTCACGACTGCGAGCGCGCGGCGATCGCCAGCAGGGCGAGCCGCACCGACGCGTCCACCACGGTACGTCCGACGGATCGTGCCTCGGCGCGGGACGATCGGTTCTTCCGCGGCACCGTCTACTGGCGCGCCTCAGCTCGCCCGCATCATCGGCGGCGCTCTGCCAACGGTCTTTCCGGATCTTTCGCGGGAACGTGCTGATGATGGTCCAGCGCGCGCGGCGAGTGCGACTGGAGTGAGGACATCACCGGCGGCTCGCGCGGCGAATGGCGGCGATGACGCCTCGCCTGCGATTTCCCCTGGAAGGCACGTTGCCCCGTGACCATTCGTACACGATCGCACCGAAGGTAAAGATGTCGCTGCGAGCATCCGCCTCTCGCCCTTCCACTTGTTCCGGCGCCATGTACTGCAGCGTTCCGAGAATCGTCCCCTGCGCGGTCATCGGCGTCACGCCGGTCGGTGCCATGGACAGGCCGGGATGCCGCGACCACCGCTGGCGTCATCTTCGCGAGACCGAAGTCGAGCAGCTTCGCGCCCGACTTCGGTCAACATATGACGTTGCCCGGTTTCAGGTCGCGATGCACGATGCCGGCGCGATGCGCTTTGTCGAGTGCGTCGGCGATCGAATCGCAATCGCCAGCGTCTGATCCAGCGGCAGCGCGCTCTTCGTCAGCCGATCCGCCAGCGTCTGCCCTTCGAGGTATTCCAATACGAGGTAATCAGTGCCTTCGTGGCGACCGACGGTCGTGTAGCGTGCAGATATGCGGATGATTCAGCGCAGCGATCGCGCGCGCCTCACGCTCGAAGCGTTCGCGGAGCGCGGGGTCACCGCTGACGTGGGAAGGTGCAGGCATGCCTGATGGCGACGATGCGGGTCCAAACCGGGTATCGCGTGCGGCAAAGGATACACCTCGCCCATGCCGCCCGGCTGCCGTGAGTGGGGGGAGAGATTTCGACATTCGGGCCGAGCGCGGGGTCACGGCCGTGAGGTTCATGGCTTCGCCCCGGCCGCCCAGTTGAGAATCGTGGGTGATCGGCGAGCGGTGGCGTCGCCAGGGCGACGTTGATCAGAAGCGGCCGTCGCGCAGCGACATCGATTGCCTGCCGAGGTCGATGTTCGTGCCGCCGCCGACGATCCGTGTCTGGAAACAGCGCCACCGGCGCGCCGGCGCTGAGGTGGTCGCTGCTGGACCGTGATTGGCGCGGCCATCATCCCGCCATCGGGTGCAATGTAGTACAGCTCCTTGCCGTCGGGCCGCCACCGCTGCCATAGATTCCGCCGCGGTCGAGATCTGCCACTGCGCGCTTGCGGGCCCTGGGCGCGGGGCCCCATCTGCTGGCGCCAGAAACGGCCGCACGTAGACCTCCATACCGCCCCGACTCGTTCGAGGCGCGCCACCCAGCGGCCGTCCGGCGAGAACACACCTTGACGTTCGCTGAAACTCGCGTTCAACCACGCAAAGGGCTTCCGGTCCCCACGCAGAGGCAGCACCCACAGGTCATAGCCACGCCGCTTGGATCGTTGGTGACGCCATACAGAAGAAACGACCGTCGGCCGACCAATCGTAAGGAGACTTGTCCTGCGGCGACTTCACGAGCAGTTCCTCGCTGCCGGCGCCGTTGGACGGTTTCTGGTAGAGATCGCGGGTGACCCTTCCGAATCGAATCGAACACGATCCGGCTGCCGTCCTGCGACCAGATAGGAAAGCGGTCGAGGCTCGCATCGAACGTGAACCGCGCTAGCGTGGACTGGCATCCAGAAGCCAGATGTCGGCGTTGCCATTCACAACACGATAGACGGCGACGCGGCGGCTGGTCGGGCGAGAGCCTGGGATAGGAAAGAACATTCTCGTCGGGCGCACCAGCGTCCGGTGCCTTGCCCGAACGGTCGAACCAGGCGAGTTGCCGCCGGGTCACCCCGCCAGACCGGCACGCGACCAGGCCAGCCGTCGAGACGGTACAGCGCAGCGACGTTCAAGTTACCGTCGACACTCACGTGATCGGCCACCGTCACCCGGATCGCCGGTGAGTTCCCCACGCGCGAGGTCGAGGCGCTGCGCCACGAGCGTTCCCTGACGAACGAAGAGCAACCAGCCCGGCGGCGACATAAACACCGGACGCGTCGGCCGCGGCCAGACGCGTGGTTTCCGGGGAGTCGAGTGAGCCGAGTGTAGATTCCTTCCGTCTCGGACGTGCCTACGGCGTAAGAACAGAAACTGCCGGCCGCCGGGCAGGAAGCGGGGAAACCGATGGCCGGTCTGGCCCCGCCTCCACTTTCGTCGCGGCCACCGCCTCACCTCCCGAAGCTGAAACTCGGGCAGTGGGCCTCCAGTGCTCTGGGCAAAGAGAATCGACGCCGTCTGGATTCCAGGTCCCACCGCGGGGAACCGCATCAGCTGAGTGCCTGCGGCGAGCCGCCACCGATGTCTATTCGCTCCAACTTGCTACCCGCAAAAAGCCGAGGAACGGCTGTCGGGCGACCAGAAGGCATGAGGCGCCTTCCGTTCCCACCAGCGGTTGCGCGCTCACCCGCATCGATCGGCCGCAGCCAGAGTCGAGACCGCCCATCGCTGGACGCCACGAACACGAGCTGGCGCCCATCGGGTGAAATAGCGAAGTCGATTGATCGAGTTGTTCCGGGCGTGGTGATCTCGCGCGCATCTCAGGTGCGGCGCTGGGCGGACTGACGTACCGCGCGCCGAGTGTGGCGGCAAGCGCGACAAGGGCGAGCACCGCGACACGACCATGCGCGCGCTCGCGCCAGCGCGACTGTGGGCGCGATACGGTCGGACTCACTGCCCGCCGGCGCGGCAAGCAGCTCGTCGATTTCGATGCGCGCGTCGCCGATATCGTGCAGGCGCTGCTTCCGGTTCTTCTCGAGGCAGCGCCGAAGCAGCGTTCGAAGCTTCGACGACGCGTTCGCCGGCAGCGCGGTCCAGTCCGGCTCGCCACGCAGCACGGCGGCAAGCGTGTCGCCGACATCCTCGCCTTCGAACGTCCGTTTCCCCGTCGAGCATCTCGCAGAGCACGCAGCCGAATGCCCAGATGTCGCTGCGCTTGTCAGCTGGCCGCCTCTTCGCCTGCTCCGGTGCCATGTACGCCGCCGTGCCGAGCAGCACGCCAACGCCCGTCATCATCGCGCGGCGAGGTGATCGTCGGCGACAGCGACAGACACGTACCGACCGCTGCTCGCTGACCGTTCGAGCCGTGCTGACTCGCTCAGCTTCGCGAGCCCGAAGTCGAGCACCTTCACGACACCGTCCGGCGTGACCTTGATGTTCGCGGGCTTCAGGTCGCGATGGATGATCCTCGCTCATGCGCCGCTTCGAGCGCCTCGGCGATCTGCTTAGCGATCGGCAGTGCCTCGTCGAGCGGAACTGGCTCCACGCGCAATGCGCTGCGAGAGGTCCTCGCCCTCGACGAGTTCCATGACGATGGCACGGCATGCGCCGTCGGACTTCTTCGAGACCGTAGATCGCCGCGATGTGCGGATGGTTCAGTGAGGCGAGCGTCTGCGCTTCGCGGGTGAATCGGCGCGAGCCGGTCGGCGTCGTTGGCGAATGCGTCAGAGCAGGACCTTGAGCGCGACATCACGATTGAGCTTGATGTCGTGCGCGCGATACACCTGCCCCATCCCGCCTTCGCCAATCTGCGCGACGATGTCGTATGGGCCAAGGCGCGCGCCGGGGTGAGGGCCAATCTGTCGTCGTGAGTATACGGTAATGCCGGAGGCCACGACAGGGGAACTTTGCCCGATCAACGGCGTAGTGTTTAGGAACCTCGCGCTATGGGCTGTCTTCTTGGCTGCGATCAAGGAATGGACGTCGCAGACGCTGCCGGGACTACTTGCCTATAACGACGCCTTCTTGCGAGCGGTGACGCGTAGCATCTGCAGGAATGTTGCGGTTCGTCGACAGGCACTTTGAGATCCTTGTCGTTAGAGACGCCGCAGGAGGTTCATCGACATCGCGACAGGCGTCTTCGGATTCTGACCAGCGCGTGCACGACGCCGTAGTTCTTCGTCCAGGCGCGCGAGAAGCCGATCATCCGCAGGATTTCGTCGGAGACATTCGCCGTCTTGGCGATGCTTTCGACCTCGCTGTCGTTCATCTTCGGACTGCGCTGAGGACCGCGACGCCGACGATCTTGTTCGGGTCGCGCACCAGGACCGCCCGCTCTTCGCGCGTCCCTTTCATCCCGCCAGCCCCATGCGCTGCGCCACGTTCATCGCGGCGATCTTCGTCACTGTCGATTCGCGCACCGGCCTGGCAACCTCAGCAACATGTAACTGAACGAAGTACA
>ERZ1370068.5972-contig-4974_pt1 | contig 32425 bp, 44 predicted proteins | sample MGYA00561227_ERZ1370068 | MGnify/ENA primary metagenome ERZ1370068 (study PRJEB38410, sample SAMEA6850437) | metagenome | study: Metagenomic assessment of the ecological functions of the soil: analysis of the soil microbiota associated with the...
GCTTCGTTCGGTTACGTGACGCTTCAACAGCTGGACAAGCCGCCGAGAGTGGAACTGGCGGGCAGTTCGCGTTCCTGGCGCTTTCTCACCCCGGGCAAATGGTGGCGAGGCCACACCCGTTCCCGCTGTCGGCGCTCCCGCGGCCTCCGTACGTGCGGCTGACCGTCAAGGCGCTGGGCGCCTATTCGGCCTCCCTGGCCACCTGCGCCCGGGGACGCGGGTCATGGTGGAGGGGGCCGTACGGGGCGTTCACCGGCGCAACGCGCGGCAGGTGTCCGGCCCAGGGCCCCGCTGGTGGCCGCCGGGGTTGGGGTTACCGCCTGCGGTCGCTGCTGGAGGACCTGCCCCGCAACTGCGCGCCGGTCGTCCTGCTGCGATGCCAGCCGCCGGGCGGACCTGGTGCTTGGCCAGGAGGTCGACGAGCTGGTCCGCAGCCGCGGCGGGCGGCTGCACGCGCTGGTTGGTGACCGCGAGCAGGCCCGGATCGATGAACGGTCGCTGCGCCAGCTTGTCCCCTGATCTTGAGCACCGGGATGTCTTCGTGTGCGGCCCGGCGGGTTTCGTGGGCTAGGCGATCGTCGATCTCGTCAAGCGCCTGGGGGTGCCGGACCCGCGGAGCCATCCACCACGAGGCGTTCGCCCTCAGGCCATCACCGGGAGTGGCCGCATGATGAAGCGAGCACCTTGGTACCTCGTGGTGGCGCGCGTGGCCGGGTTTGCCGGTGTCCTTGCCCTCCACAGCCGGGCCGCCCCGGCGCCGTCCGCGCTGGGCGCAGCCGGGAAGAGCGGGCGCCCAGCCGAAAGCCGGCGCGGTCCAGCACCGGCCCGGCCGCCGGGGCTCCCCGAACAGCCAGCCCAGCGAGCCCGGCGGGGGCGGCGGCTTGGCTGGGACGCACACAGCGCGACGTGGCGCGCCCTGGGCAGTGTACGGCTACGGCGAGCTCGCCGTCAAGGTCACCGTGAAAGCAGGAACCGGATCACCAATGTGACGGTCCCCGCGCTGCAGACGGCCGACCCTTACCTCCCGCAGCAGATCGCCGACCAGGCCATACCCATGCTGAGGTCGGAGGTGCTGGCCGCCGACAGCGCCAGCATCAACGGGGTCAGCGGGGCGACCTTCACCAGCGAGGTTCACGCCGACGTCGGTGCAGGCGGCCCTGGACAAGCTGCACCCTTCAGGTGAGCCGCACGGCAACAGCGATCGGCGCGCGGATGGGCACCCCGAGCGAGCCCGGGCCGGATCGGCCGCCGCTGCTGCACTCCACACCGAGACCGCGATGGGGACCGTTGTTCTCGCTCACTCCCGGTGCCGGGCGACCCGCCGGGCCGGCTGCGCCCGGCCGTGGCGGCCGCCTGCGCCACGCTTGCATCGCGCCGACGCCATCTTCAGCACCTGGGACGCGCAGAGCTTCCGGTGATGCCGCCTCCGGCGCGGGGAGGCGGGCGTGGGGCGAAGCTTGCCGCCAGAGGTCGCCGAGGTGGATGGCGGAATGCCGGGCCGCCCGGCGGGCATCCGGGGGCTGGTTCGACCCGGTGGGCGATGCCGGGGCGGGTTCGAACCCGACCGGCCTGGCCGGGCGGATGGGCGGTGGACCGGGCGCTGGACGTCCCGCGCCGGTCCGGGTCTCGGTTAGCGCCACGGTCAACGGCGGCGAGGATCTGGCCGCCTTCGGGTCACCGGCCCGCGGCCAGCGGTGGCCGAGCGGGTCATCCGGCCAGATCCGTGGTGTGCCCGCTCCCCCTGGCTTGTGCATCGTCGAGGTCGGGGCCGCGGTGGCGACCTCGGGTTCCTACGAGCGTGGGGCCCATCTCAGACACGCACCCGGCGACGCTGGCCAGGCCTCCGGCCGCGCCGGCGCCCCGCCACCGTCACTGGGCCCAGGCGGCCACTGGCCATGGCCGACGCGCTGGCCACCGCAGTGGCGGTGGGCGGCGACGAGGCGCTGGCGGTGGTCGGCGGGATCGGGGATACGCCGCATACCTGATCCGGCCTGATGAGCAGCGAGCGTGGCCGACCGATGGGCATCACCTTCGCTCGGGCTGAGTGCGGCCCGTGGGGCTTTTGATGTCCCCCTGGGAAAACTCCAGTGGGGAGGGTGACCCGGATAACAGCTCCTGTGACGGGCAATCGTTTGTGCCAGCCGTGCCCCTATGTCCTCCCGGAATGATCCCGGACGCCTTATGGTTGTGTTGAGAGACCAGCCAGCGCCGCCACGTCACGGCGGCAGTCCGATGCGGGAGCTAATCCAGATGACGGTTCAGGACGAGGCGACAGCCCAGGGGTGTCATCCTCACCTCCACGGCGGCAGCCAAGGTGAGCAGCCTCTTGACCGGCGAAGGCCGCGACGACCTGCGGCTTCGCGATCGCTGTCCAGCCGGGCGGCTGCTCGGGTCTGCGTTACCAGCTGTACTTCGACGAGCGCGAGATCGACGGCGACGTCGACGCCGAGTTCGAGGGCGTGCACGTCGTGACCGACAAGATGAGCGCCCCGTACCTCACCGGCGCCACCATCGACTTCGTGGACACGATCGAGAAGCAGGCTTCACGATCGACAACCCGAACGCGACCGGGTCCTGCGCCTGCGGCGCTCGTTCCACTGACCGGGCCGCGCCGTCGCGTCGCCGCTGCACGGCAGCAGCGGCGGTCACCGATCCGGCGCGGCCTGGGCGGCACTGCGGCCGGGTGCGCCCATCGCCAAGTGCCGCCGTGCGCATAGCCGTAACCGGGTCGATCGCGACCGATCACCTCATGACGTTCCCCGGCCGTTTCGTCGAGCAGCTTCATCGCCGACAAGATGGACCGGCGTATCGCTGTCCTTCCTCGTCGATAGGCTGGAGATCCGGCGCGGCGGGGTGGCCGCGAACATCTCGTTCGGCCTGGGCGTGCTCGGACTCCGGCCGCTGCTCGTCGGCGCGGTCGGCCCTGATTTCGGCCCGTACCGCGACTGGCTCAGCGAGCATGGCGTGGACTGCGGCGGGCGTGCGCGAGTCCACCGCGCCAGCACACCGCCCGCTTCGTCTGCACCACCGACCTCGACGGCAACCAGATCGCCTCGCTTCTACGCGGGTGCGATGAGCGAGGACGCCGAGATCGATCTCGCGCCGCTGGCCGCCGGCGCGGGCGGCCTCGATCTGGTGCTGATCGGCGCGAGCGACCCGGAGGCGATGCTCGCGCACACGCGGGAGTGCGCCGCGCCTCGGCCTGCCGTTCGCCGCCGACCCGTCGCAGCAGCTGCCGCGGCTCGACGGCCCGCAGGTGCGCGCGCTGGTGGACGGCGCGGCCTACCTGTTCTGCAACGAGTACGAGGAAGCGCTCGATCGAGCGCAAGAGCGGGTGGAGCAGCGCCGACGTCCTGGACCGGGTCGAGGTGCGGATAACCACGCTGGGCCCGGCCGGAGCCCGGGTGGAGCGGTGCGGGGAGCCGCCCGTCGCTGGTCGGGCCCGTCCCCGAACAGCGCAAGGCCGACCCGACCGGCACCGGGGACGCGTTCCGCGCCGGGTTCCTGGCGGCCGTCGGCTGGGGGCTGTCCCTGGAACGCGCGGCGCAGCTCGGCAACCTGCTGGCCGTGACGGTGCTGGAGGCGGACGGCCCGCAGGAGTACGAGCTGAAGCTGCGCTGGCCGCCGAGCGGCTCGCCGGGCGCGTACGGCCAGGAGGGCGGCCGCCGAGATCGCCGCCCACTACGGCTAGGCATGCCGTCACCCGCCGCCCGGCGGTAGCGTGGCGGCGTGGCAGCGGTCGTGAACGCAGGCGGGTACCAGGGGCCGCCCGAGCTGACCGCGGCGCGGGCCTTCACCTCCTGGACGCTCGACCTGCCGGTGCTGGCCGCTGGTGCTGCTCGCGGCGGCGCTCTACCTGGCCGGGGTGCGCCGGATGCGGCGCACCGGCGAGGGCGCCGCGGGCGACGGCGGCGTCTTCTGCGGCGGCCTCGGCGTCATCGTCATCGCCACCATGTCCTTCCTCGCGTGTACTCAATGGGTGCTGTTCTACGCCCGGGCGGTGCAGACCGTCCTGCTGCTGCTGGCCGGTCGCCGCTCCTGCCTGGCGCTGGGGCGGCTGGTCATCGCTGGTGACCGCCGCCGCGCCCCGGCTGGGGCGGCGGGTCGAAGGCGCTGGCGTGAGCCACTTCGCCCGGTCCTGACCGTTCCCCGCCATCACCGCGCTGGCCGTCGTTCTCGGTCGGCTTCCTCCTCTACTCACGCCCTGGTACGAGGCCGGGCTGCGCAGCGACCCGGTCAGGGAGCTGACGTACCTGCGCGCCGCTGGCGCCGGGCCGGGTGTTCTTCTGGACGCTGCTGCGGGTCGATCCGGTGCCGAAGGCCTACCCCTACCTCGTGACCATGTGGGTCACCGGCACGGAGGTGGTGGGGGGACGCGATCCTCGGCCTGGCCATCATGGCCGACCAGAACCTCATCGCCGGGTCCTACTACCGTGCGTCGCGCATCCGTGGGGGCCTGCGCTGCGGGCTGACCAGGTGATCGGCGGCGGCGCGATCTGGCTGATCGGCGACCTGATCGGCTCCTGCCGTTCCTGGGCGCCATGCTGATCTTGATGATGCGGAGGACGAGTAGGGAGGCGCGGGCCGTCGACGCCGAACTCGACGCCGCGGAGCCGGATCCGCGCCGCGGACCCCTCACCCACCCCGGACCTCCGTCACCCACCCGGACTCCGTCACGCACCACGGACCCGGTCACGGCACCACGCGGCGCGGCCCTGGTGGGAAAGCGACCCCGCGGTTCGCTGGCCGCTTCCGGCGCCCCGGTGGCGGCTGACCGGGTCCGGCGCTGCCTCCTGACTGGGCTCAGTAGCTGCGCTTGACCAGGAAGCGACCAGCCGCTACGCAGCTCGATGAGCCGACGAACTCGTGCGACTTCATGGCGCACCAGGCCGGGACGTCGGTCTTGGCCGCCGGGTCGTCGGCCAGGACGGCGATCGTCCCCCTGATGGGCACGCCCCGGATCCGCTCGGCGAGCATGATGATCGGGATGAGGCACTTGCGGCCCAGCGCGTCGATGACGAGCATCGGGATCGGCCCGCGGCTGGGCGGGCCGATCGGGGAGGTCATGCGGCTAGCCTCATCCTCGCCGGGAGGCGTGGACCCACCATGTCACGCGGCCGTCACGATGCCCGGCGGCGCGGCTGCGAAGCTCCGCGACCGGGATCGGAGTGGCGCCACGCGGGAGCGATACCCGCACGTCGCCACGGGTAGTGCGCGCCCGTCGGCGGGACCGCTGCAGCCGGGGCCCGACACGGCAGGGTCCTCGCCACTGGCCCCGGCACACGATACTGTTTCCACGACAGTCTGTAGGACGAGCTATGTGACCAGCCGGTGCAGCTGGGTATCATCCGCTGGGAAGGCAACCTGTGAGTCCCACCCCCAGTGCCCCACACAGCCGGGGCGCGCACGTTCCGGGCCTGGCGCCCGGCCAGACGGCGGCAGCTTCACCGCACCGCGGGCGGGTCCCGCCGGTGGCGGCGGCGTGCTGCCGCTCACGGCGCGTCCTCGTCGCCGTCGTCGGCGGCACGGCCGGGTGCACGTCCAGCGCCTTCACCCGGCTGGCTGGCCGGTCCCGGTCACCAAGCAGGGCCAGGTCGCGCTGACCATGTGGCAGTGGTTCCTGGATCGCGGCCTGGGCGGTCGGGGCGGTCGTCTGGGGGCTGATCATCTGGGCGATCATCTTCCACCGGCAAGCGGACGGACCGGCCGCCGCACCAGGTGCGTTACAACCTGCCGATCGAGATGCCTCTTACACGGTGGTGCCGTTCATCATGATCGGCGTCCTGTTCTACTTCACGGCGCGGGACGAGAACTACATCAACCGGCTGTCCCCCAGCCCCGACGTGGTGGTCAACGTGATCGGCTACCAGTGGAGCTGGCAGTTCCAGTACCCGCAGTACCAGGTGCCGGGGTCGGCGACCAGAGTACGTGACGATGAACGGCGAGCCGTGGACGCCGGGGAGCTCCGCCACGGCAGCTGCCGCTGCTGGTGATCCCGGCCAATGAGACCGTGCGCTTCAACCTGACCTCGACCGACGTCATCCACGCGTTCTGGATCGTCCCGTTCCGAGTTCAAGCGCGACGTCATCCCCGGCCACCCGAACCACTTCGAGGTCACCCCGACCCAGACCGGGACCTTCATCGGCCATTGCACCGAGCTGTGCGGCCTGTACCACAGCCGGATGCTCTTCGTTGTGAAGATCGTCACCCCGGCCCAGTTCCGCCAGTGGATAGGTGCGCAGCAGGCATTGCAGCGCACGGCAGCAGGGAGCGCTCAGTGACCACGCTCGAACAACAGCCAATCCTGCCGGTGACGCCGCCGCGCAACCCGCGCAAGGGCTCGGTCATCGGCCGACTGGCTGTCCTCCACCGACCACAAGATCATCGGGCACCTGTACCTGATCACGTCGTTCGGGTTCTTCCTGGCCGCCTGGCCTGATGGCCATGATCATGCGCGCCCAGCTCTTCGAGCCGGACAACCACATCGTGTCCGACCAGCAGTACAACGAGCTGTTCACGATGCACGGCACGATCATGCTGCTGCTGTTCGCCACCCCGCTGTTCGTCGGGTTCGCGAACGAGATCATGCCGCTGCAGATCGGCTCGCCCGACGTCGCGTTCCCGCGGCTCAACATCTTGAGCTACTACGCGTTCCTGCTTCGGCGGGCTGATCCTGCTGGCCAGCTTCATCGCGCCGGGCGGGGCCGCCGCGTTCGGCTGGTACGCGTACTCGCCGCTGACCAGCTCGATCAACTCGCCCGGCATCGGCGGCGACATGTGGATCATGGGCCTGACCCTGTCCGGGCTCGGCACCATCCTGAGCGGCGTCAACTTCGTCACCACGATCATCTGCATGCGCGCGCCGGGCATGACCATGTTCCGGATGCCGATCTTCACCTGGAACATCCTGCTCACGTCCATCGATGGTGCTGCTCGCGTTCCCGGTGCTGGCGGCGGCGCTGCTGGTGCTGGAGATCGACCGCAAGCTCGGCGCCCAGGTGTTCAGCTCGGCCAACGGCGGCGCGATCACGTGGCAGCACCTGTTCTGGTTCTTCGGCCATCCCGAGGTCTACATCGTGGCGATCCCGTTCTTCGGCATCGCCACCGAGGTGCTGCCGGTGTTCAGCCGCAAGCCGCTGTTCGGCTACAAGGGCATGGTCGCCGCGACGCTGTGGCGATCGCCGGGCTGTCGATGACCGTGTGGGCGCACCACATGTTCACCACCGGCGCCGTGCTGCTGCCGTTCTTCTCCTTCATGACGTTCCTGATCGCGGTGCCGACCGGGGTGAAGTTCTTCAACTGGATCGGCACGATGTGGCGCGGGCAGCTCACCTTCGAGGCGCCGATGCTGTTCATCCTCGGGTTCCTGGTCACGTTCCTGCTCGGCGGGCTGACCGGGGTGATCCTCGCCTCGCCGCCGCTGGACTTCGCGGTCAGCGACACCTACTTCGTCGTCGCCCACTTCCACTACGTGCTGTTCGGCACCGTGGTGTTCACCGATGTTCGGCGGGTTCTACTTCTGGTGGCCCAAGTTCACCGGGAAGATGCTCGACAACACGGCTGGGCGTCTGGCACTTCTGGACCCTGTTCATCGGCTTCCACATGACGTTCCTGGTCCAGCACTGGCTCGGCGTCGAGGGGATGCCGCGGCGGATCGCCAACTACCCCCTCCTGCCGCCCGACGTGACCACGCTGAACCAGATCTCCAGCATCGGCTCATGGATCCTCGGCGCGTCCACGCTGATCTTCCTCTACAACGTGTACAAGACGCTCGCGGTACGGCGAGCGGGTCACGGCCGACGACCCGTGGGGCTACGCGAACTCGCTGGAGTGGGCGACGTCCTGCCCGCCGCCGCGGCACAACTTCACCTCCATCCCGCGCATCCGGTCCGAGCGTCCCGCGTTCGACCTGCACTACCCGCAGATCAGGTCCGGGCGGCGACCGTCAATCCGTTTCGGCCCCGAGTGAGCCCGGGCATGCGCGGCGGACGGATGCCCAGCGATCCCAGCGGCAGTGACAGAGGTGACTCATGAAGGTCGAAGGTGTGCCTGTTCGTCGGCTGTGCCGCGTTCTTCGCCGCCGCTGACGTCGTCTACTGGCACTTCTCGAAGGACCCGACCGGGACCACGGCGCTGGCCCTTTCCGTGCGGCCTCGCCTTCCTCACCGGCTTCTACCTCCTGTTCACCGGCCGACGGCTGCCGCCCCGGCCTGAGGACAACCCCGAGCGCCGAGATCGCCGAGGGCACCGGCGAGCTCGGCTTCTTCAGCCCGCACAGCTGGTGGCCGCTGATCACCGGGATGTCGGCGGCGGTCGCCGCGCTCGGTGCGGCGATCGGATGGTGGCTCTTCCTGATCGGGATGCTCTTCGTCCTGCTCTCGGCGATCGGCTTCGTCTTCGAGTACTACCGCGGCCAGTACGCGCACTGGAGCCCGCGGCCTTCCGGGTCCTCCGCCGGTGCCAGCGCATGAGCTGGCCCTGGTGACGTCCTGATCGTGGCCGTGGAGCCCAGATCGGTGGGCACCGCGCGCCGGTGGGCACGCAGCGCCTGCGCGGCCTCACGCGGCCGGGACGGGACTCCTGATACGGCCGGCTTCTACTCGGACCCCACGCGGCCGGGAGCCTGCTGCAGTGTTCCGGCCCCACGCGGCCGCGTAGGTCCTACGCTGTCCGGTCCCACGGCCGCGGAGCCTCGCTGTTCGGCTCCCACGCGGCCGGGGACCGGCTGTCTCGGGGCTCCCGCGAGGCCAGGGAGTTGCGGCCGGGCTGCCACGGCCTGGCCGGGCGCCACAGGGAGCCTGCCGTCGGCGGCGCGCCGCCGCACGATAGCTGGCCTGGTGCCACATGCGCAGCTAGCTGAGCGGTGCGCGTGGCTGGAGCGGTGCGCGCGACCGCACAGTTGTCAGCGGCCGACGTCCCCGCCGTCCGTGCCGCCCTGCTCCGGTCCCGGCCCGTCGGGCTGGGCGCCTTCCTGCTCGCCTATGGTGACGGCCGCGGGCGCAGTCGCCGTGCCCTGTGGCCGTCGCCGTGCCCGTTCCCGTGCCCGTCGGCCTCGATCGGGATGCCCTCGGTGATGACGCGGTCGAGGCGCGCTCCGCATCCTGCCCAGCGGGCCCCTGGCTTCCGGCGCCGGGACCTCGTCGGCGTCTCACCGGCGGCGCCGGTGAGCTGCGGCGCGCCGACCTGGCTGTACTCCAGCACGGCCCGCAGGTCCTCGTCCACCGGCCGGGTCTCCTCGATGTACTGCGCCGTTGGGCAGCTGCCGGATGATGCCGGTCTCGACGCCGTGCTCGAGCAGGTGGGCATCCTTGCGCTGCAGGCCCAGGCAGATCCGCTTGGTCACCCAGTAGGCGATGATGGGGCCGAGGATGACGGCGAACCGGGCGATCCAGGTCAGCGTGAACAGCGGGATCTGGAGCTGGTCGGCGATGATGTCGTTGGCGCCCTCGAGCCACAGCACTCCCCAGAAGGTCACGGCGGCCATGCCGATCGCGGTCCGGGTCGCCGCGTTGCGTGGCCGGTCGTTGACGTGGTGCTCACGCCTGTCGCCGGTGATCCACTGTTCCAGGAACGGCCACAGCGCGGCGCCGGTGAAGATGAGTCCGAGCGGCACCAGGGCGGGATGAACACGTTGAACGCGAACGTATGCCCGAAGACGTTCCACTCCCAGGCGGGCATGATCCGCAGCGCGCCCTCCAGCGGCCCCAGGTAGAAGTCGGGCTGGGACCCGGCGGTGATGGCCGACGGGTTGTAACGGGCCGTACAGCCAGATGGGGTTGATCTGCGCGAACGTGGACATCAGCGCCAGCACGGCGAAGATGAAGAGGAAGAACGCGCTGGTCTTGGCCGCGAAGTACGGGTACGCTGGCGCGCCGACCACGTTCCTCTCGGTGCGGCCCCCTTGCTCGGCATCTGGGTGTGCTTCTGGTGGTAGCATGAAGAACAGGTGCGCGGAGATCAGCGCCAGCAGCAGGGCCGGGATCAGCAGCACGTGGATGATGTACAGCCGGGGGATGATCAGGTTCCCGGGGAACTCCCCGCCGAACAGGAAGAACGACGCGTAGGTGCCGACGATCGGGATGGACTCCAGCACCCCCTGGGTGATCCGCAGCCCGGTCCCGGACAGCAGGTCGTCGGGGAGCGAGTAGCCGAACAGGCCTTCCAGCAGGCCGAGCGTGAACAGCACGATCCCGATCAGCCAGTTGAACTCCGCGCGGCTTGCGGTAGGCGCCGGTGAAGAAGATCCGCAGCATGTGCACCATGATCGCGGCCAGGAACAGCAGCGCCGCCCAGTGGTGGATCTGGCCGCATCGAGCAGCCCGCCGCGCACATCGAAGCTGATGTCCAGCGTGGACGCGTACGCCTCGCTCATCCGCACCGCCGCGCAGCGGCGTGTAGGTGCCGTGGTAGATCGACCTCGGTCATGCTCGGCTGGAAGAAGAAGGTCAGGAAGGTGCCGGTGAGCAGCAGGATGACGAACGAGTAGAGGGCGATCTCCCCGAGCAGGAACGTCCAGTGGTCGGGGTAGAGCTTCCGCAGGGCCCCGCGTATCGCCCGTGCCGCCCGGAGCCGGTCATCCAGGAACCGGCCGGTGCCCTCGAGCGCCTCGGTGGTCTTGCTCTTGGTCATCCCCGCTCCCAGAAGCTCGGGCCGACCGGCTCGTGGTAGTCGCTCGTGGCGACCAGGAAGCCCTCCGCGTCGGTGCCGAGCGGCAGCTGCGGCAGCGGCCGGGCCGCGGGCCCGAAGAGCACCTCGGCGCCGCGGGTCGCGTCGAACGTCGACTGATGGCAGGGGCACAGGATGTGGTGCGTCGTCTGCTCGTACAGCGCGACCGGGCACCCGACGTGCGTGCAGATCTTGGAGTAGGCGACGATGCCGTCCACCGTCCAGTTCATCACCGTGGGCGGCCGGAGCTGTCCGGGCCCGAACTTGATGATGATGGTGGCCGCCTTCGCCAGGGCGTCGAGGTTGTCCTGGTACCCGTCCGGGACGACGGTGATCATCTGCCCGGGGATGGCGAAATCGGCTTACCGCAGCGGGGTGTTCGGCCCGTAGACCAGCAGCCGCATGCCCCTTGCGCCAGACGGTGTGGCGCAGGCTCGTGCCCGGCAGCGGGCCCAGGTCCCGCAGGATGACGAGCGGGGCGACCGCGAGCGGCACCGAGGCGGCGATCAGGGTCCGTCGCAGCAGCGGCCGCTTGACGAACCCACTGGCCTCGGCCCCCTCGGTGAAGTCTCTGTCGAATTCCGCCCGGTCCTTCGGGCTCGAGGCCAGCGGCTTGCGCTCCTCGGTCAGCTCCACCTTCGGCATCAGGTACCGCACCCAGATGACCACGCCCACGGCCAGCGCCCCGAAGGCCACCGACATCGACACGCCCAGCGCCAGGTTGGAGCGCGGGTGGCGGCGACCGAGTGCACCTCCAGCCCCACATAGGCGGCGACGAACCCGATGCTGGCCAGCATCGACAGGATGAACAGCGCCGCGACCAGGCGCTCGGCCCGCTTCGCCTGGTCCAGGTTGGACGGTCTCGGCCGGGAGCCAGCGCTCCGGCCTGCGGTCTTCCTGCGGCGGCGCCTCCAGCAGGGTCCTGGCCCGGGCGGACGGGGAGTGCCGATCACCCGGTGCGGCGCGCGCCCGCGGAGTTCCTCAGCGCCGTCGCCGGGCGGGAACTGCTCGCCGCTGCCTTCGCATCTCGCTCATGCCTCACGTCGCTTCATCGTAATCCAGATCGCGACGAACACCAGGATGGCGATCCCGCCGAGGAAAGCCACCAGCCCCTCGGTCACCGGCCCGACCCGGCCCAGGCTGAACCTGCCGGGGTTGGGCTCGGCGCGGACCGTGGTGATGTGGGCGATGATGTCGCGCTTCTGGGCCGGGGTGACGGTGGTGTCGCTGAACACGGGCATGGCCTCCGGGCCGGTCAGCATCGCCTCGTAGATCTGCGTCGGGGTCGAATGGGTCAGCGCCGGCGCCGACTTGCCGTAGGTGAGCGCACCGCCCGCGCTGGCGAAGTTGTGGCACTGCGCGCAGTTGGTGATGAAGCAGCTGCTGGCCCAGCGCGAGGTCGGCGCCTGCCGGGTCCACCATGGGCGGCCGAGGGGATCGCCGGGCCCCCGCCCAGGGACGAGATGTACGCCGCGACCTGGTGGATCTGCTCGGTCGTGAACGTCACCGGCTTGCGCGGCATCTCCGCGTCGAAGTCCTTGCCCGGCATCCGGCCGGTGCTCATCTGGAAGTCCACGGCGGCGGCGCCGACACCCATCAGGCTCGGGCCCGCCGAGGTGCCCTGGGCATTCATGCCGTGGCACGAGGAGCAGGTGTCCGCGAAGATCGCCTTGCCCTGGGCGATGTCGGCTGGCGACGGGCCGCCGGGCGTGGCCGCGGACGCCGCGCCGCTTAACCCGGTGACGGCCGCGTACACCAGGCCGATGGCGGCGAGCCCCAGCATGAGGACGGCGTACCGGGCGGCCCGCTGCTCTGCGCCGCCGCTTGATCCCGCTCACTTGTTGCCTCGGTTCCGGTTCAGGGGATGCATGAGATCAGTCGCTCTTCAGCGGATCAGGTAGATCGTCGTGAACAGGCCGATCCACACGACGTCCACGAAGTGCCAGTAGTAGGAGACGACGATGGCGCTGACCTGCTGCTCCTGGGTGAAGGTCTTGGCCGCGTAGGTGCGTCCCAGCAGGAACAGGAACGCGATCAGGCCGCCGGTCACGTGCAGGCCGTGGAACCCGGTGGGGATGTAGAACACCGAGCCGTACCCGCTGGACTGCAGCGTCAGGCCGTCGCGGATCAGGCTGAGGTACTCATAACCCTGGCCCAGGACGAAGTACAGGCCCATGAAGAACGTGAGCACGTACCACTCGCGCAGGCCCCACCGGGCGGGGTTGAAGACGCTGCCCGTGCGCCTGATCTGGCCGCGCTCAACCGCGAACACCCCCATCTGGCAGGTGACGCTGGACAGCAGCAGCACCGTGGTGTTGATGGTCCCCAGGGTCAGGTTCAGATGGGCGCTCCGGCCAGGGGAGCCCTGGCTCTTGTCGACCGAGCGGATGGTGAAGTACATCGCGAACAGCGCCGCGAAAAACATCAGCTCAGAAGACAGCCAGACGATCGTGCCGACGCTGACCAGGTTCAGCTCTACTGGTCGGCGATCGAGGCGGAGTCTGCGTCGCGGATGCTGTGGCCACGGGGTCATTATTACGACATCGCGTAGGCGAGCGTCGAGCGACCCCCGTGTCGGTGCCGGGGAACTTCGGCCGGCCCCCGGGTCGGTACGATCCACTGCATGAAGGTCGTCATTTACAGCCACGATGCGGACACCAGAGCGCGGATCCGGCTCGCCATCGGCGCCGCCCGGCGCCCGATGTGCCCGAGGCTGAGATCATCGATGTGGCCACCGAGCCCGCGCTGTTCCGGCTGCTCGACGCGGGCGGGACGGACGTCATGGTGCTGGACGGCGAGGCGCAGCCGACCGGGGCATGGGGGTCTGTTAAGCAGGCCAAGGACGAGATCCACGCCTGCCCGCCGGTGCTGCTGATCATCGGCAGGCCGGATGACGGCTGGCTCGCCACCTGGTCCGGGGCGGACGCGGTGATCAGCCACCCGATCGACCCGCGGGCGCTGGCCAGCGCCCTGGCGGGCCTCATGCGCCAGCGCGGCGCGGTCGGCCCAGGCCCGAGCCCATGGGCACACCCCACCTGGTCCGCGCTGATCGGCACGCTGGTCAAGGGAGAGGCCCTGACCTCCGGCGGAGACCGGCCTGGGCGATGGGCGAGATCATGGATGGCGCGGCGACGCCACCAGATCGCCGGGTTTGGCGTGGCGCTGCGGATGAAAGGGTGAGACGGTCGCCGAGGTGAGCGGGCTGGCCGAGACGATGCTGGACCGCGCGACCCCGATCAGCGTGCCGGGCCCGCTGGTGGACCTGGTCGGCACCGGCGGCGACGCGGCGCACACGGTCAACATCTCCACCATGGGAGCGATCGTCGCCGCCGCGGCGGGCGCCCGGGTGGCCAAGCACGGCAACCGCGCGGCCACCTCGGCCTGCGGGGCGGCGGACGTGCTGGAAGCCCTGGGGGTGGTGATCACCCTGCCGCCGGAGTCCAGCGCGCGGCTGGCGGAGGAGGTCGGCATCGCGTTCCTGTTCGCGCCGCTGTATCACCCGGCCTACCGCCACACCGCCGCGCCCCGGCGCGAAGCTCGGGGTGCCGACGGTCTTCAACTTCCTCGGCCCGGTGGCCAACCCGGCCCGCCCCGGTGCGCAGGCGGTCGGGGTCTCCGATCCGCGCATGGGCCCGATCATCGCCGGGGTGCTGGCCGAGCGCGGCTGCTCGGCGCTGGTGTTCCACGGCGACGACGGGCTGGACGAGCTGACCACGGCGGACACGTCCACGGTGCTGGGTGGTCCACGACGGCGAGGTCAGCCAGACCGTGCTCGACCCCGCCGCGCTGGGGCTGCCGATGTCCAAGCCCGGCGACCTGCGCGGCGGGGACGCGGCGCACAACGCCGCCGTGGTCCGCTGGTGCTGGACGGTGAGCCAGGCCCGATCCGGGACACCGTCGTCCTCAACGCCGCCGCCGCGCTGGCCGCCGCGGCAGGCGTCCCCGGGGCCGGCTGGCCTGAGCAGGCGCTCGCCGACGGCTGCGCCGAAGCGGCGGCCGCGCTGGACTCGGGCGCCGCCCGCGGCGCTGCTGGACCGCTGGGTGGCGGCCAGCCAGCGCCTGGCCCCGCCCCCGGCCTGACCGGCCGCCGCGGCGCGGCTGAGGCCCCGGCCCAGGCGCGGTGCGCCCGGGCGGGCGCGGGATGGCTCAGGTGGTTTCGGGGTAGCCGATGGCGAACGCGGCCTCGAGGTCGTGCCGTGAGTAGGTGCGGAAGGCGATGTGCGTCTCGGTGTGGGTCACACCGGGCACCCGGTTCAGCGTGCCGGGGATGACGTCGTCCAGTTCCTCGTGGGCACGTACCCGGACCATGCGCCACCAGATCGAACTCGCCGGTGACCGAGTAGACCTCACTGACCTGCGGGATCTGGGCTATCGCTTCCGCCGTTTCCGGGATGCGCGCCACGTCGGCTCACCAGGACGATCGCGGTGACCACGTCTGCCTCCTCGGGCGCCGATGCCCAGCCATCGCCGGTAGCGTACCGCCCGGCGTGGTGACCCGCCGGAGACGGCCCGGATGACCCGGCGGACGGCCCGGATCATCCAGGGCCGCGGACCGGGACCGCCGCCGCGGCGAGGTCCTGGACGGCGAGCATCTCGGCGAGCGTGCCGACACCGGCCGCGGAGAGCCTGGGCAGCAGGCCCATGCAGCACGTCCGCGGTGGCCAGCGCGTCCGCGAGCGCGCGGTGCCGGGGCGTGGTCCGGGCCCCGAAGAACGCCGCGAGGGTGGACAGCTTGCAGTTGGGCACCTCGTCCTCGCCGAGCACCCAGCGGGCGAGTTCCACCGTGTCCACCACCGGGAAGTCCGGCCAGGGCAGGCCACAGGCCTGGCACGCGGCCATCAGGAAGCCGACGTCGAATGGCGCGTTGTGGGCGGTGAGCACGCCGCCGCGCGCGAACGCCAGGAAGGCGGGCAGCACCTCCGCCCAGCGGGGGCGCGGCCGCGACCATCGCGTCGCTGATGCCGGTGAGCGCCGCGACCCGCCTCGGGAATCGCGCCGCCGGGATTGACCAGCGACGAGAACTGCCCCAGCTGGTGGCTTGCCGCTGATCCTGACCGCGCCTATCTCGGTGATCCGCGCCTCACCCGGGGTCCAGCCGGTCGTCTCGACGTCGACGATGACGAAGTCGATCTCATCGAGCGGACGGCGGATCCTGGCCGGTGCCGGTTCCGCCGCTGTTTCCCGGGTGATCACGGAGCAACGGTAGGACGAGGTACCGACAGTCCGGCCCAGGCGCGCCGGCTGCCCGCGCACGCCGCCGGCCGCCCGCCAGCGCCTGCCGCGGCCGCCCGCTGCGTCATCGCCGGGCGGCTTGCTCCGGCAACGGGGAGTGTCGGTGGCACCTCGTAGCGTGTGCTGTGGCCGTTGCGGCCGGTGCCGTGGCCGCCAGCGATAGCCGTGCCTGATGGAGGGATCATGCTGATTGATTGCGAGCGGTGTGTGATGCGTGACATCGCCTGCGCTGATTGCGTGGTCACGGCGCTGCTCGGGCCGCCGGGCCAGCCTACGGCCGAGATCGGTGAGGCGGAACGGCGTGCCCTGCGCGTGTCCTCGCGGACGCCAGGCTGGTGTCCCCGCTGCGCATGCGGGAGCCGGTGGCACGGGCGTCCTGACCTGGTAGACCTGGTGTCACAGCGTTGCCCGAAATATGCCGGAATGAGAGAAACGTGGGACGGGAGTGCGCGAAGCGGTTGAATTCGTCACCCGGTTTCACTAGTGTCGGCCCCGGCCGCATCACTCCGCAGTCGTCACGATGGGCGACGGTGATCGGCCACCGCCGAAGCCCCGGCCACCCGCCCAGCGGCGCGCCGGGAGCCGGAGACCCACCGGAGGGCTGTCCTCGGTCCCCCTCCTGAGGAACCTCCACGGGTGAGTCGGCCGCGGCCGTTCCCGGCCGGGCCGTAGGGCGCTGGCTCAGCCGCCCGAGCCCGGGTAGATCGACCGGTTCGGTGGGAGGGGAGAAGGAGCGGGTCACTACGTGGGTACGCGTCTACTCATCCGGTCTCCCCTCATCCGCCGCGGCGTGTCTGCCGCTGCCGCGATGCTCAGCGCCGCCGGGCTGGTCATTACCGCCGGTGACCGGCGGGGGCATCGCCCCAGCCGACCGTCAGCCAGGTCAAGGCCAAGCTCAACAAGCTGACCGCCCAGGAGAACTGTGCTCATCCAGCGGTACGACCAGGCGTCGCAGGACCTGTCCGGGGCCCGGCAGCGGCTGAAGCTGGTCAACCAGGAGATCGCCAGGGATCAGGTGCTGTTCCATGCGATGCAGGGCGCGATCGGGCAGATCGCCTCGACCGCCTACGAGAACGGCAGCATGACACTCGCCGCTGGCGCGTGCTGACCTCGGGCGACCCCCGCAGGACGCTGCTGGCGCAGTCGGCGATCCTGACCCACCTGTCCACTTCCCGGCAGCAGCAGCTCACGCAGTTCAACCTGACGGCCCGCGCGCTGGCCGACGCGAAGCAGACCGGCCAGCGGACCGAGACGGCCGTGGCCTCGCTCAAGAAGCAGCTGGCGCGCGCAGAAGGCCAACCTGAACAAGCTCATCAACAAGCAGCAGGACATGCTCGCCACGCTCACCGCAGCAGCAGCAGAGCCGACCTGATCGGCGGCGGCGGCGCCTCGTCGGCGGGCACCAACACCGTCCCCACCAACACCCAGGCCGGGAAGGCGGTCGCGTTCGCCTTCGCGCAGCTGGGCTGCCCGTATGTCTTCGGCGGCACCGGTCCGTGCGGGGCCGGGTTCGACTGCTCCGGGCTGACCATGCAGTGCGTGGGCCGCGGCCGGGATCGCGATCCCGCGCACCAGCGAGGGGCAGGCTCAGCTTCGCCGCTCGGTGCCGACGCTCCGCGCTCCAGCCCGGCGACATCCTGGAGTTCGCCGGTGACAGCCACGTGGGCATCTACGTGGGCGGCAGGATGCTCATCGACGCGCCTCAACCTGGCCTGAACGTGGAGAAGGTCAGCCTGTCGCAACTCCTGGTACGCGGCGAACCTGGTCGGCGCCGTCCGGCCGTGACCTCCGGTCGCCGATCACGGCCTTGCCCGGCGGGCGGCGGCGGGAACACTAGAATCGCTCTCGCTACCGTCGCCGGGCAGCGCGTCGAGCCGCGCCCCAAGCACCCGATGTGCCCGCGACGCGGGGAGCGCGATGCCGAAGGTCCTGATCGTGACCAACGACTTCCCGCCACGAGCAGGCGGGATCCAGTCCCTTCGTGCATGCACTCGCGGTCCGGCTGCCGGAAGGCAGCGTCACCGTCTACGCGCCCGCCTGGGAGGGGCGGCCGAGGTTCGACGCGGCCCAGCCGTTTCCGGTCGAGCGCCATCCCGACGTCCCTGATGCTGCCGGTGCCGTCGGTGGCGCGCCGGGCGGCCCGGCTGCCTCGAGCCGCGGCGGCTGCGACACGGTGCTGTTCGGCGCGGCGGCGCCGCTGGGGCTGCTCGCGCCGTCGCTGCGGCGGGCCGGTGCGCGGCGGCTGGTCGCCATCACCCACGGGCACGAGGCGGGCTGGGCGGCGCTGCCCGGCGCGCGCAGCCTGCTCCGCCGCATCGGCGATTCCGTGGATACGGTCACCTACCTCGGCGAATACACCCGGGCGCGGCTCGCGAGGGCGCTGTCGCCGGCGGCGGCGGCGCGGATGACCCGGCTCGCGCCCGGCGTCGACTCCGAGGCCTTCCGCCCCGGTGCCGGGGTGCTCGCCGTCCGGGACCGGCTCGGGCTCGCCAGCTTACCGGTGGTGATCTGCGTGTCGCGACTCGTGCCGCGCAAGGGGCAGGACACGCTGATCCGGGCCTGGCCGGAGGTCCGGGCCGCCGTACCGGACGCGGTGCTGCTGCTGGTCGGCGGCGGGCCGTACGCGCCTGCGGGCTGCGGCGGCTTGCCAGTGGGCTTGGGGTGGCTTACCGGTCATCTTCACCGGGCCGGTGCCCTGGCTCGAGCTGCCACGCCTACTACGACGCCGGGGACGTGTTCGCGATGCCCTGCCGCACCCGCAGGCACGGCCTGGACGTCGAGGGCCCGGCATCGTCTACCTGAGGCGTCCGCGACCGGCCTGCCCGTGATCGGCGGCGACCCGGGAACGCGCCCGACGCCATCCGGGACGGCGAGACCGGGTACGTCGTCTCGGGGCGCAGCCCGGCGGAAGTCGCTGGCCGGCTCGTGCACCTGCTCACCGATCCAGCGGGCGCCCGGGCCATGGGCGAGAAGGGCATGGCCTGGGTCGACCAGGAATGGCGGTGGGACCTGGTCGCGCAGCGGCTGCAGCGAGATCCTGGCCGGGCGGTTACACCTGGGCGGCGCTCCGTCAGCTGCGCGCGCCTGGATCAGTCAGGAGTAGAGCGCCTCGATCTCATCCGCGAAATCCTTCGTGACCACGCTGCGGCGCAGCGTTGAGCGACGGCGTCAGGTATCCGGCCTCCTCGGTGAAGTCGGTGGCGAGCACGCGGAACCTCCTGATGGATTCGGCCCTCGATACCGCCTTGTTGGCGTCGTCGACCGCGGCCTGGAGCTCCGGCGATCAGATCCGGGTCGTCGGTCAGGCTGGCGAGGCTGGTGTCCACCGGGCGGTTGCGGCGGGCCAGCCACGTGCGGACCGCCTCGGGATCCAGGGTGATCAGGCAGGCCACATAGGGCTTACCGTCCCCCACCACCAGGCACTGGCTGACCAGCGGGTGGGCGCGGATCCGGTCCTCGAGTACGGCGGGCGAGACGTTCTTGCCGCCCGCGGTCACGATCAGCTCCTTCTTCCGGCCGGTCACCCGCAGGTAGCCCTCGTCAGTCGAGCTCGCCGATGTCGCCGGTGCGCAGCCAGCCGTCGTGGAGGTCATCGCCTCGGATGTCGCGCCGTCGTTGCGCCAGTAACCGACGAACCGGTTGTGCCCGGAGAGGAGGATCTCGCCGTCGTCGGCGATCCGCACGGACACGCCCGGCAGCGGCTGGCCGACGGTGCCGATCTTGTTGCGGCCGGGCCGGTTCACCGTGGCGGCGGCGGTGGTCTCGGTGAGCGCCGTATCCCTCGACGATGGTGATCCCGACACCGCGGAAGAAGTGGCTGAGCCGGTCCCCGAGTGCCGCACCGCCGGACACCGAGTGCCCGCGCCCGCCCGCCGACCGCGGCGCGGAGCTTGGCGGTAGACCAGCCGGTCGAAGACGGCGTCGCTGTAGCCGCAGCGCCGGGGCCGGGCCCGTCGGCCGAGGCGGTGTCGTGAGTGCCGAGCGCACTGCTCCAGGCGATTGCCGTCCGCGCCGCCGCATGGAAGATCGCGCCCTTGATCCCGCTTTCCGACGCCTGCTGCTCCGCACCGTTGTAGACCTTCTCGAACACCCTGGGCACGGCGAGCAGGAACGTGGGCTGGAACGTGGCAAGCTCCGGCAGCAGCGTGGGCCACGTCGGGGGTGTGGCCGAGCACGGCCACCCGCCTCTATGACGCGCGACCTCGATGAGGCGCGCGAACGAATGCGCGAGGGAAGGAAGAGCAGGGTCGACGCGCCGGGCGTGTCGAAGATCACCGACAGCGGCCCGCGGACCGCGTTGCGCGCGTTGGCGCAGCAGGTTGCCGTGGGTGATCTCGCACCCTTCGGCGAGCCGGTGGTGCCCGAGGTGTAGATGATCGTGGCGAAGTCGCCCGCCCCGGCCGACGTCCGGCGCTGGGCGAGGTCGGCCTCGCCGACCCCGGCACCCTCGGCCACCAGCGCGTCGAGCGACTGGGCGGCCACGGGGGCGAGCCCGCCCGGCCCGCCAGTTGGCCGTCGGCGGGCTGGCGTCGATCACCACACCCGCCGCACGTCGGGCAGCCGGCGCAGCACCTCGGTGACCAGCCTCCAGGCGCGCCGCGGGTCTCGACCACGACGGCCACGCGCGCCCGAAGTCGCTCAAGTATCCATTCCACCTGCTCGGCGGAGGAGGTTTCGTACACCGGGCACCGGGACCGCGCCCGCGGCCCAGAGCGCGTAGTCGAGCACGGTCCACTCGTAGCGCGTGCGCGACAGGATGCCGACCCGGTCGCCCTCGCCGATCCCGGCCGCCATGAACCCCTTGGCGAGCGCGGCGACCTCGTCGCGGAACTGGCGCGCCGTGACGTCCCGCCACGCCGCCTGCCGGTCCCCGTGCCTGGCCGCGGAGGACGCCAGGCTCGCCTTGCGCCGCAGGATCACCAGCCCCCGGGTCGCCGCTCCGGCCCGCTCGAAGACGGTGTCGGTCAGGCGCGCGGAAGCGGCGACCTCAACGACAGCCGGGGTGCTGTACTCGCGCATTGCCGCCTCCTCGCGCCGGGCCCACGCCGGCTGGCAGGGCCGTCCTGGCGATCGGGCCCGGAACCCCGTCTCTGTAGCTTAAGGGCGCGGTGGCAGCGCGCCGGATGAGGAGCAGACCATCCGCCCGCCCTACTGCCCCGGTTCCACCGCACGGCCCCAGACGCCACGAGACCGCGAGACACGTCCTAAGGTGTCGGCATGCGGGTTCACGTGGTCGAGCGATGTGCACGGGGCGGCAAGCTCGCTGCGCCACGGTGCGGCGGAGGGCGCGGACGCGCTGCTGTGCCTGGGTGATCTGGCTTGCTGTTCGTGGACTACGCCGACCACGGGCAGGGGATCTTCGCGGACCTGTTCGGCGCGGAAGCGGCGCGGCAGTTCGTCGCGCTGCGGACGGCGAAACTGGTTCGACGAGGCGCGGGCCATGTCCGCCGGGCTCTGGCGGCGGCTCGGCGGCGATCCCGCCCGGCACATCCGCGATGCCGCCTCCCGCCAGTACGCGGAGCTGTTCGCCGCGCTGCCCGAGCCCGCCTACCTGACCTACGGCAACGTGGACATCCCCACAGCTGTGGGGCGAGCACCTGCGTCCCGGGCACCGCGTGCTCGACGGGGAGCGGGTGGAGCTCGGGGGGCTGGACGTTCGGGTTTGTGGGCGGCGGGCTGCGCTCGCCCTACCGGACGCCGAACGAGATCGACGATGACGCAGTACGCGGCCAAGGTAGCGGCGGTGGGGGCGGTCGACGTGCTGTGCGCTCACATCCATGCGTACCGTTCCCCAGCTGCTGTACGACACGGTCGCCCGGAGGGTGGAGCGGGGCAGCGAGGCGCTGCTCGGTCACGTCAGGCGGACCCAGCCCCGCTACGTGCTGTTCGGCCACGTGCACCAGCCGCTGGCCCGCCGGGTCCCGGATCGGGGCGCACCGAGTGCATCAACGTGGGCCACTTCCGCGCCACCGGGGAGCCCTATGTGCTGGTAGTAGCGGCAGTACGCTCCGAGCATGGCCGACCGGACGACCTCCAGCATCACCGTCGCCGCGCCCAGGGCGGATGTCATGACGGTGATCGCGGACTTCGCCTCCTACCCGGAGTGGGCCTCCGGCCGTGCGGTCAGCCGAGGTCCTCGGCCGTGGCGGCGGCAGCCGGGCCAGCCAGGTGCGGTTCGGGCTGGACGCCGGGATGGTCAAGGACAGCTACGTGCTCTCTTACGATTGGGACGGCGACGCCGGGGTGCGGTGGGATCTCGCCGAGCCCGGATCGGTCATCACCGCCCTCAGCGGTGGATACGTTCTGGCTGACGCTGATGGAGGCACCGAGGTGACCTACGACCTCGCGGTGGATGTCCGGATCCCGATGCCGGGAATGCTGAAGCGCAGAGCGGAGCGGACCATCATCGACACCGCGCTGAAGGGGCTCAGGGACCGGGCCGAGGCCGGGAGAGGAGACAGGACGTGACACAGCAGCCGGGCCGGTCCGGCCAGGACTCGATCGGCGATTTCCAGCGGTGGCTCGTCCGCTCCGGGTGCGCGCAGCGTGAGCCGCGAGGTCGGCGAGGCAGCTCCGCTCGGTGCTCGGGTACCGCGGGCGCTCTGCCGACGTGATGGTGAAACGGCCACCATGCACACCGATGAGGCTCCCGAGTGCGCGTGGTGCCCGCTGTGCCGGGCGGCCCGCGTGCTCAGGGAATCGGGACCCGGGGTGACGTCGCAGATGGCGGCCGTCGGCGACGCTGTGGCGGCGCTCGCCCAGGACGCGATGTCCGTCTTCCGAGGCGGCTCTGGCCGCCACCGGAAGGGCGGCCAGGTCGGCCGCCACCGATCCCGGGGCAGGGAGCCGTCCGGCACGGTATGGGCGGATGGCGGATGGGATGGCGGCAGGACCTGAGCAGGAGCTCGATCGGCAGCCCCGGAAGGCCGCCGCATGAGCCTGACGATCGGGTTGATGTCGGGGGACCAAAGTCGCCGCCGGGGTGGTCGACGAGCACGGGAAGATTCGTTGCGAAAGCTGCCACGGGCCACCCTCATCCAGGCCGCGCGTACCGAACAGGTGATCGCCGAGGCCGTCACCGAGCTGCTGAGCCGCCACCGGGTGCGAGCCGTTGGCCTGGGTGCGGCCGGGTTCATCGACGAGGTACGCGCCAGCGTGCGAGTTCGCGCCCAACCTGGCCTGGCGCGAAGAGCCACTCGCCTGCAGGTCCGGAGGACCTCATCGGGCTGCCGGTCGTGGTGGAGAAACGACGCGCGAACGCCAGCGCCTGGGCGGAGGTGCGGTTCGGCGCGGCGCGCGGGCACGCGCACGTCGTCTTCGTCGCGGTCGGCACCGGCATCGGGGCGGCGATCGTGCTGGACGGCAGGCTCTACCGGGGCCAGTGGGGCATGGCTAAGCGAGCCGGGCCACTACCGGGTGGTGCCCGACGGCCAACTGTGCGGATGCGGCAACCGCGGCTGCTGGGAGCAGTACGCGAGCGGCAGTGCCCTGGTCAGCCGAGGCCCGCGAGTTCGCCCCGGCGCTCGCCCGGCGCGGCGGTGCGGCTGCTCCAGCTCGCCGGGGAAGCCCGGAGGGATCACCGGCTCGCAGGTCACCCAGGCCGCGCGGAGGGCGACCCAGTGGCGGCGCGGTGCTTCGGGACCGTCGGCGGCTGGCTGGGCCGGGGCTGGCCGATCTGGCGGCCATCCTCGATCCGGGCTGCTTCGTCATCGGCGGCGGTGTGTCCGACGCTGGGGAGCCTGCTGCTCGGCCCGGCCCGGGCGGCCTTCGAGAAGGCACGCCGACCAGGGGCGTCTGTACCCGGCACCCGGCGCAGATCAGGCCGGGTCGGAGGCTCGGCGCCGACGCGGGGAGTCGGGGCGCCGCCGATCTCGCCGGGACGCAGCGACCAGGCACCGGCCGGACGGCGGACTGACGTGCCTCACACCACGGCCCCGTCGTCAGGCGCGAATCACCCGGTGGCCGGTCGCGCCATCCGGACCCACGAGCGGTCGGCGAACCCACCGACGAACGCTGCCACCGCGCAGAACGCGGCCCAGCTCGGCACCACCCAGCCCAGCAGGACAGCGAGCAGCAGACACCCGGGCCCGCCGAACAGCGCCGCCCAGGCGCCCCTTGGTCACCGGCGTCCAGCGGGGGCAGCGCGGCGGCGGGCCGGCGCGGACGTAATGCTCGTCATCACCCGGGCAGGTGGCAGCGGGGGCCGGAGCCGCCGGGCGGATGATGCGGGCCATGGGGCGGAGTGAATCGGGAATCACGCCCGGGACGGGGTGCCATGGCAGGCGTCCGCCGAGGGTGCGGGCGCTCGGCTCGCCGTCAGATCGGGGTGCGCCGGGTGCGCCAGATCCGATGCCAGGTGCCGGGTGCGCCGGGGCCGGAGCGTGAGGGGCCAACGGGCGCCGGGCGCCGCTCCTCCGGCCGGCCGGCACCGTCGGCGGCCTCCGGACGCTGTACTGGGCGACCAGGTCGCGCCAGGCGGCCTCATCGTCGCCAGCCCGCACCTGCCATCGCTCCGTGCCCACCCCTCTCTCATCCCGCCCGGCGCGGCTGTGGGCGAGCGGACGAACTCCAGGCTGCCCGCGAAAATCTCGTCCGCGTCATTGTCCAGCGTCGCCACGTGGTAGCTATTCCCGACTCGCGGACGGTCAGCTGTGTCCCGGGCAGGGCGGCCCGCAGGATCTGCAGGCTGGCTGGGCCCACCACGTGGTCGGCGGTGCTGCGGTACACCAGCACGGGCTGGGTCACGCTCGCCAAGCCGCTGCCTGGTGAGCTTCCACAGCCGCGCCAGGGATGGCGGCCGCCGTCCGGTATCCGGTCGTAGGCGAGTTCGCGCGCGCCGTCCTTCTTGATGTCGCTCCCGATCCCCTTGATCGACGGCACGACGTAGCTGAGCACGGGCGCCAGCGGGCAAGCACGCTTGTAATCGGCGGTCAGCGTGGGATTGACGAGCACCAGCCCGGCCACCCGTCCCCGCGCCGTTCGGCCAGCCGGAGCGCGAGGGTGGCACCATCGACAGGCCCATGGCGAAGATCTCGCCCGCCTGCCCGCGCAGTTCCTCGTAGGCGCGGTCGACCTCCGCGTACCAGTCCTCCCAGCGGGTGCCAGGCCATCTCCTGCCAGGTGGTGCCGTGCCCGGGCAGCCGGGGCAGCGGACACGGTCAGGCCCGCCGCCGCAAGGTAGTCGCGCCCACGGGCCGCAGCGATGACGGATTGCCGGTGAACCCGTGGCAGAGCAGGACCGCGGTGCTGCCGCCGGAGTGGAAGAAGGGCTCCGCGCCCGGCATCACGGGCATGCCTCACCGTCCCTCTCCCGCGCATGCTTACGTTCTGCTGGAATCGTCGCATGCCGGCCGGGCGGCGCGCACCCTCGCCACGGGACCCTCGACCGATCGCGGATCGGATCTCCGGCGCTGGGACCTCTTTCCCGCCGATCACGTGGGACGATGTGAGCGTGTTTCTACTGGGTGGTGAAGGCCATACTCGGCCCGTTCCTCGCGTCGCTGTTCCGGCCCGTGGGCGGAGGGGACCGAGAACGTGCCGCGCGAGGGCCCGGCCATCCTGGCCAGCAACCACCTGTCGTTCGCCGACCACTTCTTCGGGCCGCTGCCGCTCCCGCGGAAGGTGACGTTCCTCGCCAAGGCGGAATACTTCACCGGCCGCGGCCTGAAGGGCCTCGGTCAGCAAGGCGTTCTTCCGCGGGGTCGGGCAGATCCCGGTGGACCGGGCCGGCGGCGAGGCCAGCGAGCGGGCGCTGGCGACCGGCCTGCGCGTGCTGGCCGGCGGGCGGCTGCCTCGGCATCTACCCGGAGGGCACCCGGAGCCCCGACGGGCGGCTGCTACCGGGGAAGACCGGGGTGGCCAGGCTCGCCCTGGAGTCCAGGCGCACCGGTGATCCCGACCGCCATGGTGGGGACGTTCGAGTTCATGCCGCCCGGCAGGCTGATCTGGCCGCGGCTGCGGATCCGGCCCGGTGTCCGGTTCGGCAAACCGCTGGACTTCTCCCGCTACTCCGGCCTGGAATCGGACCGGACCTGGTCGCTGCGGGCGGTCACCGACGAGATCATGCGCCGCGCTGATGGAGCTGTCGGGCCAGGAGTACGTGGACAGAGTACGCGCAGCGGGCCAAGTACCGGCTGCGGGGAGACGCGGCGGTCGCACCGCTCACCCGGCAGGCGGGACCGGCGCCGGCGTCGGCCAGCGGCCCGGAGCCAGGCGCCGGGCCGGTCCTGCGGCAGCCGGTGGGACCTCCGTGCCCGGGGACGGGATGACCGGCGGGCCCTAGGTACGCGAGCCGCGCCGACGGTGAGCGGGGGCCTGCAGCCCTGACTCCGGCCCGGCGTTTCTGACAGTTGGCCTCCGTCGCTTCGCCCAGCAGCCGCTGTGGTGCCGGTCAAGGAGGGGGCACCGACGTGACCGAAGTATCCGCTGGGGGCGGGACATCCCCGCCCGCGGCAGCCAGTCCGCCGGGCCGGAGACGATGATCCCGACGGCCTTCAGCTCGGCCCGGCGCGGCAGCGGCGGGTCACCGCGGCGTTCCACCGGCTGCTGCTGGCGATCCCGCACTTCCTCGTGCTGTACGTCGCCTGGCCATCGCCAAGCCGAGGATGGTGGCGGTGATCGGCTGGTTCGCCGCCCCGTTCACCGAAGCCAGCTGCCCGGTGGCCTGGCCGACTTCCTCGTCACCGGCTGGCTTCGCTGGTCCGCCCCGCGGCTACCGCCTACGTGGGGCCGCTCGACGGACCAGTACCCGCCGTTCGCCTCCATGGCCGACGCGCCGATCAACCGGTGCGGGTGTCCGCCGCGCCCGGAGCGGCTGAACCGGCTGGCCGTCCTGTTCCGGCTCATCCTGGCCGTCCAGCCGGAGCTGCTGCTGGCCCTGGTCGGCATTCTGGCGCCGGCGTCCGTCATGCCGGGCATGGCAGTGATCTGGCTCATCGTGCTGGTCACGGGGACGATCGCCGGGCGCCGGCGTGCCGAGGCGGTCGCGGCCGTCGTCAGGTTACGGCGCCCGGTTCTACGGCTACTTCTTCCTGATGAGCGGCACCTACCCGGGCGGGCTGTTCGGCGACCCGGCGGCCTGCTGTGGCGCATTGGCCCTCAGGCCTGCCGTACGCTCGGTCATTTACCGTGGCGGGCAGCCGGGTCACGGGGCGGCCGGTGCCGCCCGGCGCCGCAGCCCGGGCGGCCCGAGGCGCCGCACGGGCGAGGCGGGCGCAGCTGGACGCCGGCGCAGCCGGGGAACGGGCAGCCGGGGAACGGGCCGCCGGGAGAAGCCGTAGCAGGCGGGCGACGGGCAGGCGGGCGATGGGCAGCGCGCGGGTCACGCCCGCCGGGCGACAGGCAGCCGGGGACCGGCCGCCCGGGTACGGGCAGGCACTTCCCCCGCGGTGAGCTGGCCCACGGATCCGCGGGCCTGGCGCCTGGTGCTGTCCAGCCGGGGCCAGGCGGCTGGTCCGGCCTGTTCATCGTCCTCGCCGGCTCCGTCGTCCTTGGCCGGGCACCTCGTCGTCGCCGTGAACCTGGTCGCCGCGTCCCGTGCGGACCGGCGCCACGCGGGTGGACGCCGCATCAACGGCATCCCCGCGGCGCACAGCGAAGCTCATCCGGGCAGGCTGAGCGCGCGCTGTCGCAGCAGAGATAGTCGGCGTGCGAGAGCCAGCCCGGCCGCGCTGGGCTGCGTGACCAAGCTCGACGCGTTTTGAGCAGGCCGCCGCGGACATGGCGGGGCGTTCGGGGGCGCGGTCCGGTCGTTTCGCCGGTGCCGTCCGCCCGCAGGCGCCGGCCGAGGACCGGCTGGCGGCCGCCGCCGGTCAGGTGCGGTCGGCCTTCCAGCAGCTGGGGGCGGCCACCTCGGCGGCCCGACGGGCTCGAGCAGATCGACGCGAGCACGGTCGGGCCCAGCGGTGGCCCGGTTCAACTCGGCCTACCAGGGCCTCGGGTAGCGCTCGGGGGCCACCTGAGCTACCCGCCCGTGCGCGCGAGCCTGCTACCTACTGCGGGCCCAGCCCTGGACCGCTCCACCGCCCGGCGCCACCGGGCGTGGCCAGCGTCGTCGCGCGCCCCCGGCCTCGAACCGGCGGTCCAGCCGCCAGGTGGCGGCGATCTCGTCCAGCGATGACCACACCCCGGTACCCAGCCCCGGCCAGGAACGCCGCGCCCAGGGCGGTCGTCTCCCGACCCCCGGCCTGCGCCCACCGGCACCTGGAGCCTGGTCGGCCTGCATCTGCATGAGCAGGCCGTTCGCGGACCCGCCCCCGTCCACCCGCAGCACCGACGCATGGCCGCCCGGCCCGGCGGCCATCGCGTCGTACACGTCCCTCACCTCGAATGCGATCGCCTCCAGCGTGTGCGCGCGACCAGGTGCGCCCGGGTGGTGCCGCGGGTGATGCCGAACACCGCTCCCGCGCGCGTCGGGATCCCAGTCGCGGCGCGCCGAGCCCGGTCAGCGCCTGGCACGAACACCACCCCGCCGGAGTCGGGCACCGTGGCGCGCGCGCGCCTCGCTCTGCCGCCGCGTCGCCGATCAGGCCGAGCCCGTCGCGCAGCCACTGCACCGCCGCCCCGGTCACGAAGACCGACCCTCCAGCGCGTAGGTCAGCGCGCCGGCGCCATCCATCCACGCCACCGTGGTCAGCAGCCCGGCGCGCCGGGCGGGCGATCGGCGCGCCGGTGTTGGCCAGCACGAACGACCCGGTCCCGTAGGTGCACTTCGCGTCGCCCGGGGCGAAGCACGCCTGCCCGAACAGCGCCGCCTGCTGGTCGCCGGCGATCCCGCGCGATGGGCAGGTCCAGGCCGCCGAACGCGGCCGGGTCGGTGCGCCGAGCGACCCGGTGGAGGGCACCACCTCGGGCAGCGCCCGCGCCGGCACGCGCGAGCAGCTCGCACAGCTCGGCCGACCACCGCCCGGCCGCGATGTCGAACAGCAGCGTGCGGGACGCGTTGGACGCGTCGGTCGACGTGGCGGCGCCCGCCGGTGAGCCGGGCGATGAGGTAGGAGTCCACCGTGCCGATCGGCCAGCGAGCCGTCCGCCAGGCCCGCCCAGGACGGTCGGTTCCTCGGTCGGCCAGCCAGGTCGATCTTGGTGGCGGTGAAGTACGGGTCCAGCACGCAGCCCGGTCGCGTTCGGCGACCCGGGCCTCGTGCCCGGCGGCGCGCAGCGCGTCGCAGATCGCTGGCCGGTCCGCCGGTCCTGCCAGACGATGGCCGCGCGGGCGCGGCCAGGTCCGCCCGGTCCCAGATCACCGCCGTCTCCCGCTGGTTGGTGATGCCGAGCGCAGGTGACCGGCGGTACGCCGCGCCTACGGCGTGCCGACGGCCTCGCCGCGCAGGGCCTGGCGGCACGCCGCGAGGGTGGCCTGCCAGATCTCCTCGGCGACGTGCTCGACCCAGCCGGGCCGCGGGTAGTGCTGCGCGAACTCGGTGTAGCCGCGGGCCGCGACGGTGCCGTCCGGTGACGATCACCAGCGCGGTGACCCGCGTTGTCCCGGCGTCGATCGCGAGGACACTCATGGGACTCAGTGTTGGCCTCCCATGCGAGTGGGAGTGCTGACCGGAGGCGGCGACTGCCCCGGGCTGAACGCGGTCATCCGCGCCGCTGGTCCGCACGGGGACGCAGGAGTACGGCTACGAGTTCATCGGGTTCCGTGACGGGTGGCGCGGGCCGCTGGAAGGCGACACGATCCCGCTCGACGTGCAGGCGGTGCGCGGCATCCTGCCGCGCGGCGGGACGATCCTCGGCTCGTCGCGCACCAACCCGCTGGCCGAGAGCGCGTCCGGCGGCGGGCGGCACCGGCGTCGCAGCGGATCAAGGACAACCTGGCCGGCCTCGGGCGTCGGACGCGCTGATCGCGATCGGCGGCGAGGACACGCTCGGCGTCGCGCACCGCGCTCGCACGAGCAGGGCGTCGCCGTCGTCGGCGTGCCGAAGACGATCGACAACGACCTCGGCGCCACCGACTACACGTTCGGCTTCGACACCGCGGTGAACATCGCGATGGAGGCGATCGACCGGCTGCACACCACCGCCGAGAGCCACCACCGGGCGCTGATCGTCGAGGTGATGGGCCGGCACGCGGGCTGGATCGCGCTGCACGCCGGGACTCGGCCGGCGGCGCGAACGTGATCCTCATCCCGGAGAAGCCGTTCAGACATCGGAGCAAGGTCTGCGCGTACGTGGAGCACCGGTTCCAGACCCGGTACGCGCCGATCGTGGTCGTGGCCGAGGGCGCCCGCCCGGCCGAGCGGAGGACCTGGCCGCTGTCGGACGAGCGGCTGGACGCGTTCGGCCACGTGCGGCTCGGCGGCGTCGGGCAGATGCTGGCCGCCGAGATCGAGAAGCGGACCGGCAAGGAGGCCCGCTGCACGGTGCTCGGCCACATCCAGCGCGGCGGCACGCCCGACCGCGTTCGACCGGGTGCTGGCCACCCGGTTCGGCATGCACGCCATCGACGCGGTGCACGACGGCGAGTTCGGCATGATGGTCGCCCTGCGTGGCACGCAGATCGCCCGGTCCCGATCGCCGAGGTGACCCGCGAGGTCAGCTGGTCCCGCCGGAGCGTTACGCCGAGGTCGAGTTCCTCTTCGGCTGATTGCGCCCAACGGATGCGCGCGTGACCGCACTGCCGACCCGGCTGCCGCGAAGGTGTAGCTAGACCTACTTCAGCGGGTTCCGGACCATGGCGGCCACCGGCCCGCCGCCGCCACCATGGAATCAGCAGCCACGACGAGTGCGCGGCTGGCCAGGACCGGAGGCCCGGTATGGGATTGCGGTGACGATCTCGTCGTCGTCTGCGCGGTGATTGGCTGATCAGGTCGCGGCCGGGGCGGCGGTTCGTGGTGGCGCCTCATCCGGGCGATGGGATGGGGGCTGGCGCTGCTGGCCGTCGCGTGGGTCGCGATGTGGCTGTTCGGCCTCAACCTGGTCACGATTGGCCTGCTGCTGCTCTGCGGGGGCGTCCTCGCCCTGCAGCCGGGCAGTCGCACCGCCTCCGCCACCACGGATAGGGCAGGCCCAACCCCGGGAGTGGGGGCCAGAAACGCGATGGAATCAGCACCGCCATGAGGCGCGGCTGACCAGGACCGGAGGCCCGTTATGGTCGTGGTGACGATCTTCAGCATCGTGTGCTTGGTGATCGCCTGGCTCAGGTCGCGCGACCGGGCTGGCGGTCGCGGTCAGTGGCGGCGCCGCGTCAAGGCGATGGGATGGGGGCTGCTGCTGCCCATCGCCTGATCGCCGATGTGGCTGTTCGGCGTCAACCCCGGCTACGGTCGGCCTGCTGCTGCTGTCCGGGGCCGTGCTCATCCTGGCGCCGGTTATCGCCGCCGACCTGGCCTCGGTGCTGCTGATCCTGCTCGGGCTCTACGGGCTGGCCGCCTCGTTCACAATGTTCACAGCACGGGCGGGAGGTCGCGGAGGTCGCCAGGAGATAGCTGTTCAGCGCGACCGCCCAGGCGACTCGGCCGCCGCCAAGCGCAGCCTTCGCCAAGGCGGCCGCCGTCTCACCCCAAGGCGATTGTGATCTCCCGGTGGGGCCGCAACGTCACCGCCGCAAGCCGCACCCGACCGTCACCGTGCCGGGCCGCCCAAGAGCGCATACCTGCACCAGGTCTACGTGGAAAAGATCAACAGCCTGCACCAGATGGCCGTGCCCCTGGTCCTCGTCCGGGATCCGGCCCAGCCCGTGGTACGCACGCCCTGACCGGCGCCGGTCCGCAGGGTTACGTGCCGGTCCTGCTGGCGGCGTTCCTGTTCCTCGCCTTCGGCCTGTGGCTCGTCCCGCGCACCCTGGGGCGCGTGCGCGCTGGTCGATTTACTTCGACCAGCCGGGTGCAACGGCTGTCCGAGACCTGGACCGACGCCGTCGACACGCGGCCGCCGAGCTGCGCCGGGTGGAGCGTGACCTGCATGACGGGGCGCAGGCCCGGCTGGTCGCGCTGGGCATGAGCCTGCGGGCGGCGGAGCGCTCGATCGCGACCAGCCCGGGGCCGCGCTCGCGCTGGTGGCCGAGGCATCGGGAGATGTCCTCGCGGGCGCTGACCGGAACTGCGCGACCTGGTCCGCGGCATCCACCCGCCGGTGCTGGCCGACCGCGGGCTCGGCGATGCCGGTGCGGGCGCTGGCCCTGGATACGCCGGTCGCACACCGAGGCCGACATCGAGCCTGCCGGTCGCCTCGACGCGCCGGTGGAGTCCGCCGCCTACTTCGCGGTCGCCGAGGTGCTTGGCCAACGCGGTCAAGCACGCCCGGCGCCCGCACATGGTGGAGATCTACATGCGGCACGACCGGGCACGTCCTGCGCATCGCCGTCGACCGACGACGGCATCGGCGGCGCGGATCCCGGCCGCGGGCAGCGGCCTGCGGGGCGTGGAGCGGCGGCTGGGCTACATTCGATGGCATCCTGTGCGGTGAGCAGCCCGCCGGGCGGGCCGACCATCGTCGTCATGAGTGCCGTGCGCGTCGTCGCCGCTGAAGACCTCTTCCTGCTGAGGGACGGCCTGGTTACAATACGCACCGAACGAAGCAATAC
>ERZ1370068.6022-contig-5022_pt1 | contig 32422 bp, 54 predicted proteins | sample MGYA00561227_ERZ1370068 | MGnify/ENA primary metagenome ERZ1370068 (study PRJEB38410, sample SAMEA6850437) | metagenome | study: Metagenomic assessment of the ecological functions of the soil: analysis of the soil microbiota associated with the...
CGCTCGGGTAGACAGCCGCAGACGCGCCCGTCGCATTTCCTGGTTGAGTGCGCTCGTTTCCGGCCATGATCCATCGGGGCGGCGCGAGGTACTGCTAGAGAATGAAGGGAGTTACTCAGAACATTTACCGAACCTAGTGACAGCCTCAGCCGGATAGCCGAGTAGAGGTGAGGAGGATCAGTTCATGGAGCTTATTCAACCCGTGCGGCAGAGTCAGCTCATTGGACAGGCGGCAATGGTCAAGCATGCACCGAGCAAGCGGCTATTGCTGGTCGATCCCTATCCGCGCAGTAACCCCTATCGATTGACTGCGTCAGAGCGCCGCGCGGTCTGGTTTCCCAAGCTGAGTTTGCCGACGATCGCAGCCTACACGCCGGAGAATTGGGAAGTCAGTCTGGTCGACGAAGCGGTTCAAGATATCGATTTCGACTATCCCTGTGACATGGTCGGCCTCTCCATAATGACCTGCTATGCCCCTCGTGCATACGAGATCGCGACGGAATTTCGGAAGCGAGGCAAGACGATCGTCATGGGGGGTGTCCATCCACCTACTGCCCTGATGAAGCGCTTCGGTATGCCGACGCGATTGTCTGTGGAGAGGCCGAAGATCTCTGGCCTCAGTTAGTTGCGGACTATGAGGCGGGAAGATGCAACGCATGTATAAGATGACGTCATTCCCCTCCCTGGAGAAGTACAAGAGTCCCCGTGTCGAATTGCTGAGCCCCGACTCGTACATGACGAGGCAGTGCAGCTTCACGACCAGAGGATGCCATTTCGATTGTGAGTTCTGTAGCGTGTCCCCGTTTAATGGAAAGACCACCCGGCGTCGGCCGGTGCAGGAAGTGATCACCGAACTTCGAAATGTTCAGCGATGGGTTCGCAGCGAGTTGGTCGAGCGATTGCGCGACCAGCCGATGTGGCGCGCCTTCGTCACTGCGCTTCGGATTCGGGTGGGCATCGAAGACGGCAGCATTGTCGCGTTTGTCGATGACTTGCACAACAGCAACCGCGCCTATTGTCGTGAGCTCTGGGCTGCGCTGAAGCCGCTCAAGATCAAGTGGGGCTGCCAGGCCACGATGTTCCTGGCCGACGATGAAGAGATGGTCAAGCTTGCAGCCGAGAGCGGGTGCGTGTCGGTCTTTGTCGGGATGGAATCGCTCGATGAAGACGCGCTGGATGAAACGAACAAGCCGTTTAACCGAGTTCCGAAGTTCTCCGAGAGATCAAGATGTTTCACGATTACGGAATTATGGTGAATCCGGGTATCGTGTTTGGATTCGACAGCGACGATGTGACCGTGTTTGAACGGGCTGTCGATTTCTTGACGAAGAACCAGGTGGAATTGGCTTACTTCAATGTGCTGACGCCCCTTCCTGGTACGGCGCTGTTCGACCGATTCGAAAAAGCCGGTCGCATTTTCGACCGGGACTGGTCAAAGTACGACGGCAAGCATGTGGTGTTCCAGCCGAGCCGGATGACGACCGAGCAACTACAAGACGGATTCCATTGGGCCAACCACCAGTTCTATTCGCTCCCTTCGATCTGGAGACGACTGTCGGGTACCAGTCAGCGGTTTATTCCGCGGTGGGAAATGAACCGGGAATTTCGAAGGCTGGTCAAGCGAACCTGTCCCAAAGGATCCTTGTCGCCTCTCGCGGGGGTGTTGAAAAATCTCCAAGCGAAGCTTCCGGTGTTGGACAAGGAACAATTGATTCCTAGCGCCTTGCATGCCCTGAAACAGTGCTTGGATCCGAACGCGCTCTCGACGCAACAGTTGACGTTTCACATCAAGGCCAAGCGGCATGACAAGTTTGCTGCGTTGTTCGTGGATCTTGATGGTACCCTCGACCGATCTAAACGCAGTTGGAATTGATTAAGCGGATCAAGGAAGCGGCCAAGCAGGCGCGCATGGACATCATCGTCAACTTCGAGCACCTCAAGCTGGCGACGCCCGACGCGCTCAAGATGTTGGTGGATTCAGACGCGATGAAGGTCGCGATTCCGCATGTCGAGGTCCGCTTTCGTAAGTTTAAGGATGCATTCGAGACGTCCTTTGAGGGCTTCTCGCTCGCAGGCTTCGCAGGGCTTCTCGCTCGCGGGCCTCGAACATCTCAATGAAGATTTGCAAGGATGCATAATTTCGAATATCGACATGGCGAGCTCTATTGCGAACAGGTGCCGGTCAGCCGGATTGCGAAAGAAGTCGGCACGCCTTGCTACATCTACAGCTATGCGACCCTCGTTCGTCACTTCCGGGCATACGATGGAGCCTTCAAGAGCGTACCCCATGTAATTGCTTTCGCCATGAAGGCCAACTCCAATATCGCGATCCTCCGTCTCATGGCAAAGGAGGGGAGCGGGGTGGATATTGTGTCCGGCGGGGAACTCTTTCGGGCGCTCAAGGCGGGCGTTCCTCCTTCAAAGATCGTTTTCGCGGGCGTCGGTAAGAACGCGGAGGAGATTCGCGAGGCCTTGAAGGCCGATATCCTCATGTTCAATGTCGAATCTTCGGCTGAGCTGCAGGCGCTGAATGAGGTGGCGGCTTCCGTCGGGACCAAGGCGAGAGTCGCCCTGCGCATCAATCCCGACATCGATCCGAAAACGCACCCCTACATTTCGACCGGTCTCAAGAAGAGCAAGTTCGGGATCGCGGCCGATCGAGCGCTCGAAGAATTCACGCTGGCCTCCTCGCTTGCCAACATCGATGTTGTCGGGGTACATAAGCATATCGGGTCACAGCTGACGGAAGTCGCGCCATTCGTCGAGGCCGTGAAGAAGGTGGTGAAGCTGGTCGGAGCCTTGAAGGCTCAGGGGATCAACATCCAGTACGTCAATATCGGCGGCGGCCTCGGCATCACCTACTCGGATGAAACACCGCCGCTGCCGCAAGATTTGGCGGACGCCGTGTCGCCACTACTGAAGGATTTGAACATCACCCTTATCATGGAGCCGGGTCGCGTCATCGTCGGGAACGCCGGCATTCTCGTGACGAAAGTGTTGTATCGGAAGGATGGTGAGGCGAAACGGTTTGTTATCGTCGATGCAGCGATGAACGACCTGATCAGACCGAGCCTCTATGGGGCCTATCACGAGATTCGTCCCTTGTCAGAAGCGGTGTTGCAACGGCCCAAGCATCAGGTCGATGTTGTGGGCCCGGTCTGTGAGTCCGGCGATTTTCTGGCGAAGGACCGGTCACTTCCGGAAGTCAATCCGGGTGACTTGCTGGCGGTGATGAGTGCGGGGGCCTATGGATTTGTGATGGCGTCCAATTACAATTCAAGACCACGGGTACCGGAAGTCCTGATCAAGGATGGAGAGATCCACGTCATCAAGACCAGAGAGACGTACGACGATTTAGTGAAGGGGCGAAACGATTCCGGCATTCCTCGATTGAGGAGTGGCGCTACGGCGAAGGAGTGAGCATGTTTACGGGTGCATTGATTGCCATTGTGACTCCCGTTCCGGAATGGCAAAGTCGATGAGCGGGCCTTCGGCGACCTGATAGAGTGGCAAATTGCCAACGGGACGAGCGGGATTGTGCCCTGCGGCACCACCGGCGAATCCGCCACCGCTCTCGCACCAGGAACACCACCGCGTGGTCGAATTGACCGTCGAGGTGGTCAATCGGCGCGTCCCCGTGATTGCCGGGGCCGGCTCCAACAGCACGTCAGAAGCGGTGTCACTGACAAAACACGCCAAACAGGCGGGAGCCGATGGGGCGCTGCTCATTACACCCTACTACAACAAACCGACGCAAGAAGGACTGTATCGGCATTACAAAGTCATCGCCGAGTCCGTGGATCTTCCACAGATCCTGTATAACATTCCTGGGCGGACTGGCGTGAACATGTTGCCATCCACGGTCGCGAGGCTTTGTGGGCTACAGAGCATCGTCGGGATCAAAGAGGGAAGCGGATCAGTCCAGCAGGCTTCTGAGATTGCGAGTACGTGCGGCGACCGGATGACGGTCCTTGCCGGCGATGATGCCCTGACATTGCCCATGATGGCGGTCGGAGGAAAAGGTGTTATTAGCGTCACGTCGAACATCGTCCCATCCGAGATGGCGCAATTGGTCAAGGCCTTTTGAGTGGACGCATCGACGAGGCGCGCCGAATTCATTTCTCGCATTGTCGCCGCTTTTTCAATGCGCTCTTTTACGAGACCAATCCGATTCCGGTGAAAACCGCGCTGGGCATGATGGGGAAAATCGATCCAGAGCTGCGGCTGCCGCTCTGTGCCATGGCGACCGAGACGAAGGACCAACTCACGCGGGCCTTCAAGGATGCAGGCCTCATTCAGTAGCCCGAGGCAGTCTGGGCTCGTATACTCATTCTATGATCAACGTCATTGTCGCAGGAGCTGCCGGTCGCATGGGCTGCCGGCTGGTTGCTCTTATCAAAGAGTCGACCACCCTCACGCTGGCTGGTGCGATCGAAGAGAAGGGCCATCGCGCTGTGGGTGATGATGCCGGAGAGACAGCGGGTTGTGGCCGTGTCGGCATACCGATCACCGACGATTTCGCGGCGCTCCTCGACAGAGGCGAAGTGGTCGTCGATTTCTCCGATCCTGAGGCGACCCTGCGGTCATGTACGCATGGTGGCGCAACATCGACGAGCCATGGTGATCGGCACGACGGGGTTTTCCGCTCCCCAGATCGAAGAGCTGAAATCGCTGGCGTGCCAAGTTCCCTGCGTGTTGTCCCCCAACATGAGCGTGGGTATCAATCTGATCTACAAGGTCATCAGCGAGATGGCAAAAACGCTGGGGAGACGACTACGACATTGAAGTGATTGAAGCCCACCATCGTCTGAAAAAGGATGCGCCGAGCGGGACGGCGCTTAAGATTGCTGAAGTCTTGGCGAAAGCTGTGAGCCGCGATCTGGGTCAGGTCGGCGTCTATGCCAGAAAAGGTCTGATCGGAGAACGCAAGAAGGGTGAGATCGGAATTCAAACGATCCCGTGCCGGCGACATTGTCGGCGACCACACGATTCTCTTTGGCGGGATGGGTGAACGCATCGAAGTGACGCATCGAGCGAGTAGCCGGGATACTTTCGCGGGAGGCGCTTTGCGTGCCGCTCGGTGGGTGGTTCGGCAGCCGCCAGGGCCTGTACGACATGATGGATGTGCTGAATCTCCGATAGCTCTTTCCTCCTGTTCCGACTCCCACATCGTGAGTCCGACCAACAACAACGTGCTATCGTGATGGACCTTCTGCTGAAGCGGAAGTCTGGTCCACATCAGCCCAAACAACGTGAGGAGATGTGAGTTTCGCCTATTATGTGGGGCAGGAATGGGATCGCCTTCCCCTCCTGTACCATGTGCGAGGCGATGGTCTGGTATTCCTGATGCTATGCTGACCAGGCGATAGCGGAATGGAAAGTTGAGCAGGATGAGCTCCGGGCTCAGGTAAGCCTATAGGTAGAGAAACCTTCTCGCGAGTTATCGATTGACTTCTTCTGAGATCGCTAGTGCTCGTGGAGCTGAGGGTAGCGGTACCGTCGTTTCGTGATTGCTTCTGAGAGACGGGCATAAATTTCCTGGGCGGAGTCCGTCCAATCAGCATGGGGTGGATACCCGCGGAAGGCGGCTTCAGTTGCCTTGTGCTCGTCGTACGTGAGCGATTTCAGTTGTGTCATAGCGCCGCCGGCTAATGTCTTGCGGTAATGGGCCGAGGTTCCTGGTCCGCTGATTTCCGGCGACCACAATTCAAACAAGCAAACACTGTGATCGCAAGCCCAGCGTTCAGATCCACTGCCCGTTCCGGTAACATCGCCCCGCGGCATTTATCACAAATTGTCATGGCGCACTGTACCATGCTAGAAAGAGAAGCGTATCCATCTGAAGTACGGGGTCTTCTTGGGCGGTAGGCCATTCCGCTCATATGCCACTAGGCCATTTGAGTAGAGATTAGAAAGAAGAGTTCGGCAGCGTATCAACCAGAAGCAGATTATGGAGTCCTTGACAGTGGTCATACTGTCCCATAGGATTGTGGTATTAGGAAGAGATCCCCACTATGTATAGAATTATCTTCGTTCTGGGGCTACTTGTCGTATTGTACTTTCTCGTGCGACGTGCCCTTCGGGAGTTCAAAAGCCAGGGCGAGCCGGACCTTCTCCCTCCTGGTAAGAATCACATGGTTCAGGATCCCGTCTGCAAGGTATTTGTTCCAAGGGGCACGGCGATAAAGGAAGATATTGAGGGGCAGACGTATTACTTTTGCAGTCAATCCTGCGCGCACAAGTTTCAGGAAAAGCTTGCCAGCTAACAGCCCGAGTAACTAGAGTCGGAGAGCTTTTCTTCTTTGTCGAATTTGAGCGTGATCTGGCACTGATTGGGAGTGAAGTTAAAGAAGGGTGGGCCTGATTTGCCGCCGGCAATGCGATAGTAGGTCCAGGTTTCGCCGCCAAAAATCTCGTGGCTTTGCCGCTCGGCGCTCCCCAATTCTTCTCAAACCAGGCCTTGTCCTTGCCTTGAAGCTCAGCTGGTTTGAGCGACTGTTCAAGATAGGGATTACTACCGCCGCAGCCGGTCAAGGCCAGACAGAAAAAGGAGAACCCAGGCCGATCGTTGCATCGTGCACGCTCCTCGATCAAAGTAGATAAACGCAGAGACGAGCCTTTGTGTAGCAACCGGATTCTAACCGGCGGTCTGAAGCCTGTCAAACAAACCGACGCATACCGGCAGATGATTGCAGCCAGGTTGAGTTCTTCATAGAATAACCGATAGCGAATTGAGCACAATGATTTCTCATCCTGAAATGAAAGGACAAACCCATGAAATTCTTTCTTGATACAGCCAATGTGAAGGAAATCCAAGAGGCGGCCAGCCTCGGACTTCTTGATGGAGTGACCACGAATCCGTCCCTTGTCGCGAAGGAAGGGCGCATCTTTAAGGAAATGCTCATCGAGATTTGCAAAATCGTGGATGGGCCAATCAGTGCAGAAGTCGTCAGCCTCGAAGCCAATGCCATGGTGAAAGAAGGGAAGGAACTCGCGAAGATCCATAAGAATATTGTCGTGAAGGTGCCCTTGATTGCGGAGGGCTTAAAGGCCACCAAGAGATTGGCTGCCGAGGGCATCAAGGTAAATGTGACATTGTGCTTTTCTCCAACTCAGGCGCTTCTCGCGGCAAAAGCCGGCGCCTGGTGCGTCTCCCCTTTCATCGGTCGGCTCGACGACATCAGTTCGAACGGGATGGAACTCATCCGCCAAATCCTGACCATCTACCGCAACTACGACTATAAAACCCTGGTATTGGTGGCCAGCGTGCGCCATCCTCAACATGTCGTCGAAGCTGCGCTAGCTGGTGGTCACATCTGTACGATGCCCTTCACAATTTTTCAACAGATGGTAAAACATCCGCTAACCGATAGTGGACTCAAGAAGTTCTTGGCGGATTGGGAGGCTCAGAACAAGAAGTAAGACCTATTGGCCGGCTCGTGTGCCTGTCGGTTCCGCAAGTCGCTGTCGAGCAGTTGCGAAGATATGGTGAAACATCGGCCTGGTCAATCTTCCGGTGAAGGTATTTTGCTGGCTGGGATGGTAGGACCCGATGAGTGTAGTGCTCCACGGAAGGACCTGTACCATTCCATGGGAAAATTTCGGGAGCGGTGAGGGAAGCTGCAACCCCTCATCACGACAGGCTTTCAAGTAGTGATCGAACGCAATCTTGCCCAGCGCTACGACCACTTGGATCTTTCGTAACAACCGAAGCTCTTCCCGCAGATAGGGGCGGCAGGCCTTGAATTCTTCAGGGGCCGGTTTATTGTCGGGGGCGCACACCGGACTGTGGCGCCGATGTAGCAATCAGATAGCTTCATCCCGTCATCCCGGTGGTGAGAGCCGGGTTGGTTGGCGAAACCGAAGCGATGTAAGGCGTCATACAACCAGTCCCCGCTTCGATCGCCGGTAAAAACCCGTCCGGTTCGATTGCCGCCGTGGGCGGCCGGCGCCAGCCCGAGCACGTAGAGGCGGGCGTGGGAGTCCCCAAATCCAGGGACCGGACGTCCCCAATAGCTCCAGTTCTCAAACTGCTTCCGTTTTTCTGTGGCGATCGCCTCCCGATAGGAGACGAGTCGGGGACAGGCGGTGCAGTGGGTGATGCGATCGTTGAGGAGAGTCAGCGCACGCATAGTTGGCGCAGTCTAGCACGAAATCTGAAAGTCGATCATGCTTGCCGGTCCCTCATCAGGCTGTTAGCATACGTACTTGACGTCCGATCGTTTACCGCATGTAGGAGGCAGGATTGGCATGACGACATGGGTTCGACGAGCGCTGGTACTCAGTGGGTTGTGGATGGTGGTCACGGTTTCGATTGCAACTGGAGCACCGCCGCAACCTGAATATTCCGAGGCGAAAGAGAGCACACTTCGATCTGGAGCCAATGGAGAACCAGAGCGAGACATGATCTTGCTCGATTCCCTTGAGAACCCCAACGAGCCAGAAGACCGCCTCGTCATTCTTCCCGAGATCAAACGAGAAGGAGAGCGCTATTTCCTCAGTTCGTTCAAGCTGCCTGACAAGCTGACCTTTGCCGGCCAACCGGTCCCGCTCGATAACTGGCAGGTACGTGAACGTATCGAGTATGAGTTCTATCAGTTTTTAGAAGATCAGGGCGAAAGTATCATCCTTGCCAAGCGAACCGGACGCTGTTTCCCTCCCGCCGAAAAACAGCTGGCCGATGCCGGATTGCCGGACGACCTCAAGTATATGTTACTGGTGGAGAGCAAGCGCGTGGCCGCCGCCTATTCAAGGGCAAAGGCATCGGGGCCGTGGCAGTTCATCCCTTCTACCGGGCGACGCTATCGTCTCAAGAGCGACGCAGTCCGCGACGATCGTCGCAATCTGGAAATGTCGACGGAAGCAGCGGTCAAGTATTTGCGCTATTTGAAAGACTTCAAGGAAAACGATTGGTTCATGGCCATGGCTTCGTACAATGCCGGTGAAGAACGAATTCGTCGGTTAATGAAGGACCAGAAAATTACCGACTATTGGAAGATGCATGGGCCGCGTGAAACGATGCGCTATGTTCCAAGAATCATCGCCGCCAAGGAAATCTACTCACAGCCGGAGAAGTATTTGGGGCTTAGCAAAAAAGACTTGTATATGCCGGTGGAGACCGAAACGGTCACCGTCAACGTGAAAGATTCCCAACGAGCCCTCACCTCGATCGCCGAAGAATTTGGGACCTACTTCTTGGAACTCAAGATGCTGAATCCTGAATTTAAGAAAGACGTGCTTCCCCGCGGAACGTATCAGATGAAAGTCCCACGGCAGACGTGTTCGACCCGTTGCTTCAATCAGGACAAAACTCCCTAGCAGGATGCTGGATCCGTCCGTGATGTGATTCGGCCGTCGTTCCCTCGGGTTTAAGATAGTTCTTCAACATCCCCGCTAGTGTACTGTACTCGTGATGCAGATTCCTTCCTCTCCTATCCGGCCACTTCTGAGAAAGCTCATCGTTCGAGGACTGGATGCGGTCGACGCCAGGCGGGCGATCGGTCGCGCCATCTCAAGAAACGGCGAGAAGCTGGTGATCGGCAGGCGCCGGTATGACCTGCGTCACTATGAGCGCGTGGTCGTACTCGGGGCCGGGAAGGCCACAGCCTCAATGGCCCAGGCGGTAGAGCAGCGATTGGGATCCTGGCTGCAGGGCGGATTCGTCGTCGTCAAGCACGGCCATGTAGTGCCGACGAGACGGATCGTCGTGGCGGAGGCCGGTCACCCAGTTCCCGATCGGTCCGGTCAACGTGCGGCCGCCAGACTCTGCGCCATGGCTTCGGAACTTGGTCGGCGCGACCTCTTGATCGTACTCCTGTCGGGCGGGGCGTCCAGTTTACTGCCTGCCCCTGTCGCAGGGGTGACGCTAGCCGACAAGCAGCGGACCACACAGGAACTTCTGCGATGCGGAGCAAGCATCCGTGAAATCAATACCGTTCGGAAACATCTCTCACGCATCAAAGGCGGACGTCTCGCCGAGTTGACCGAGGCCACCGTTGTGACCGTAATTCTGTCCGATGTGTTGGGCGATGACCTCAGCGCTGTTGCTTCAGGGCCAACAGCCCCAGACCCCACAACCTATCAAGAGGCTGTCGCAATTCTGAAACGCCATCGAATCTGGCGGGCAGTTTCTCAGCGAGTGCGTCGGCATCTCGACCGTGGATGCCGAGGGCTCGCGAGTGAGACCCCGAAACCCGGCACCTCGCTATTTCGTCGTGTCCATCATTATGTCGTTGGGAACAACGATGCGGCAGTCACGGCTGTGACTGGCGCAGCCAGAGAATCCGGGCTTCGAACCCTCGTGCACGAGCCGGCCTTAATCGGCGAGGCCCGAGACGAAGGGCAGAAATTTGGCGCCTTGGCGAGGGAAATTGCGCGCCAGGGTACACCGCTGCGGAGACCCTGTTGTGTGGTGGCCGGTGGGGAAACCACCGTGACCGTCACGGGAAAGGGAACAGGCGGGAGGGCGCAAGAGTTTGCCGCAGCTGCCGCTCTGGAAATTGCCGGCCCAGACAAGGTATGGGTGATGGCGATCGGCACCGATGGCACCGATGGTCCGACTGATGCCGCTGGAGCTGTTGTCGATGGTCATACCGTAGCGCGCGCGAAGCGCCTCTCGGTAGATCTCAAGGGCGCGTTGAAGCGCCACAACACCTACCCCGCATTGAAGCGGCTCCATCATCTCATCGTCACCGGGCCCACCGGTACGAACGTGAACGACCTTTACCTCCTCCTCGCACTCTAGGTAGTATCCATTCGATGGATCATCCTCTCCTTCTTCCCTTGGCCGCCTGCACGGAACCATCTCTTGTTGGGGGAAAGCCGTAGGCTTAGCGCGTTTGCTCGCAGAAGGATTCCCTGTCCCAGCCGGATTCTGCGTCACGACGGAGGCCTATGATCACGCGCTTCGCGCGCCGCGTTTTTCTCCGGCGACACAGTGGCAGGCAGCGCTACATTCCTCCGGGGTCGAACGCCGGCGGATACTGTCCCGCTGTCACACCATCATTCGAAACTACGACATCGTTGCACTGACGGCTCAGATCGTCGAACAGGTGCGCCGGCAGGATCTGCCGTCGTCCGGATGGTGGGCTGTAAGGTCGTCAGCGACAAACGAAGATGGAGCGCATGCGAGTTTTGCCGGAGTGTACAGGACGCGCCTCGGTATTCCGCTGGAAGAAATCGGCTCTGCGGTGAAGGACTTGTGGTTATCGATTTGGGATGAACGAGTCTTGAATTATCACGTGACGTCAGGATTGAGCGGAACACCTCCCGCCATGGCCGTTGTTATTCAGCCGCTGTTAGAGGCGCAAGCCGCCGGCGTGGCGTATTCCGTCCATCCGCTCACAGGACGAGCGACCCAGGTGACGGTCAATGCAGTTGCGGGACTTGCTGCAGCCCTTGTCGATGGGCGCGCAACGCCGGACCAGTATGTGGTTGAGATCGCCGCGAACAGTGAGCCAATCCGGATCAGCGAGCGGACCATCGCCGGGCAGACTCAGGCGTTGCGGGTCACCAGCCAGGGCCTCAGCGACGTGCTGCTGTCGGATGATGCAGCCAGGCGCGCTGTGTTGTCGGACGACCAACTGCTCGCCCTGGCCCGTACGGCTAAGCAGATTGAAAAGGCATTCGGCCATCCAGTAGATCTTGAATGGCTCTACGATGCGCGCGGACTGTGGCTGCTTCAAGCGCGCCCCATCTCCGGTCTGGCGAGACCTCGGCAACTCACCAATGATGACTGCGAATGGTCGCGTACCAACTTCAAAGAAACCATGCCGGAACTGCCGAGTCCGCTCGGCCTGTCGTTTCTCGAACTGTTCATGGAACGACACATTGTTTCACCCTATCGGCGCCTGGGCTGTAAAATTCCTGAAGGGGTCTCATCGGTTCGTACGTTCCAGGGACGTCCCTACATCAACATGACGCTGTTCCATTCCCTCGTGGCGCAACTGCGGGGAGATCCCTCCCTGTTGGTGGAGCAGATGGGAGGGGAACGCGTCACGAGAGTGCCGGAGGCCCATCCCGCTCGGGTGGTTTGCGTTCGCCCGTGCCGGTGTCGTGATGATGGCCGAATTGAGAAAGGTGGTGCGCTATGGGCCGACCTGGTTTGCGGACATGAAAGTGATGGCGGCCGAGCATCGCGCGGACCGGCTTCGGACTGTCCCAGGCGAACAGATCGCCTCGCGCCTCGATGCCATCACCCAATGGCTCGATGAGCACGAACTGACGTTCGGCATCGCGGGAGGGGTCTCACAGTGCTTTGCAGGCGTTAGGCGGCTTACTGCCTCGATGGTTAGGCGAAGACTGGAGAGCATTGCTGAACGGGGCGCTGCAGGGCCAGGCAGCGGTGATCAGTGCGCAACAGATTGTCCGGTTGGCGGAATTAGCCGACATGGTTCGAGGCGACTCCAGAGCGGCTTCGTGGTTCAGCGCAGAGGGGTGGGCCCCAACTGAGTTTCGCCATAAGCTCGAGGGGACTGACGTGCTCCGTGCCTTCGACCGGTATCTCGAAGACTATGGCCATCGCGGGGTCGGGGAGTCGGACGTCATGTCGCCCCGGTTCGCGGATCGACCGGAGTTGTTGCTGGCGATAGTGCGAACACAGGTTCTGGCTCCAACCACTGCCACCCCGGCAGACATTCTTCAGCGTCAAACGATGATACGGGAACGGGCGCTTGCAGAGATTCGTACCAGGTTTGGATGGCGGTTCCATCGATGGGCCATCTTTTCCTGGTGGTATCGACGACTGTGCCGGTTCTTCGCCCTGCGAGAGGCGAACCGACATCACCTGATGTACTACTCGGCAGCGGCACGGAGTCTCCTGCTTCGCCTGGGCGAGTGGCTGGTCGAGCGGGGGCAACTCTCCTCGCGGGAGGATATCTTTTACCTCACGATCGAAGCACGCGCAGACTTGTTAGCCGGAGGATCGAGTGATTGGAGGGGAATGATTGAGGCTCGCCGCGCCGAGCGAGACCGTAATGCCGAGACCAGTGTTCCTGATACGATTCGGGATTGGAACGAAGTCGTGCGCGACAGGGACGTACCCTCCGTTGTTACTCCGGATGGGATCTTCCACGGCATTCCCATCAGTGCGGGAAAGGTCGTGGGACCGGTTCGCTTCGTCCGATCGATGGAGGACTGGAGCCGAGTCTCCCGGGGCGACATTCTTGTCGTCTCGGTGATTGACCCTGGCATGGCGCCGTTGTTTGGCGTGGCAGCGGGGCTGGTCGCCGAGATGGGCGGGACATTGTCACACGGGGCGATCATCGCTCGTGAATACGGATTGCCGGCAGTTGCGAATGTGCCTGGCATTACCACCAGAGCTCAAGGAAGGCGATCGAATCAGCTTGGACGCAGACCGAGGAACGATCATCGTCCAATAGCGAAGAGGAGAATTCATTGGAAGATTGGAACGCTCTAGCAAATCATGATGCGATGTTGTAGGGATGAATGTCCCTAGCCATGTTGTGGGCTTGACCTTTCTCGGGAGTTTTCGTACTCTTCAAATCATTCATTCCTCAACGCAGCACCCGGCAACCTGGTCGAATATGGGTCGACGGCATGACGTGGACGATCACCCATGATTGACGGCACGGTCTTTGGTGCGGGGGTTCTCGTCGGAAGCATCCTCGGCGCGCTGATCGTCGGGTTCTGGATTGCGTCCCGCGTACGCGCGAGTCTTCAGGCACAATTACTGACTACCGGTGAACGGGCGCAGCGTGCAGAGTCGCTGGCAGATGAACTACGTCGACAAGCTGAGCAAGATCGTCTCGATCTCGACCGGATCAGGCAGGATCTTTCGGAGGCCTCCCAAGCCCGTGCGGTGGCGGAGACCAAAGCCGGTGAGGCCGCGCTCCATCTCGACGAACAAAAGACTCTGCTTGGCCAGGCCCGACAGGAATTGGCCGAGACCTTCCAAGCGCTCTCCGGCGAAGCCCTCAAACAGAACAACGAAGCCTTTCTGAACCTCGCACGGAGCTCATTCGAAACGCTCAATCCGAGGCCAAGGGCGATCTCGCCCAGCGGCAACAAGCGATCGATAGTCTGGTCAAGCCTCTCCAAGACTCGCTGCATCGATACGACGACCAACTCCGGCAGCTGGAGCAATCGCGGCAAGCGGCCTATGGAGGCCTCGACCAGCATCTCAAGCTCCTGACCGAGTCGCAGCAACGGCTGCAGTCGGAGACCGGCAACTTTGGTAAAGGCATTGCGCGCGCCGGCCATCCGTGGCCAATGGGGAGAGATCACGCTCAAGCGCGTGGCCGAGTTGGCCGGCATGGTGGCGCATTGCGATTTTTCGAGCAGGAGTCCATCACGGTCGACGGCGGCCGGCTCCGCCCCGACATGGTGGTCCAGTTGCCGGGCGGGCGGCAGATCATCGTGGATGCCAAGACCGTTTTGGCAGGCTATCTGGATGCGCATGAAGCCTCGACCGAAGAGCAGCGTCTCGAAGGCATGCGCCGCCATGCCGCTCAAGTACGGTCGCGTATGGACGAGTTGAGCCTGAAAGCTTACTGGAATCAATTCGCGCAAGCGCCGGAGTTTGTCGTACTGTTCTTGCCGGGCGAACAGTTTCTCGGCGCCGCACTCGAGCATGATCCACGGCTCATTGAGGATGGATTCCTTCGAAGCGTGGTCCTCGCCACTCCCACGACGCTCATGGCGCTCTTACGTGCGGTTGCTTATGGGTGGCGGCAGGAGCGATTGACCGAGCATGCCGAGGAAGCCGGGCGGTTGGGAAAGGATCTCTACGAGCGGATGGCCGTGCTGACAGAGCATTTGAACGATGTTGGGCAGGCGCTCGGGAAGAGCGTTCTGGCCTACAACAAAGCAATCGGGTCGCTCGAAACGAGAATCTTGCCGGCGGCTCGTCGGTTCAAGGAGCTCGGCGTCTCGTCGGAGAAAGAGATCCCCATGTTAGATCCGGTGGAACTCGTTTCTCGCAAAGCGTTACCGTTTGACAGTGAATAAGGAGCCCGTGATGGCCGACGAGCAGGCAATGGTAGAAGCCTTCCATCGGACGTTCGATATCGTGGTCAATCCAGTCCCGACCGTGATCGACGGGCAGACGCGTGAGCTGCGCGTCAAACTCATTCAAGAGGAATTCGATGAATTGAAAGAGGCCCTCGCGGTAGAAGATCTTTCATCTATTGCCAAGGAGATGGCCGACCTCCTGTACGTCGTTTATGGTACCGCGGTGTCCTATGGTATCGACATGGATCCGGTCTTTCGAGAAGTCCATCGGTCCAACATGAGCAAGGTCGGTGGCTATAAGCGCGAAGATGGGAAATGGGTGAAGCCGGCCACATACTCGCCGGCGCGCATCGAACCGATTGTGGCGGAGCAGGGGCCGACGCAGAGCAAGGTCCTTTCTGGTTCATGAGAGAATTGCACTGTCCGATTTGTGGGACCGCATTCGTCCGCGTGACTTACCAGGAGGGCAAGGTCGAGCGCCTGTTGAGCCGTGTCAATGTGTTTCCATTTCGATGCCAGCTGTGCACGAATCGTTTTCGGGCGTTCTATTCCGGCGCGCGCCACAATACGCAGGCGTTCGATCGGCGTCAGTACACACGTCTTCCGGCCTCCATCGAGGCCCAGGTTCTCGATTACAAGCAGCCGGCCGTGACCAACAGAATCACTGATATTTCGATGGATGGCTGCACCCTGCAGACAACAGGGTTCCCGAAGGGAGCCTTTATCGAATTGGTCTTGAAGCCGACGGTGGAAGAGGAAATGATCCGTATTGAAACGGCGATGGTCTGTTCCGTGCACCCGTTATCGATGGGGATTCGCTTCCTGGAGATCCCGCCAGAACATTACCGCCGACTGGCTCAGGTCGTCCTCGGGCTCTTAGTCGGTCAAGGGCTTGATCCGACCCTCAACGTGTAGCGTAATTCTTTCTAGCCGGCTTGTTCACCAGCAGATTATCGATCAAACGGATCGACCCGATCCGGACTGCGCCCAAGAGTACCGCACGAGCGACGACGACGGACAACGGCTCCAGGCTGTCCGGATCGCAGACAGCCAGGTACTCGACATGAACGGTGTGAGCCTGCTCGATGGTCTGACGCATGATCCGCTCGATCGTCGCCACGTTGTTCACCCCATCCAGGATCATCTGTCTACCGGCTCTGAGTGCCTGTGAGAGCAGGGGGCAATCCGACGTTCGTCGGCGCTGAGATAGACGTTGCGCGAACTCATAGCCAGCCCCTCCTGATCTCTGACTGTCGGGCGCACCAGAATCGTCACGCCGAGGTTGAGATCGTTCACAAGTTGCCGAACCAGAGCTGCCTGTTGGTAATCTTTCTGGCCGAACAAGGCGAGATGGGGGCGCACGATGCCGAAGAGCTTTGTCACCACCGTGGCGACGCCGGCGAAGTGATGAGGCCGGGCCTCGCCTTCCCATCGACTCGCGAGCGCCGGCACCGTCACGATGGTTTGAAAGCCTTCGGGGTACAGGTTGTGGGCTGTCGGCTCAAAACAGACGTCCACCCCTTCCTCGCGACACAGGGCATGGTCGCGAGCAATCGGGCGGGGATATGTCGATAAGTCTTCGGTCGGGCTGAACTGTGTTGGGTTCACGAAGATACTCACGACGAGTGCATCACATCGTAATCGTGCAGCTCGAATGAGGGAGCGGTGGCCGTCATGCAGCGCACCCATCGTGGGCACGAAGCCGATGGTCACGCCTTCCCGGCGTAGCCGTTCGCTCCATGCAGTCATGGATCGTGCGGTACGGATAATCTTCATAAGCCTGGAGGTGGAACGCAAGAAGGCCGAGACCCATAGCGGGTCGAGGGCTGGGGAAACAGGAGGCGGACCTCCCATCCCTTCCCAGCCTCGGCGAGCAACTGGCTGATCGTGCGCTGGAGTAATGGATGCACGAAGAGTGGGTCGAGTTCGCTCAACGGCATGAGGACGAACCGTCGTTGATGCATGCGAGGATGCGGCACTACGAGGTCCGCATCGTTGATCACCCGTTGGCCATAGAACAAGATGTCCAGATCGATGGTCCTGGGGCCTGATCGGTTCTCCCTCATCACGGCCGAGCGAACGCTCGATCTCCTGCAGAATGGCCAAGAGGCTTTTCGGCGTGACATCCGTCTCAAGCTGTACGACCCCGTTCAAGAACCAGCCATCGCCGGGTTGGGCATGATCCTTCACGGGCTCGGTCTCGTAGAGCAGCGACACCCCGAGACTTGCGAGTGTGGCAGTAGGCTCAGCAACGTCACGGCACGATCACAGAAGTCGACGCGGTCGCCGACATTCGAACCGAACCCGATGAACACCGTCTCCATAAACCACCGTGAGGGGTGAGGCGTTAGGCGTTAGGTGTCAAGATCGAGATGACCGAGGTATTGAGAGGCCCCCTCACGCCTTACCCCTTACGCCTCACGAGATTCAGAATCCCGCCTTCTTCATACGCTCCACCGCTTCAGCCAATCGTTCTTTCGACGTACACACGGTCATCCTGATATACCCTTCGCCCGGAGCGCCGAAGCCGTTCCCCGGTGTTGTCACGATCCCGGCTTTTTCCAGCAGGTGGGCTGTGAAGGACGTGGAGGTGTATCCCTTCGGCACCGTGACCGAGACGTAGAATGCAGCCGGAGGCGGATCGACCTCAAGCCCAAGTTGCTTCAGGCCTGGGATCAGCGTGTCGCGCCGTTCCTGATAGATCTTGCGCAAGGCATCCGTCACGGAGTCATCCAGGCTCAGTGCGGTGATTCCCGCTTCTTGAATGGCCTGGAAACAGCCGGAGTCAAGATTGCTCTTCACCTTCCCGAGTCCTGCGAGAACCTGCTTGTGCCCGACGGCAAACCCGATGCGCCAGCCGGTCATGTTGTAGGTCTTCGACAGCGAGTGGAATTCAATTCCACGTCCTTCGCCCCATCGACTTCCATGAAGCTCGCAGGGGGCTTGCCGTCGTAGAAAATCTCCGAATAGGCTGCGTCGTGGCAGACGATGATGTGGTTCTCCTGGGCAAAGTCCACCACTTGCTTAAAATAGTCCTTGCTCATGATGACAGACGTCGGGTTGTTCGGCGAATTCAAAAAACATCAGCTTCGCTTTCTTCGCCACGTCGCTTGGGAATCGACTTCAGGTCTGGCAAGAAGCCGTTGTGCTTCGTGAGTGGCATGAGGTGCGAAACACCTCCGGCGAAGCCGGTTCCCACGGGATAACAGGATAGCCGGGGCTTGGGACGAGGACGATATCGCCAGGATCGACGAAGGCAAGCGGAATATGCCCGATGCCTTCCTTCGAGCCGATCAGTGTGAGGACTTCGTGTGCCGGATCGAGCGTGACATGAAAGCGGCGCATGTACCAGTCTGCCACCGCTTTGCGGAACGACAGCATGCCTTCATACGAGGGATACTGGTGGTGCTTCGGGTCTTTAGCCGCTTTCGCCAAGCTGTCAATGATCGGAGATGGTGTCGGCAAATCAGGATCGCCGATCCCAAGATTGATGATATCGACTCCCCGCGCTATCGCAGCTTGCTTCATCGTGTCGATCGCGGCGAACAGATAGGGGGCAGCGTCTTAATTCGGGTTGCGACCTCGATCTGGAAACCAGACATGTCCGATCCTCTCATTTTGTAAATTAATCGGGCGTAAAGTCTTCAGGTCTTCAAGTCATAAAGTCGTCAAGTCTTGAAGTCGTGCGAACTCCGGCGACTTTCGACTTGATGACGTTCGGACTTTTCGACAAGGGGTCTAAGAGTACAGCAGGAATGAGGCGGCAATCAATGTTGAGGAGAGAGAAGGTGGTCAATGAGCCGATCGGCGATCTGATGGAGTTGCGGTAGATACGGGAGGGTTGCCGATTTTACGTGGTGCGAGGTCAGGCGTGCCTTCGTCAGGTCGGGTGCACATTCTCGGCTACAGCGATTCGATTCCGTGTTCTTCCATCTCCAAATGAAACAGAAGCCCATACGCACGAGCGGCGTAACGGAAGGCTTGCAGGGGGGCGAGGTCGGAGCTGGCCAAGGGCACACAGTCTTTGGGGAGGTCGAACACTTCCCCATGCCATTCGAAGACTTCGAAAGACTCCGGGAGTATACCGAACACAGGGTCCTGTTTCGCTTCAGCCGTCAGTCTGACCGGTGTCATGCCGATTTCCAGCGCCTTACCCGGGCGTACGGTGGCGCCTAACGATTTCGCCATGAATTGGCTGCCCAAGCAGACACCGATTACCGGCTTGCCCGCTTGGAGTGCGGATCTGATGAAGGCCGTCTCCTCGGCAATCCAGGAATCAGAATCGTTCACCGACATCGGTCCACCCATCACAATCAGCAAATCGCCGGTGTCTTTGGGTAGTCCGACTTGTGGGACGAGATAATGTTCAAGGCGTACGCCGCGTGCGGTCAGCGCCGTTGCGAATGCTCCGGGTCCTTCAAAGGGGACGTGTTTCAGGCAGACCGCGCGCATTGACACTCCATCATAGCCCCCGCCCAGCGTAGAAGGCGCTTGAGAAATACCAGAGTTCTGGTTCTCACTTCAACCGAGTCCGAATTTTGAGGATGCGGCGGGGTGGGTCTTCCTTACGTGCGTGCTGCTGTGGAGGCTAAGGTAGTGGACCTACGGAAAGAGGAGTGGTGTATGCAAGCGATCGCGCGAGAACTGGTCAAGGGAAATTTCACCGTTCAACGCATCGTGGCTGCAGGACGACCTATATCGGAGCATAGTGTGGTTCGAGCGGTTTCAGGGTCGCCCATGCGCTACTTCAAAAGCAGCGTCCGCATTCCGGCCGACAGTACCTATGATTGTTCGCCGCGTGGGAACGGTACCACCACCGTAAGGATTTCATTCTCAAACGTCGCCTTCGCCTTCTCCACTTGTGCCTCGTCGGGAATCGGAATCGTCCGCATGAACGAGCGGCAGAACCGTTCGGACCAATACATTCCTTCGCGGCGATCGCCCTGCACCTCGTGGGCGCTCACCGCTGAGCGTCAATCCGTCTCGAGAGAATTCCACCCTCACGTCGTCTTCGCTCAACCCAGGCAGCTCCGCGCAGACCTTGATGTGACCGTCCTGTTCAAAAATCGCAATCGACGGGGACCACACGGTCATGGGTGAGATGCTCGTGCCTTCGAAAGCCGATTCACGCACTCAGTGAATCGCCGCATGAGTTCGGAGGGGCTGGTAGTAAGGAGGTCGCGTACCGTCAAGGAAAATGAGGTTGCCTGGCCGGGCCACGCCATGCCTCGCTCGCACTCCATAAAATGCCCTTGTGCCTGTCCCCTTAGTCCGCTCTCTTTTGTCTCTTATTGATGGGCACATCGGCCATGGTTGCATTCTCCTTTTTCTTCTGGAGCATGCCCGATATCAGTTCATTCCACCAGACGCATCCGCGCACACCTCCCTCCTCATGCAAAGGCGGTGAGGTTTCCGGGAGTTTGACTCACGCGGTAGGCCAGCGCATGATCCGAGAGCCCACGGAAGTGCTCCATCCCGACGAGAACGCACGTATGCCCGCCTTCGATGACGCGATCCTGGAAATTGTGCAGATATTCCATGGTGGTGTGATCGACAACCTTTCCGGCCAAAATGAGCATATAGTTGGCTTTCATGCCCTCAGGCACCACGATCTTCTTAAGCGCCGCATCGAGTTTCACCAGATTCATGCAGGTGGCCGACGACAGGTAGATTTTGTAGGGATTCTTCATCTCGCCGACGGTGCCCCGTAACACCGCAGTCGCCGAGACGGTCATCACGCTACGAGAACCCGCGCCGCTGTCTCCGATTCGGATGACGGGATCGCGGAACAACTCCTTGAGTGCGGCCCCGATCCCCTCACCTGGGGAAGCCCGTACGACATCCTTCACGAGCAAGACGATCTTCGTTGCCACGCCCGCGATCATGCCCTCCAGCAGATCTGAGGTCCACAACGTGACCACGAGATTGACCACGGCGATAAAATCTGCTCCTTGCCGACCGAGAAGATCCGCTTGAAGACTTTGGGCGAGCAGAGTTTCCAGCCGATCCACATGAGCAGCCCCGCCAGGGCCGATTTGGGCACATAATTCATGAGGGCTGCGGCGAACAATAGGATGATCAACTGACAGATCGCATAATAGAAGTTGGCCCAGAGGGTGCAGCCCTCCGGCGAGCATGTTGACCGTACTTTTGAGCCCGCCGGGGATGATCGTCAACCCGCCCAACAGACTGGAGGCGGTGTTGGAGAACCCCATGGCCCGCAAGGTGACATTGGGGTTCGACTTCCGTTTAAAGGGATCGATCTTATCGATGGCCTGGATTGTGGCCAGCGACTCGGTCCCGTCGATCAGGACCAGAGTGATAATGATGACGAGGAAAGACCCGTATAAAGTCTGTTCTCGTAAAGGCTTCTGCAAAACTCGGGAAGACAATGCCATGTTCAAATACATTGAGGGGGACGTGAATGAGGTATTTCTCGTCGATGCCTATGATCCACGAGGCCAGGCCGCCCAGGACGATCACGATCATGGGCACCGGGACGAGCTTCGCCCACGTGGCTTGGATGCGGGACAGGATACCGCTCAGAAAAAAGAGGAGGAAGAGGGCCACGGCTCCAATGGTACAGATCAATGGATTCAACGCCATGACCTGTTCGGGGATAAGAGTGATGGCTTTGGGAATGGATTTGATGGGGGATGATGACCCCGAGAAAGGCCGGGACCTGTTTGACGATGATCAGCATGCCGATTGCCATCAACATCCCTTCAACCACCGAGATGGGGAAAAACAGCGCGAACCGCCCGGCGTTGAAGATGCTCAAGATCACCTGGACGACCCCGACAATCGCAATGGCCACCAGCAAGAGTGGATAGCCCACGGCCAAATCCCCGTTCCCCAACGTGATCATACCGGCCAACAGCGCCGGCGCCAGGCCGGCTGCCGGGCCACTGATCGTGATATAAGCGCCACCGAGGAAGGGGAAGATAAAGCCGGCGATGATCGCCGAGATCAGACCGCAGACGGGCGGCGCCCCGGAGGCAATCGCAATCCCGAGCGAAAGTGGGATCCCCATCATGGCGACTTGCAGCCCCGCCATCAGGTCATACTGCCAATGCTTCAGCCCCTTCACCCCGTTTTCGGGTTTCTCTGTGGCTGGAATATCGTCTATTGCGAGAGTTGCTGATCCGTGCGATGACATGCCATTCCTCCTACATCTCCGGGTTCCTGTCATTCCTTGAGGCGATACGCACTGCTTTTGTCTCGTTGGCGACAGCTAGTCGTCGCGGCCCATAAGCACCCACTCCCTCAACGCACCTCGGTGCGGCGAATCTCCAATAGGCTCCTCGTATTCAGCACCGGGCTCGGAGAAGATTTCGGTTGGTTCACAACCGATTCAACATGGTCCCAGATTGCCGACATCATGATCCCTCTTCACCCGATACGACTGAATGATAAGGTCAAACTCCGCGTGACTGCCTTAGCCGACGACGGACCGCTCCGGTCGAACGTAGATCGTGACCGCGGTCAACTTTCCCTCCTTACCTTGCCGATAGGACAGTTCCACGAATTCGCCCCTTCAGTAGACCCGACACATCAATCGGCTTGATGCCTCTGGCGATGAGAGTCTGTGGTCCGATCTTGGCGCGGACCCGTAGAACAGTTCCGTCATGCAATACGGTCCTCATCTGGATATTCGGGGCAGGCACAGACAATTCCTCCACCTTCTCAAGATAGCCCCAGATCGTGGGCATCGTCCCTCTCACAAAGCAGACCGAAAGGGCTACCCGATCCGTTGCCGGCATCGAGCCACTCCCTCTCGACCGTTCAGACTATTGGGATCACAGGCCAGGACCATGTTCCAATGACACAAGGCCTGTTTCGGTTGTCCCAATTGTTCCAACAACGTGGCCAGCTCACTCCTTGCCAAAATATCGTTGGGACAGACCGTCAGGGCATCCTGAAGCTGACCGATTCGTGGGATCCATTCCTCGTTCGGCTCATGGTGTGTGCCTGCTGATGGTTCCATCGAGCATTGCACTTTCACCACCATGCTCGTGGTCTGTTTAGCCTTCTTTCCACGCCCCCTCAACTCCGATCAATTGCTCCTGATACACACGGAAGCTATGCATGGAAAGTGCCGCAAAACGAATGAGCGTCTCTACGGCTTGTGGCAATGAAAGTGAGGACTTACGATCTAGACATACGGAGCAAGGCAGACGGTACGGCATCTGCTGGGGATACCTCTGCATTATTTGCAGATCGATGCCCATCGCACGCGTGCAGTCGCTGCAGTTCTTGCAGAAAAGAGTGTGGTCGAGAGCTTGACTGGCAATCACACACTCTGACATGCGCAAGATTTGCGAGTACACAGCTGAGGATACTCGGCGGGTGTTGTATACAGCTGGGTCATCTGATTGCTGCGGTACCGGTGTACTGGATATTGATGTCTCCGGCAGCATGCATTGTTCATCCCTGCCCTACCGGGTGGGGCCATACAAATGCGGTTTTTCGTAAGTTGGCTTGCGGAAAACGATTTCAGGACTTCCGGACTTGCCGTTCAGAAACAAAAACTGTATAAGTCTTCACATGCCCTTTACCCACAAACCCATTGCCCTCCGCATAGAATGGTTGATGGAGCATGCGCGCCAGTATTCGGCGTCGTATTCCAGTTCCGAGTCCAGTATCGCCCGGCAGCGCTATCTGGCCGAGCATCCATCGGCGATCGCTGCGCTCAAATGCATGGATGGGCGCATCAACCTCTCCGTCGACACCCACACGCCGCCCGGTATAATCATGCCGTTCCGCAATCTCGGCGGGGTGTTCGACTTAGGCTGGCCGCACCTGGGCGAGGTACTGGCTCATTACGTGCACACCGTGGTCGGCAGCGGCCAGCGGGTGTTGCTGCTGATCACCTATCACTATTCAAAAGGCGACAAGTACCGCGGCTGCGCAGGGTTCAACTACGACACCCAGGCAGCACGCGCCTCCACGTACGTCATCAAAAAGCAGGTTGAGCATGTCTTCGGCGCCGACCACGGAACGGTCTATCCCATCGTCTGCGGATTCGAAACAGACGAGGAGGCTCTCATACTGCACGGCGCAAACGGCGAAATGCTGGATATATCGCAGTTTGCAGACGTCGAGAAGGATAGCCTACGCCGGCGCCTGGTAGAGATGTTTCCGGACATGCATAGCCAGGTCCGCTATGACCTCGAACCGCTCGTGTTGGGCAACATGGAACGTATCGCTGAGCTCCGGACGACTGAGCGCGCACTGGACATCGAGCACCGCGAGTGGGTGATCTGTGTCGGGCGCGGATTCGATTTCCTGCACATGCCTAACCTCGCGCTCATCGTTGGCCCCTACAGCCCCAACCTGGAGGATCCGATCGATCGAGCTGCAGGCATCATCGACGACAACATGCAGGCCGGCCGCATTCCCGACGATGGTTTCCTGCTGCTGGCATCAGTACCCTACCAGGAGGTTGGCGTCGACCGTGCCCGCGCCGAACTGAAGTCGCGTTTCCTTTCAAAGTTTGCCGCGGATGTCATATATGCCAGGCACCCGAAGCTGGCTCATAAGATGCACATGCGTAACGCCGTGCTCGATTGGCGTTCGCGTAGGCTCGAAATCATCCCTCCCGAGTAGCGGAGAGTCACCGGAACAGGTGGGTTGCTCATTTCATCCAATACATGGTGGGTCGGTTGGTAGGCTGCCGCGCTCGGCAAAGCAGTGCTGTATTCCAATGTGGCCACACTTTAGCTTCGTCGCCTAAGCATACATAGTTATACTTAGGTGTCAATGGGTTGTGTGCAACAGGCTCATGGCCTCCCTTAAAATAGCCTCAGGTTAATACACCCAGCTAGTTGCGACAGAACCAAAAGAAGCCCGTCCTCTTCTGATACGTCCTCTTATCCGATGACCAGGACGGGGACGGCGACGCGGTGGAGGACTTTCTGAGTGACGCTCCCGTAGATGAACCGGGCCACGCTCTGAAAGCCATGGGATCCCACAATCACGAGGTCCTGCTGGGCCGATTCCTTGACGATTACCTCAGGCGGATCACCACTGGAAACTTGGCCATGTGCCTTGTAGCACCCGCCTGCAGGGGCGTGGGCAGGTGTATCGCTGAGCTTTGCCGCGACGTTATCCACAAGTTGTTGTCCCCAGCTCACCGAATCCTCATACAGATTCTCATGAAATCGATCACTGATGGGCCAATGAGCTATCCGTTGCGATACGCCTCGAGCGTCGGCACCACATGCAGCACGGTCATCTCGACCGGGTCGTGAAAGGGGTTGGCCAAGAGCCAGCGCTGGATTTCTGCAGCGTCGTCAATCCCATTAATGGCGACCAGCACGCGACGGATCTGTTCCGGCATGTGTTTGACGACCAGCGTCGAGCAGGGGGCATGGCTTGCGACCCGGTGGGAGACGCTGCCGACTGTGAACTCTCTCTCTTCGCTACTGAGCTCGCGCGAGCCGGTGACGATCAAGTCAGCCGCCTCCATCTGCGCGGTGTTGATGATCACGCGCGCCGCGCTCCCCAGCTCGCACACTCTGCTTGACCACGAGGTTCAATTCAGACGGGACGGATTTCGCCGCTTGCTCCAGGAGCTTGTGACCGGAGTCCAGCAGGGGACGCAGCTCTTCTGGAGCCATTCCTCGACCTGTAGGCCCCATAGCCAGATACCGCTGCAAGCCCGTGATCGACCGCATGCACCAGCGTGAGCTCAGCCAGGTGTAGAAGTCGAGTGACCGCATGCACCAGCTTGAATGTCGGATCGGATCGATCTACTGCCACGACCACCCACGCATACCCTTCTCCTTTCTCAGGCACCGTTGTTTGTCAAGGTCGATGCAGAGTGTACCACCTTGCTGAAACGCTTGGACTTTGCACGGACCCGGCGTATGACGAGACGCGCGTGGACGGTCATGGCGCGGTGAACACGGCCCCGATCCGGAGCGGCTGCATCTGCGCGAAGTCCTGCACGAGGGTGGTGACGCTCGCGTGCATCAGGATCCAGCACGAGAAGGTCGGGTAGAGGCCGATGACAAACACCGCCAGGGCCAACGGAATCACGCACGCGATCTCGCGGCGATTCAGATCGTGCAAGGTGGCGCTCTGAGGGGAGACAAGGCCCAGCACCAGCCGTTGAAGCATCCCGAGCATGTAGGCGGCTCCCAGCACAATCCCCGCCAGGACAAGCAGGACCATGAGGTAACTATGAGACCAGGTTCCGGCCAGGACGAGGAACTCCTCGATGAAATTGCCGGTCCCCGGCAATCCGAAGGACGCCACGGTGAAGAGGCTCAAGACCACCGCGAATCTCGGCATCACCTGATGCAGCCCCCCATAGTTGTCGATGCGTCCGGTCATGCGTGCGGTCGTACAACATCCCGGCGACGAGGAACAGGGCGCCGGTGGTAATCCCGTGATTGACCATTTGGAGGACGGCGCCCTGGACGCTTTGCGTGTTGAGCCCAAAAATTCCCAGGGTGATGAACCCCATATGCGCGATGGAAGAATAGGCGATGAGTCGTTTGAAGTCCTGTTGCGCGGGGGCCATGGCGCCGCCGTAGAGAATGGCCAGCACGGAGAGCCACTGGATGAGGCGAACGAGGCCGAGGCCTCGGGGAGCATGGAGACAGAACCTGGAGCAACCCGTAAGTCCCCATCTTCAGCAGGAGCCCGGAGAGGATGACGCTGCCCGCGGTGGGCGCCTCCCCATGCCGCATCGGCGATCCACCCATGAACGAGGAGCATGGGTACCTTGATGGCCAATCCTAGGAACAACGGCAGGAAGATCGCAAGAGCTGGACCTCTGGCGCATTCTTCATCTGCGTCAGAGCCTGCATGTTTACGAAGGTGTGCGCGAAGTGGTGCAGGGCCTCAATCCCGAGACTCAACAATGAAGCTTCCACGCTGAACAAGAGGAACTTGATCGCTGCGTGAACACGGTTGGGGGCCGCCCCAGAACGCAATCACGAAATGACGACGTCGGAATCATCGCGGCTTCCCAGAAGAGTAAAAACAAGAAGGCATCCATGGCCGTAAACACGCCTGTCACGGCGAGTTCCGCGAGAAGGATGAGCAGCAATGAAGGGCTTCGTCTTATCCACCTGCCAAGAAACCAGCACGCACAAAGGGACGAGAAACGCGGTGAGAGAGACCAAGGGCAAGCTGATGCCATCCACGCCAACCGCGTATTGAAAGAAGCCCCCAGGGAGCGGCACGCGGTCCACAAACTGCATCCCGCCAGCCGCGTAGTCAAAGCTCGCCCATAACCCCACCGTAAGCGCCAACGTGAGCATGGTGACGCCGATGGTCACCCAGCGAATGATCTCCGCCTGGCGCGGAGACAGGCCACGACGAGCATCCCGACGAGTGGGGTCAGCACAATCCAACTGACCAGATGGGGGATCCCGAACCAGTTTGCAGGAGTTTCCATGATCACGCTTTCATGCCACGATCCGCAAGAAGAAGTACTCGATCCATTCTGTCTTCTTGATGACAACAGCTTTCGATAAGTCTCCTCATGGCGCAGTAAACACTGCCATAATTGGGAGCGGCTGCACCTCGCGCGAAGCCCTGCACGAGGGTGGTGACGCTCGCGTCGATCAGATTCAGAAGGATGCTAGGGTAGAGACCGATGGCAAGCACGACGACCGCCATCGGTATGACGGCCACCATCTCGCCGGCGAGTCAGGTCGGCAAGGTGGACACGTAAGGGGTAACGGGCCCCAGCGCCAGCCGCTGAAACAGCCAGAGCATGTACACAGCTCCCACCACGATCCCGATAAGAGCGAGGCAGGACGAGGATGTAGCTCTGATAGGAGGTGCCGGCTAGGATCATAAACTCCCCGATGAAACTGCCCGTCCCCGGCAAGCCGATTGGATGCCATGACGAAGATGGTCAAGAGCGCCGTGAACCTCGGCATCACCTGATGCAGGCCACCATAGGCATTGATCATCGGATTATGCGTGCGGTCATACAACATCCCAGCCGCGAGGAACAGGGTTCCCAAGGTCATACCGTGGCTGACCATCTGAAAAACGGCTCCTGGATAGCTTCCTGATTCAGCCCAAAGATTCCCAGGGTGATGAACCCCCATATGCGCGACGGAGGAATAGGCGTATGAATCGCTTGATCGCGCTTTGGGCCATGGCTAAAATTCCACCGTAGAGAATGGCCAGCACGGAGAGCCACTGGATGAGCGAGGCAAACGAGGCTTCGAGAGCATCGGAGAGGCAGAACCGGATAAGCCCGTAGGCCCCATCTTCAGCAGGAGCCCGGAAAGAATGACGTGACCCACAGCCGGCGCCTCTCCATGAGCGTCGGCGATCCAGCATATGAACGGGGAGCATGGGCACCTTGATGGCGAATCTAGGAACAACGGCAGGAAGATCCAGAACTGGACCTTCGGCGCATACTCCACCATCAGAGCCAGCATGTCGTATGTGCCCCCACGACGTGGTGCAGGGCCAGAATCCCAACGAGCAGAAGCATGCTCCCGTCAAGCTGAACAAGAGGAACTTGATCGCCGCGTGAACCCGGTTGGGTCCGCCCCAGAGCGCTATCATGAAATACATGGGAATCATCGTGATTTCCCAGTGAAGAAGAAGAAGAGAAAGGAGTCCAGGGCGGTGAACACGCCCACCACGGCCCCTTCCACCAGGAGGATGAGCAGCATGAAGGCTTTTGTGTTATCGATCCTCAGAGACCAGGACGCACAAGGGTATGATAAATGTTGTTAGAAAGACCAGCGGCAAGCTGATGCCGTCCACACCTACCGCGTAGTGGATGCCACCGGTCGGTATCCATTCACGCGGTCCACAAACTGCATACCGCGAGCCGCGTAGTCAAAGCTCGCCCATAACCCCACCGTAAGCGCCAACGTGAGCAAGGTGATGCCGAGGGTCACCAGCGAATGATCTCCGCCTGGCGGAGACAGGCCACGACGAGCATCCCGACGAGTGGGGTCAGCACAATCCAACTGACCAGATGGGGGATGCCAAGCCAGTTTGCAGGAGTTTCCATGATCACCCTAAGAACAAAATCTCAAGCTCCTCGGTCACCTGCAGGAATATGCGAAGCACCAACAGTATGAGAACCAAACGCACCGCGGCATACTCCACCTCAAGTGCAACGGTCGTGTCGCCGCCAAAGACGACAAGACTCTCGTCCCCATCTTGTCTGCTGCGTTTACAAACGCGCTCCGCGGGCCGATCGATGAGACGCACATCCACACCTTTCCATAGCGAGCGGGCCATATCGGCTGAGGCGCCGGCGGCGAGCCATATATGCCTGATCGATCCCCTATCGACCACTCTCCAGAGCCACGAAGCAAATCGTAGGTAGGGGCGAATGATCATGGCCTCGTAGACTTGATCGAAGTAGCCTGATTCAAACAGAACATGTAGAGCGTTTTTGCGCTCTGACCACCATGCCGAGGGATGGGCCGGAAAGATATGAAAATAGAACGCCGTGGCCAGCCGGCTATCGCGACGCCGATGCCAAGAAGAAGGTTCGCGGGGGACCAGCCCTCGAGCGAAATCCTTGCAGAGCAGCGGCTCCTCCGGGTGATGCCGGAGAGGATGAATATGGAAAGTCGCTCCAGATCAAGTCGGAGCACGGCGAGTCCTGCCGTGATGAGAATGAGTCCCAGGAGCAGCGATGCCGAAAACAGTTGCGGCCGCATCATCCCGGTCGGAAATCCTGGGACCAGTCGACGCTGACCGGTTGGCGTGAAGATGTCCATGGTCCCCTGGAACAGATAGAACGCTGTGAAAAACACGGTTGCCGGCCCAAGATCAGAAGACAACGCGTGCCTGGGCAAGGAGGTGCGACATGACCCACAACTGTTCGTAGGGCCCCAGAAAATGATGATCGGTGGAATCAACGCCATAATAAGGGCGCCGACGTACAGGGGGACCTGTTGTCGTGAAACGCGTGTTCGTGATGGATGCCCATGTTCGGCGTGATCGCCGTCGTGTTCGCCATGGTGGGTTCCCCCGAGATTGTGAAGGGCGCTGCCTGCGAGAAAACAGGAAACTCTTCATGGCGCCATGGGTGAGGAGGTGAAAGATTGCGGCGCCATATGCGCCGAGCTCCGCAGGCCAGAACCATGCAACCCAAGTTGGCTGATCGTCGAGTACGCCAGAATGCGCTTGATGTCGAATTGCGTGAGGGCGACCACAGCGGCAAAGAGCGCGGTCACGCCGCCGATGATCGCCACCACGGTCATGATGGTCGGGGCCAGAACATACAGCGGCCCCATGCGGATCAGGGGAGGTACACGCCCGCGTTGACCATGGTCGCGGCATGGATCAGCGCCAGAGACCGGGGTGGGGGCTTCCATCGCAAATGGGAGCCAGACGTGGAGGAATCTGCGCGGACTTGCCGATCGGGCCATGAACAACAGCAACGCAATCACGGAGAGGATGGGGCCTGCCACTCAAGACCGAGCCATCCAAGGAGGTTCACCGTCTGATCGGCGTACTGTGGCGCAGCCGACAAGATCGCCTGGATGTCGAGCGTGCGCGAAGGTGGCCCCACGTCGGGTAGATTCCAGAATGCGAGGCCGACATCCGCCACCCCATTCACGAGAAAGGCTTTCGTCGCGGCGTCGCGGGCCGAGCGGACGGCGTGACCAATGGGAAATGAGCAGGTACGAGCACTGCCCCATGATCTCCCGGGAGCATGAATAACATAAAACAGATTCGCGCCCGCGACCAGCATGACCATGGCAGAGGTAAAGAGCGCGATCAGTGCAGAAGAAGCGGGCCGTAGCGCGGGTCCGCCTGCATGCATCGCGGCTGGAAAAGACATGGACAGGAGCTCGCTGACCCCGGTGACGAGGAACGGCAGGACCACCGTGACCGCGTCGACGTAGAGAGCCTGCTTCGACGGTCAGACGGCCGGATGTGATCAGGGTAGCACAGCGGGATCGACCTGGCTCCGTTTTGGTGGCACGTCGATACAGGCCCCAAGAACGCGGAGAGGATGAACGAGGCGGAGACCGCCGGGATTGCCGGCCGATGAGCTCGCCTACCGCCGACCCACCGGCTGCCAGCGCACGCGATGATCAGGGAAGGCGGCAAAAGGAAGGAGGCCGGGATCAGAATGTACGCCGTGTTCATCAGCATGGTATCGGTGGTGGGAAAATCGCCTTCAGGTTCCTCTGCCTGGCTGATGCTCCGAAAACTCTCCCGTGGTGGGATGGCGGGAGACGAGATAGATCCACTGATTGTTGAAAAAAATTACTGAAGCACCACATGGCGGGAGATGATCTGGGAGATTCGTCCCGTGTCCGCCCTCGATCCACGGCGAGCGAGAGGCTGGAGCGGCTCATGAAACCGGCGAGCGCCCGTGGTCAGGGCTTGAAAGGAAACCCTGTTTTGCGAGTCCGCTGTTGCCTCCCAAGCATCACGCCGACTCCGCTGGCGACGTTGTGCAAAGACTTACGGTCCCGCTTCCGCGTAGGCCCAGCTGTCCGTCGCGGAGAAATAATATTGAAAATTGATCATTTGCACCACGACCAGCGGGGCGGTCGCATGATGGCCTCCAGCGCCCTGCCGGTTTCGTCCTGGGACTGGTCGTAATTGTGGAGAAGGCCCGACCGTCAAGCTTGAGGCCTACGTGTCAGCGACCGGCGTCAAGCGTAATAAACGCCGCATTGCTGGAGAGTCCCCACTCCGGTCGGACTTGTGCCCAGTGATCACGGCTGACTTGCCCTACATGGCGGGCGCGGCAGCCTGGGGACGAGGGCCGGCTGGGAGCCCCGGGCAATCAGACCAACGCGCTCCCTGAGCGTTTACAGGAGTCTTGCCGCTCCAGGTCACGTTGCAACTGGAGCACCTCCGGACGGTGCGTCACTCGGGCAATTCTTCCGGTCAGTTTCAAGGTGACGTGGTCATCGATCATGTCGTATTGTGCTCACCGGCGATAAACCACGTGTCCTCCTGGAATCTCGATTCCCACGTTCCGTAGCTCCTGGCGGACATTCGCGCTATTGGCCAAGGCTGCCAAGACCCTGGCATTGGGTCCACCAGGATTCCCTCCGCACGCCCCGCAGTGGTACGCGGATGCGTACGGGTTGTTCTCTGTGGTGCTCCCATGGGCGCAGAGCTGGTACCAGCCGCGCGAAACCTCTGGTCAGGCTCATGACACGGAGCGCGTTTTCGACCACCGCCGATTGTTCCGCCGGGAGAACCTGCGCGCAGCGAAGCGTTCGAGCGACACTGGTGGTTGCGGGCATTGAGCCCGTACTGGTATCGGAGTTCCTCCGAGAACGGCATGCTCTTGCTCTACAGGAAGAGACCGAGCCGCTCGGATGCTTTGGTCTGTCGCATGCGCGTGACTGCGATCCTCCGGCTCCCGAAGGGCGGCGAGCCAGATTCTTCGAGTACCCCCTGCGAGAGGTGACCGCGACGTTCCGACGGTCGAGCCGCTGCTCGAGCACCTCGTTGATGCAAGTCCGCTCGTTGC
>ERZ1370068.3374-contig-2485_pt1 | contig 32413 bp, 31 predicted proteins | sample MGYA00561227_ERZ1370068 | MGnify/ENA primary metagenome ERZ1370068 (study PRJEB38410, sample SAMEA6850437) | metagenome | study: Metagenomic assessment of the ecological functions of the soil: analysis of the soil microbiota associated with the...
GGTAGTACTTCGTTCAGTTACGTATTGCTTGCACTGCCTGAGCCATCAGCAGCCGGCCCGAGGCGGTCACGCACCGCGGCGCCATCCAACCGCGCGGCGGCCGCAGGAGGGAAGCGAGAAGGTTCTCGCGAGGATTTCACTGTACGCGATTTGCGTACGATCGTTTTGCCCCGTGAAGCGACAGGGAAGAGCGAGGCCTCCCCGACCCTCAAGAGCGGCTCGTGCAGGCCCGCCGCGGGCGATTTCGGCGGCCACGCGAGGATCGTGCAGTGGTGTCGTGACGCCGCGACCACTGTACTCAATGTGAGTACAGTAATTTGCCCGTGCGAGGCACCTGCCCCGCGACCATCACCGCCCGCTGCGCGTGCGCGCTTCGCCAACGACGCGAAGTTACTCGTTCGGAACGAGTCGCTTCAACCGTGCCCAGGTGCCGACGTTCGGCGCGCAGGCCAGCCGTTAGACTTGAAGTGGTCCCGGATGAGCGGACGGCGACAGCCGGGTCCGGTAGCAGGCGGCGGCCCAGCGGGACGGGACAGCGAGTCCGGCCCCACCGTGTAGCGGACCCGCGGCCTGCTCGGGCCGCAGAGCGCGCGGAGTGATCACCTCCGCCACGACCTCCGGGCTCAGGCGCCTTCAGGGAGCGACTCGCGGATGACGCTGCTCGCAGGCGCGCCGGCAGCTCCGCGTAGGCCGAGCTCGCCGCTCGCCGCCCCAGCTCCATGTTCTCGTTGAACGGCGTGGCGATGTCGCCGGGCTCGACGAGGAGACGCCGACGCCGAACGGGCGCGACTTCGATCCGGAGGGCGAGGGTGATCGCATCGGAGGGCGGCCTTGCTCGCCGAGTAGTGGGACTGGAAGGGAATCGGCGCGCGGCCGGCCGAGCGAGCCGACGACGACGGCGCGGCCCTGGCGCGGCGCAGGTGAGGCAGGGCGGCCCGGAGTGACGGTGCAGCGTGCCGATGACGTTGGTTTCCATCTGGGCGCGCGCCTTCTCGATGGGCAGGTCCTCCACGGCGCCGAAGACGCGCGTAGCCGGCGGCAGCAGACGACCGCGTCCAGTCCGGCCCGCCCGCGCCACGACCTCGGCGACGCCCGCCCGCACCGGAGTCCTCGTCGCGGACGTCCATCACGATCCGATGTCGCGAACGCCGGCAGGGGTCGGGGAGGGGGCACGGCGGCTGGCCCCGAAGACCCGGAAGTCCGCGGCGGCGCGAGGCAGCTCGGCAGCGGCGCGGCCGATGCCGGAGGACGCGCCGGTGATCGAGGACGGCGGCCCGTCGGGGCGGCAGGAGGCAAGGGCGCGCGGATCGTAGCGTGTCTAAAATGATGATGGTGTCTGGGGGCGTACTGGTTTCGACGAGGAACAACGACCCCGGGCGATGCAGGCGGAGCGTGCTACCGGCTCTACAATGCGGTGGAAAGTCACAACTGCCAACGATAACTTGGCATTGGCTGCCTAACCTAACCGTTAGGCTAGCCCGTCCTCCCGGTTGCCCGCCCACGGCGGCCGGAAAGGGCGTCATCAAGGTGGGCTGGCCCTTAGCTCTCGGTCCGGGGGCGACGGGCGAGATCAATCGGACTAGCGCTCGCCGGTTTTGTCCGGCCTTCACGGTGGGCGCGAAATTTCAGGCCGGGCTAAGCCTGTAGGATCTCCCGTAGGCGTGCTTCCGGACGTGGGTTCAACTCCCACCGCCTCCACCATACTGAAAGGCCGCCGATCATCCTCGGCGGCTGCGTTGCTCGTCGCTTGCGCACGAACAGAGTGGTGCGGCGCTCGCGTCTAGCGGGCGCGGCGTCTCGGCGCTCTGAGCAGCACTGAAGGTTCTGTGCTGCGCGGCGCGTCTCGACGCCTGCTGCGCCGTGGCGCCTCGGCGGCCGATGCAACACTGAAGGTACTGTGATGCTCTCTCCACAACAGGATTCATCCGGCGGCCATCGCGACGGGTTGCTCGTCGCTTGCGCACGAACAGGAGTTCGCGGCGGTCGTCGCGCGGGCGGCGGGTTACTTGCGAGCGCCTTCCGTCAGCGCGCGAATGATCCCGTGGCGACACGAAGCCATCCTGGGCGACGAGGCGGGCGGCGGCGGTCCCGGCGTCCGCGAACAGCTTCCGGGCACTCTCCAGATCGCTTCCGCCGGCGGCGCCTGCAGCAGCGCCGCGCCCGCGCGGCTGCAGGCGGCGTAAGCGGAGAAGCGGTCCCGCTCGATCCGCCGGGATGTCTGCGCCAGCCCGCGAACCGCTCGGCCGCGGCCGGATATTCACGCCCGAGTAGAAGGCTTCGAACGCGGCACGCTCACGCGCGGAGTCCGCCGCCATCGCGGGCTCCGACCGCGGGCGGGGCCCCGGACTCGGGGCAACCGGGACCATCCCGGGCGAGGGGCTCCGCGAGCGGGGACTGGGGCGAGCGTCTTTCGCCGCGGCCAGGCGCGCGGCCTCGTTCGCGCTCTCCTGCGCGACGCGGAGGCGCTTCTCGGTCTCCAGGCGGACCAGCTCCTCGCGCGCGGCAGCCACGTCGGCGCCGCCAGGGTTCTTGGCCGCGGCCGCGTCGAGGGCGCGCCGCGCGTCTTCGAGGCTGCCGCGGCCCATCAGCTCATGGGCGAAGCGAAGCAGGTCCTCGCTCGCTTTCTGGCCGTCCGGCTGCTTGACGGCGGTGCGGATGCGGCACAGCTCGAGCATGTCCACCATGGAGGCGAACTCCGGATCGCCCTTCGACACCTGCCCGCTGGCCTGCGCCTTGGCGAACTGCTCGAGGCGCGTCGGCGTAACGCTGCTGGTTGAAGTGGACGAGACCGAGGCTGGTACTCCGGAGGTAGTCGATCAAGCGCACGCCGTACATCCGCACCTGCCGACCGGGAGTCGGACCGCTCGCCATCGCGGCCTTCAGCTTCTTCTCCGCATCCGACCACTTGCGGGAGGAGATCGACTTGAGAGCGCTCTGGTACAGCTCGCTACCACTTGTCTTCGGCGCGAAGGACGCTGGGCAGCGCGAGCAGCAGCGCCAGCACCCAGGCCAGGCCGCGCGCGGGTACGAACCTCATGGGCGCCTCTCGACGGCGGCCTGGGCGGCGCGCGCGGGATCGAACGACGGCATGGTGAAGACGAAGTCGTTGCTCTGTCCGGCGCCGACCTTGATCTCGCGGCGGAGCGGAGGCGTCAGCCCCCGTTCTCCAGCTCGACGGTATAGTCGCCGTCGGCCAGGTCGACGGCGCAGGAGTGATCGGGTCCTTCGCCACGCGGACCGTCGATTCGGTCGATCCGTGCGACTGAAGTGTGATCCGTGCCCACGGCCGTGCGTTGAACGTCACGACCGACTTCGCCGGGGCCACGGGCGCCGGCGGGGCAGCCGACTCTGCCGACGGGAAACAGGGGAACTGGGCGTGCCCGCCGTCTCGGAGACGAGGCGCCAGGGCCGAGGTCAAAGCAGGATCGCCGCCAGCAGGGCCTGCGGTGATCCCGAGCACCGGCCACGACGCGCGTTCTCTCGGAGAGCGTCTTGCGGCTCTGGGAGCGCCACGGTCCGTGTCGCCGTGGCCTCCATCGTGTCGTGCGGCATCGGCACGCCGACCTCGGTGCCGTCGACCTCGTGCGTCGGCTCGCGGAACCTGCGTGGGGGCCCGCCAGGCGCGCTCCGCCGCCTCGCTCCAGGGCAGCGTCGGGCCCGTGGGTCGCCCATGGCGACGACGGTCGCGCCCACCCCGCCCGGGACGGCGGCGGTTCCCCGCGCGGCGGCGCGCGGGGCCTGCCCACGTCGGCCGCGGTCTGGAAGCGCGCGGCTCGGGACTTCGCGAGCGCGCGGGCCAGGATGGGGACGAGGGCGGGGGCAGCCTCTCCGTGCCCGGACCCTCGAGCGGGGGCGGATCGTGGATGTGCTTGAGGATGACGGCGATGGGAGTGTCGGCCTCGAACGGCACCCGCCCCGTGAACAGCTCGTAGAGGACCACGCCGAGGGCGTAGACGTCGCTCCGGAAGTCGATCTTCTCCGCCCGCGCTTGCTCCGGGCTCATGTAGGCCGGAGTTGCCGACGATGTCGCCGGTCGCGGTTGCCTCGACGCCCTCGACCGCGACGTGTTTCGCGATGCCGAAGTCCATCAGGCGCACGGTGCCGGAGGGTTCGAGCCATGATGTTCGAGGTCTTCAGATCGCGGTGAATGATGCCGACGGCGTGTATGGCCTCCAGCCCGTCCGCGATCTGGATGGCGACTCCGTAGGCGCGCTCCGCACCCATGGTCCCGGCCTGGCGCTTGAGCTCGCTCCCCTGCACGAAGGCTCCATCGAGATGAAACGGTGGCCTCCATCCTCTCCCGTATTCGTAGATGCGGCAGACGTTCCGGTGCATGACCCTGCGCGCCAGCTTGATCTCGGTTCGGAACCGCCGCCGGGCGTCGTCCCGGTTCGCGCTGTGCTCGTGCAGCACCTTCAGCGCGACCTCTTCCTCCAGGATCGCGGTCGTAGGCCCGATACACGGCGCCCATGCCGCCGCGGCAAAGCCTTCCCAGGATCTCGTAGCGGGGAGGCGATCCGCTGGCCGGGGCGGATCGCGTCGAGCCGCTCGCCGCACCGGCGCAGACGGTCCGTCCGTCGTCGTTCTGGGCACTGCAGTTGGCGCAGGCCTGGGGCATCGCTACCTGGGTGCCCGCTCTATTGACAACCGGGGCGGGGCTGCTCCGGCTGGTCGTCGCCGGCCACGCCCTGGGCGAACACGGTCGCGGTGACGCGCAGCTTGGTGGCGACGGTCGTGGACCAGTCGCCGGATACCCACCGGGAGGCGCTCTGCTGGCTGCCGTCCTTCTTCGAGACGGACCGGCCGCCGGCGTCGAACGCTTCGAACTCGACGCGATCGACCTCCGCCATCGCGCGCACGCCGCCGGTGGAGCTGCTGGAAACGAGATCCGCGGTGGCGGAGATCTTGTTGCAGGCCGTGGGCGCGACGCTGATCGACACGTCCACGTAGGTCTTGATCCGCAGCACCTCCTGGGCCTGCTGCCCGCCGACCCCGCGCACCGCGACCTTGGCGTCGAATACGGTGACTCCTCCGGACCGGTACCGATGCTGGAACTGGCAGCTGCCTTGATCGGTCAGGCCTTGCCCTTCGTCGAAGTCCGCGAGGTAGGTGAGGCTTCTCCGCCGCCGCTGGAGCTCGGCGCTCTCGCAGCGATCAGCGGCGATGGTCACGGAGAGGTCTTTGCCGGAGTAATCGGTTGAGCGTGAACTTGAGGCTGGGGCTGGCCGCCGGACCGGGATCGTCGCGGTCGTGGCGGTGGGGGCGGCGGCGTGGCGCGGTCCGCGTAATCCGCGCCTCCGCCCCCGCTGCCGCCCACCTCCTGCACGACGGCAGCGCTGGCGACGATCCGAACGCGGCGACGGTACTTCTCGGAGCCCCACTCCGGCTGGACGCTCATCGACTCTCTCCCGCGCGCTCCGGGCCGTGACCGTAGTAACGGACCACCAGCGAGGCGAGGCCTGCGCGGACGCTCCTTCGAGGGCGCCTGCCGGCCAGGGTCGAGCTGACCTGCGGTCGCCGAACACGGAGATCCCACGCCCGCGGTCACGAACGTCGCGCCCGCGTCCAGTCGCCGCCGCCCCGGTTGCAGCTCGGCCGGCGATAGATCCCCGGCGCGGACCCCGACCGTGGGGCCGACCGGTGAAGATGCGCTCGGCGCCCACGTGGATCTGGGACGACGTCGTCGAAGGTCGGTCGGGCCGAGCACGTTCGAGGGCGGAATGGAGAGACGCTGCCGAACCGGGATCGCGCGGAAGATCGTGTCGCTCAGCTGGGAATAGCGCACGAGGGCGATCGTCGCTGGCCAGCAGCCATTGGCCGGAGGGACGCAGGGGCGGCGCCCGCGGACCCCGGGTGTCCGGGATCTGGATTGGCCCCCGCCGGGCGGACGATCCGGGCGGGGACAGGACACCGGCCCGGGAATCCGAGCCCTCCGAAATCCACGACGTATGGAAGGTGGAAGGCGCCCCCGCGCTTGCAGACCGCGCCCACGGAGATCGCGCCCGTTGGGATCTCAACGAGGACTCCCGGAATTCGAAGACGACGGCGTCGTCCGAGGCGTCGGCCGGGCTAACGATCGCGGAAACGGGCGGTCCCCGGCGATCAGGTTCTCGTTGAGGTAGGTGAGGCGGAGCTTGCGCCGCGCGACGGTCGCCCCCAGCGACATCGCGCGGTCTCCCAGCTTTCACGGCGCCCGAGAGTCTGAGGTCGGCCACGAGGAGGTCGATGCGGCTGGTGCTCGTGAACAGGCGGTCGGCCCCGCGCTGCCCCGAAACTGGACGGGCCGAGTGAAGCTGCGGGCCAGGTCGATGTTCGAGACCTTTGCCGGCAGTAGAGCGGAGACGCTGAAAGGTGCTTCCGCGGCACCACGACGCTCGCGTAGGACGGAGGCTCGGCGCCGTGGCGGAGTGGCTGCGCGTACCCGCCCGGCAGATAGTCGGTGCGAATCGCGTGAAGCGCCCGTGAGCCGAGGCCTCGGGCTTGGTCAGGATGACGAGGCCAGCCGGGTTCGAGGCGGCGGCGGTGGCATCGTCCGCGATGCCCACGAAGGTTGCGCCAGCATGGCCAGCAGAGCGAGCGCCGGAGAGGAAGAACTGGAAAGGAACGCTGGAGAATCCGACCTCCGGGGAGCGCTCCCGCCACGGCCTGGGCGGCCGCCGCTCGCGGCAGAGATCGATGCAAGAACGACGGCCGGAGTGCCAGCATCCGCTTTCGGCGCATATCGACGCGTGAGACTATCTGATGGCGCCAGGGAAACGTCAATCGGACGTCTTCCATCCCACGGTCGAGCTTGATGTTTATGGCGCGCCCGCAAGCCGCCGCCACGTGGGTTCAACTCCCACCGCCCACCACCCGGCGATTTGATCCTTCGGGATCCGTGCTCTGGGCGCACCTCAGCAGGGCGCGGAGATGCGCCGCCGCGCGCGCCAATTTGGACCCCGAGGCGCGGTTAGCGCTTAGGCCCGGTTCCCGCTGGTCCGCGCGGGCAGTGCGGGTTTCGAACATCTGGCCGAGGGAGGCATCTAGCCCGCCCGGCTCCTTCTTTACCAGCTGCGATCAGATGGCTTACCCGGGCTGACCACCGCTCCTGCGCGCACTCTGCGACAGTTGTGAGACCTCTTTCGGCGTCGGAGCGCGCTTCTTCTTCATCCAATGCCCCAGAAGCGCCAAGGTCTCGATAGTGTTGATTCCCTCGACGATGTTGATCGCCGTCTGGGTCTCCAAGTCCTGACGCAACGCTCTGATCTCGTCCAGGATCTGCTGGTCCATAGTGAGCGGAGTCTATCAGGCTGAGAGTGGGGGAGATCAGACCCTCACGGGTCGCGCTTGCCGTCTTCGGTTGCCGCTACCCGTCCCGCGCCGCCTCACGCGGAGGGTTCTCCAGAGTCGGGATCGGGTCTTCCCAGCCGGCCTGGGTGCTTCGATCTTCGCCTCGATGCCCGCAGGGCATGCTCGAGTGAAGAAAGAGGAGGTGGCTGCCGCCTGACGAGTTGCAAGGGCTTGCCCGTCGGCAAATTCGAAGGAGGCCGGCCCGTAGCCGCTCGTCGTGACGAGGATTCCCGCTAGAGCGCGCCTTCGCTCGCAAGCGTCCCAAAGAGATCGCGCACGGCGCTGACGCCAACGGTGTGTTTGTACCGCTTCGCCTGGATAACGACCTTGCCGAGAGTGGGTGGTGATTTAGTAGCCACGCAGTCACGCACTGGCTCTCGCGACGCTTGGGTAAGGCGCGTTTCGAGGCCATCTTCCCGAAGAGGTTGGTGATTAGCGACTCGAACTCCGTCGGGGACCAAGCTCCATGAGGTTCGGCCGCTGGTCGAGAGTCGAGAGAACCTCGAGCTCATCCACGAACCGCGAGATCAACCATGTTGAACTCAAGCACCGGACGAACCGGAACCAGTTCCGCTTGAGGCTCGGGGAGACGTTCGCGTTGAGAGAGATCTCAGGCAGGCGTATGGTTCAGCCTGCGTGAGGTTCAACTCACAGAAGGTTGCGCGCGTGGTTCGGATCGTTAGGAGACATGGCCGGCTGGGCTTCCCGGTTTTCGTCTATCTACCGAGTGGCGTATCCGTTAAGAACGATGCTGTCGATGTGCCGCCAGGTGTCGGCATCAAACAGTTCATGCGGGGTTCGCAACGTGATCTGTCGAGGACCGATCACGGACTGCCTGCCGCTGAGAGCGGCGGGCCTTGGCGTAGCGATGATCTCGTCCTTGTTCTTCAGGTACAACAGCCGGGACCGGAATCATCAATGGTTGGTAGGTCATATTCGACGACGAGTTGCCTTGACTCGGCGACGTAGGCCTTGTCTTGATGAGCGGGGAACGACTCGGGGTAGTCACTCTTCTCAGGACAAGGCGACAGTAGGTAGAGACCGCTCCGGGAGCGCCCCCGTCGTAGTCACTGGCGAATTGATCGACTTGCGCGTTCCAGTCGTCCACGTCGACGCGCCATCTGGGATGCTTGCTGGTGTGCGCGGCGCGCCTCTGCTAGAGCGCTCTCGCGTTGGGCCTCTCGGCTGGCATGCGCGTCAACTGCCTCTTCAAACTTCCGCCATCCGATCTCCTTGGCCTCCTGCTGCCTCCCGCTTGGCTCCAAACAAGAATCGCGTAGAGCCCAGCGGTGAAGGCGTGTAGTTCTCTCCAGCCGCGGAGGGCTCTGCCGTGCCAAGCACTCTGGCACGAATGGCTGATCTTCGAAGTCGCGCCTCAGGAGAAGGTGAGACCACTGCTCGTTGAGGAGAGCGTCCGTCAAGAGGGCTTGAAGCCTCCATCTGACGATGGAGATCGGCGTGCGCGCTGCTCTTGTTCTCGGCTACTGCGATCGCGTTGAGCTTGTCGCGCCTGTTCGCGCCCAGCGCGGGTCAACTCAGTCAGCCGGCGGCGTTCGGCGGCGACCCGCTCGCGTTCAGCTGCCCGGGCGGCCTGCGGTACGGCGGCCAAGAGACCACGGCCACGCGACATCGACGGCTCTCCCTGGCAGAAAGCGCACGGATTATATGGCGAACCGTTGGGGACCCTCGAGTGCGGGCGTTACGCCTGCCGCGGTTGCGCGCGGCGGCCTGGTGGCTCACCATCCGCAATGTATGAGCGTCATCCGAGCCGTCGGAGGTCTTGCTGTCATCTTGATGTCCCTACCCGCGTGGAGCGCCAGGCCCAGCGCCCGCCCGTACGCCTGGCCATCGTCGGGCTCGTGCATGGGCACGTGCGCGGGTTCCTCGATCGGCTCAAGGGACGGACGGACGTGCAGCTCCCGTGGGCGTCGTCGACCCGGACGCGACGCTGCGCGACACGTACCGCGAGCGCTACGGGCTCGGCGCGCCGACATCTTCCACGCCACGACCGGGCCATGCTTGACGCGGCGCGTCCGCAGGCCGTCGCCATCTTCACGAGCACCTACGATCACCCGCAGGTCGTCGAGGCCTGCGCCGCCGCGGCAGTCCACGTGATGATGGAGAAGCCGCTGGCCGTCTCGAATGCGCACGGGCGGCGCATCGCCAGACCGCGGCCCGCAAGGGCAGACATCCAGGTCCTCGTCAACTACGAGACCACCTGGTACGCGAGCAACCGCGTCGTGTACGACGGTGAAGGCGGGCACTCTCGGGCCCGTGCGCAAGATGGTCGCGCACGACGGGCATCGCGGGCCCGCAGGAGATCGGCGTCCAGCCGGAGTTCCTCGCGCTGGCTCACCGACCCCGTGCTCAACGGCGGCGGCGCCCTCACCGACTTCGGCTGCTACGGGGCGAACCTCTTCACGTGGCTGATGGACGGCGCGCGTCCCGGTCTCCGTGAGCGCGGTGGCGCAGACCTTCAAGCCCGCCGTCTATCCGCGCGTCGACGACGAGGCGCACGATCGTCGTGGCCTGGCCGGAGGCAGTGGGGATCATCCAGGCGTCGTGGAACTGGCCCTTCGACCGCAAGGACCTCGAGGTCTACGGGCGCACCGGGCCAGGCCCTCACGGTGAAGCGCGGAGGCCGTGCGCTTCCGTCTCGAGGGCAAGGAGGAGAGCGAGGTCCCTTCGCCCGCCCTGGCCGCGCCCGGAAGACGACCCCGTGCGCTATCTCGCCGGCGGTCGTGCGGCGGAGACGTCCGTCCTGCGGGCCTCTCCTCGCTCGAGAACAACCTCGTCGTGACCGAGATCCTGGACGCGGCGCGGGAATCGTCGCGGACACGGACGCACGGTGCAGCTCGCACGCGCCGGTAGCCGCCGCCGGGTTGCAGACGGCCGCGGGTACGAGTAGCGTACCACCGCCAACCACTTTTGAGACGTGCGGTCCAGGAGACCTCCGTCCCGCCGCGCGAGAGAGAGGGGATCCATGGGCAGGTGCACGACCCTGGCTCGTCCTCGCCGTCGCGCTGCGTTCCCGCCTGGGCGAGCGCCGACAATCACTTCGCCGACGCGGCGCTCGCCGGCTCCGGGCCGCCGCAGAGCGCCCTCGGTGGCGTTCAGGGGACGGTGAGGCCCTCTCCTAGGTAGCCGAGGCCGCCCGATCTATCACGCCCTCCCGAAGCCTCGTCAATGGAGCATCCTCCTGACGGGACCGCGCACTTCGTCGGCACTCACGGGGGCAAGAGCTCGAGGAGTACTCGTACGCGGCCGGTGCTGCGTCGGACCCTCTCCAACCGGCAACAACAACAGGTACACTGCCCTTCGCGCACGCGCTGTTCGGCGGCATCCACGGCGACCGCGGCGAGCTCGGAGGAACCACTGCGCGCACTTCTCGTGCTGGGCGGCGGTTGTCGACTACCTGAGGCATCGCCACGGGCGCCGGACCGGGATACACGGTCCCTGGGAGCGCGCGCCAGATGGAGTGGGTCTTTCCGTGTCCGGCGAGAAGCCATGACGTGCATCGCCACGTATTCTCCGTCAGCGGCGTGGTCGTCGAGGATAGGCGAGCACGTCTTGCGGTCCAATGACCGCCGCGATCCGGGGGCCGCCATCTCTCTCGCCGCCGGTAGCCCGTCTCGGCCCGTACGAGATCGTCGCCCTCCTCGGCGTGGGCGGCATGGGTCAGGTGTACAGGGCGCGGGACCCCGCCTCCATCGCGAGGTGGCCCTCAAGGTCCTGCATCCGTCGGTCACGATCACGGCCGAGCACCTCGACCGGTTCAACCGCGAGGCGCGGGCCACCGGCGCCCTGAACCATCCGAACATCCGCGGCGTCTTCGACGCGGGCGTGGAGGGGGCGTCCCCTACGTGATCTCCGAGCTCCTGGAAGGCGAGTCGCTGCGCGAGCGGCTCGACAAGGGCCCGCTGCCCTATCGCAAGGCGCTCGAATACGGCATCCAGATCGCGCCAGGCCCTGGGCGCCGCGCACGCGAGCGGCATCTTCCATCGCGACGTCAAGCCCGCGAACGTCTTCATCACGCGACGACGGCCGCATCAAGCTCCTCGACTTCGGCCTGGCCAAGCTGACCGAGACGGACGAGCCGCCGGGATCGCACGACGACACCGCGGACGCCAGCCGGGCCGGCGTGATCCGCGGCACCGCCGCCTACATGTCGCCGGAGCAGGCCCGCGGCCAGCGCGTGGACCACCGGACCGACCTCTTCTCGCTGGGCACCGTCCTCTACGAGATGCTGACGGGCGCGCGCGCGTTCCAGCGCGCTTCGACGGTCGAGACGCTGCACGCGGTCCTGCGCGAGGAGCCGGCCGACCCCCTGGAGCTCAACCCCGCCCTTCCTCCGGCCGCGGTCGTGACCGTGCGGCGCTGTCTCGGAGAAGAACGTGGAGGAGCGCTTCCAGTCCGCGCGCGACCTCGCCTTCCAGCTCCAGCAGCTCCAGGAGAGCACGGCGAAGGGCCGGCCGTGTCGCGGACGGCCGGGAAGGACGACCGCGCCGGGTGGCCCTGGCCCTCCTGGCCGCGGCTGCCTGCGCGGGGCTGGTCGCCGTCATCGTGCACTTCCTCCAGCCGCCCGCGCCCACCTTCGAGCGGCTCACCTTCCGACGCGGCCGCGTCGGCGGGCGCGCTTCGCCTCCGGCGGCCAGTCCGTGGTGTACAGCGTCAGCGGCGACGACAACGAGATGGAGGTCTGGCGGCTCGACCTGGCCGATAGTCCGCGCTCGCAGTCGCTCGGATACCGGCGCGCCGACGTCCTGGCCACGCGCAAGGGCGAGCTGGCCCCTGTCCGCGGAGCCCCGCTTCGTCGGCGGCGAGCACGTGGTGGGACGGCTGGTGATCGCGTCCATCGTGGCCGGAGGTCCTCGTCACGAGCTCATGGCGGATGCGGAGGGCGCGGACTGGGACGCCGCGGGCGAGCAGCTGGCCGCGGTGTTCTCGACGGGGATGGGGGCGAGGGCGCCTCGAATACCCGATCGGCCGCCCGCTGTACACGGCGCGCTCGATCCGCTGCCCGCGCGTCTCCCGGGACGGCCGGCACGTCGCGTTCCTGGAGGACCGCAGCGGCGCGGGGATCGGGGGCGCGTGGGGATGGTGGACCTGGAGGGGCGCTTCACGGCGCTCACCGAAGACTTTCGCAACGTGCGCGGCCTGGCCTGGTCGGCCGACGGCAGCGAGGTCTGGTTCACGGCCGGCGGCTGGCGCGCAGAACCGCGCCTTGCGCGCGGTCTCGCTGGGCGGCCGCGTGCGCGACGTCTTCGCCGCGCCCGCCGTCCCTGACCCTCTGGGACATCGCGTCCGACGGACGGGTCCTCCTCAGCCACGAGGAGGAGACGCGCGGGGTGATGGGGCGGCCGCCGGGAGCGGCCGCCGAGCGTGACCTCTCGTACCACGACAGCTCGGGGCTGGCCAGCCTGTCTCCCGACGGCCGCTGGATCCTGATGGGCGACCAGTTCGGTCTGCTACCTGCGCGCCACCGACGACGCGTCGCCCCTGACCGACCTCGGTCTCGTGGAAACGTACCGGGGACGACGTGAACAACGAGCGCACCGTCGTGGCCACGGGCGCGCGCGGGGAGCCACGCTCTTGCTCCTACCCTGGGGACCAGCCTTCCGCGCACCCTGCCCGCGCATGGGATCTCGGCCTATTACGGCGCCCTGCTGTTCCCGGACGGACGAAGGCTCCTCTTCAACGGCAGCATGGCCAAGCGAGGGCATCCGCGCCTACGTGCAGAACATCGACGGCGGAGGCGCCGGAGCACCGCTGACGCCGCCCGGGACCAAGGCGCTCGCCATCCTCCCCGGACGGCCAGTGGGTGGCGGCCACGCGCTCGGACCCCGGCATCTGGCTCTACCCGGTGGCGGGCGCGGCGCCGCCGCGGCCGGTGCCCGGCCCGAAGGAGGACGATCGGCCGGCGGCCTGGAGCGCCGACGGCAAGGCCCCCGTGGGTCTTCCGGCGCGACACCGTCCCCGCGAGCGTCTTCCGCCTGGATCTGGACGAGCGGCAGCGGCAGCTCTGGAAGAGCTTGATCCCGCCCGACCCCGTGGGCTGTGTATTCGATGCACCCAGTTCAAGACGACGCCCGCCGGCGACGCGTACTTCACGGGTACACGCGCGTCCTCTCGCAGCTCTACGTGGCGCGCGGCCTGCGCTGAGCGCAGGGCATCCGCCGGGCAGACGCCGGCCCGGATCAGAAGTCGAAACGGAGGCCCAGCCTCAGCGCGCGCGGAGGCTGCACGGCCGAGGTCGCCCGGTAGGACGGGCCCGAGGTCACGTCCTCTTCCACCTCGATGCCAGTGCCCCGGAGGTTGAAGGCCCTCCAGCACTCCGGCCAGGCGCGTGCGGCCAGCGTAGAAGCCCTTCTCGATGCGCGCGTCGATGGTCAGCACGTAGGTGAAGCGCGAGTCGCCGTTGGTGATGGCCTTGACGGGATCGGGACCCTGGTTGAGGTCGGGATCGATCACGAAGCGCGCGAAGTGCTGGCCGTCCTGGTAGCGCGCCACCGCCCCGAAGTGGAAGTCGTGAGGCGCGTCGTACGGTGCCGGCGATCTTGATCGTGTATCCGCGCTCGAAGAAGAGCCGCCCGTTGGACAACGGTCAGCCGCGTTCGGCAGCTCCAGCCGCTCGCCCACGAGGCCCTGGTCGTTTTCGGTGGCCAGGAACCCGCGATAGGCGGAGGGCTGTCCGTTTTCGACGCGGTGGCGCCGATGAGCATGCGCGCGCTCTTGCCGATCGCGTCCGTCGACCGAGATCTCCATGCCTTTGCCCGTCCCCGCCGTGGGGTCGTTCGTGAGCGAGCGGTAACGGTCGCGGCCGAAGGTCTCGATGTTGCGGTTGTAGATCGGGAGCATCTGGAGGGTCGATCACCCTCCGACGATGTCGTCTCCGGGGTCACGGGATGTAGGTCACGTCGTAGGCCGAGGTGGGCGCGCCGTAGTTGACGGACGTGACCAGAGTTCCGCTCGTGCCGGGTGTAGAGCGAGGAAGCGGGTGGTGAAGGTGCGGATCTGGGCCTCGATGCCGATGAGGACTTCCTTCGAGCGCGTGGGCTGGAGTGCCGGGATCGATGGTCGCTCGCGCACGCCGCCCGGACCGACGCGCGCGATCAGCAGGCCGCGCTCGTCGCGCCTGGAAGACGCCGGTCGTGGTTCTGGTCGATCCATTGATACGGCCGCGCCGCGTGCGTGAGCGTTGGGATCGCCGTGAGCGGCGGAGGCTGAGGAGGACAGGCGGCTCTGGTACTCGGCGTAGCCACGCGAGCAAGGCGTGAGGCCCGGGCGCTCCGTGGGCGAGCGGCCGCAGCGCGCGGCCACGCGCGGAGTCACGCCCGTCCACTCGATCCGCCCCTCCGAGTTCGCAGCCGAGCGTGCGAAGACTCGAAGCGCACTGCCGGCGTTGACGGTGAGCTGGCGATAGCGGAACTGGTCGGTCAGGTACGCGGAGAAGCGTCGGTGCCACGCCACGAGGTCGAGCCCGTCCAGCCGTAGTCCCAGACGCGCGCGGCAGGCCGTCCACCGTCTCCGGCGTGAGGTGGATCTCCTCCGCGGGATCGGTGTCGCGAGCTGGTGCGGGCGGCGGAGAGCCCGATGCGCACGGCGTGGTTCCTGTTCGTGAACGGGATCGAACCACCCGCTCAGGCCCGCGCGCCCTCGCGCGTACGCCGTGGCCGGGAACTGCTGCTGCACGGGCCCGTCCGCGCAGGCGCTCGACGGTCCCGGTGGCCGGCTCGGTGAGGTGCGGGTCGAAGGTGCCGCGCACCAGGCCGGCCGTGACCAACCAGGGGCGCGTTCCCTGCCGCTGCCACGTCGTCTGCGCCTGCAGGAATTGGTCGACCTGCTGGACGTTGCCGCCCCGAAGCGGGCGCGCCCGCACATAGGGATGGGGACGAGGCGTTGGACGCCGCCCAGAAACCGCACTTCGTCCCGCGACGTCGGCGTGTAGACGAAGTGGGTGAGCACGCCCATCTCGCGTCCGTCCAGCGACCTCGGGTCGGAGCGCTCCGGCGCGCGCCGCGCGTCAGGTTCCCAGTGATCACGGCGCCGAGGCGGTCGGAGCAGCGGCCCGTTCACGCGGAAGCGGGCGCTGGAGAAGAATCGAGGTGCGCGATGGCCGGGGCGCCCTCACGTTGACAGGAGGCCTGCTGAGGGAGATGGGCGCATCGCCGATCGCGATCGTCTTGCGCCACGCGCTGTCGGGCCGTCGCGGCACGAGGAGACGCCACGGTCCCGCCCGCGCACGTCCGCCGGAGCCAGGCCGGCCGAGATCTCGACCCCGGCCAGGGCCTCCGGATCGGCGAAGAAGAGCGGCGTCCCGGATGCGGTCGGGGTCGGTGATGTCGAACTCACCGAGCTGCCAGTCGGCCTGCGTCCACGAGCTGCCGCGGACGCCCATGAGCCCGCCTCGCCGACGTAGAGGCCGCTGCTCTCGATGCGATCGAGGATGGCCGTCGACTCGATGGTCTCGAAGATGGACCACACCCCGTTGCTCATGGGCAGCGACGTGAAGAGGTCCGCGTCGAAGTCCTGCCCGGAGCGAGCGCTGCGGCGCGGGCGGGTGCCGGAGAGTGGCGCGAGGCCGGGGCCGGCGCCGGAGAGGACGCGGGTGCGGGCGGGCGACGGGAGCCGGGGAAGGACTCGTCTCCTGGGCCGCGCCCGCCACCGCGACCGACAGGATGAAGCAGGACAGAAAGACGGGCGATCTCAAACGGCCCTGGGCGCAGGCCGTCGCGCAGATTCATGTGTGCCCCTTGGCTACGAGTCGCCGGATTGTACGCGAACTGCCGGCGCGGCATGGTCCGGGAGCTCAGCCCGGATGTGCCCGATCACGCTCCGCGACCAGCCGCTTCGGCGCCGTCCGCCTCCACGCTCTCTCGACGACGGTGCGGAGCACGTCCAACCGCACCTTCGAGAGGCGAATGAGGACGGCCGGGTAGTTCGCGTAGTGGTCGGTGAAGTAGAACGCGGCGGGTACTCGTCCATCAGGAGCACGCGGTCCTCGAACGAGCAGCGGATGGCCAGGGCGCCGTCCTCGCGCAGGCGGGCAGAGCAGAACTTGCCGGCCACGGCGCACCGCCGGCGTGCCGTAGACACGTGCCTTCCTCGACCGCGGGCAGCTCGTGCGCGAGGGCCAGGAACGTGTCGTGGTCGATGGTCCGTCGGGCCGGCGTCTTCCGCTTGCAGGGCGGGCGGCTTTTCGAGCCGGCGCGTCACCGCGCGCCTCCCAGCACTCCGGCCGACGAGATGCGCGGTGAGCAGGAGCGGCACCATTCCCAGGACTCCCGCGGGCCGCGCTGGGGAGGCGCTCCGCCGCGACAGGAGGCCCGCCGCGAACAGCCGCTTGTAGATGATGACCCCGACCGGCGGCACGAGCAGGACCGCGGTCACCACGCCGGGCGTGTAGGCGCGGAGCAGCACCGTCTGGCCGAGATGGGTGAGGCTGTGCGCGGTGTAGACGCCGAGGAGCGCCGCATAGAAGGAGAGCGCGAAGCCGGGCCGCGGATCACCAGCAACGAGCCAGGTGGCGAGCAGGAAGACGGCCAGCTTCCACGGCCACGGCCACGGCGACCTGGGCCGTGTGTCGTGGGCAGGTTGGCGACGACCGCCGCGCGGCCGGGCTCTTGTGTGCGATGCGCTCGAGGAGGGGGCGGTGGCCGGCGATCCACCGCGGCATGGTCAGGATCTCCTCGCCGTCGTGGATCACGAACACGAGGGGGAGGAGCCACAACGCCGAGCGAAGGGACGCCACGGGCGGAATGTTACGCCAGCGCCGTGCCCGCCGCTGACGCGTCCGGCCGCGGACGGCTAAGTTTCCGACTCGCCCGTTTCCGGCCACGCTCACCCACTCGCGGAGGATCCCATGGCACCCAATGCAGACGCATCGCGACGCGACTTCCTGAAGATCGCGGCCGGCGCCGCCGTTGCCGCCGCCGCCGTCGCGCCCAAGGCCGCGGCCCAGGAGAAGCCGCTCATCGGATGCGGCGGCAAGGGGCCGCCGACGCCAAGCGCGTCGGGATCGCCACCATCGGCCTCGGCGGCCAGGGCAACAGCGACACCAAGGCCATGCTCAAGACCCCGGGGGTCGAGCTGGTGGCCGTCGCCGATTGCTACGACGGCCGGCTCAAGCGCGCCAAAGAGGTCTACTGCGACACGGTGGTGACCACGCGCGACTACAAGGAGATCCTGGCCCGCAAGGACGTGGACGCCGTCATCATCGCCACCCCCGACCACTGGCACTCGCGCATCGCCATCGAGGCCATGAACGCGGGCAAAGACGTGTACGTCGAGAAGCCGATGGTCCACGACGTGCTCGAGGGCCTGCAGGTGGTCGACGCGCAGAAGAAGACGGGCCGCATCCTGCAGGTGGGCAGCCAGCGCGTGAGCAGCGTCGTCTATCACAAGGCGAAGGAGCTGCTGGCGGCGGGGGCGATCGGCGAGCTGAACATGGTCGAGGCCTACTGGAACCGCAACTCCCCGATCGGGGCCTGGCAATACACGATCCCGCCCGACGCCTCCCCGCAGACGGTGGACTGGGAGCGCTTCCTGGGACCGGCGCCCAAGCGGCCCTTCGACGCCACGCGCTTCTTCCGCTGGCGCAACTACGACGACTACGGGACGGGCGTGGCCGGCGACCTGTTCGTGCACCTCTTCACCGGGATCCACTTCATCACGGGCTCGACGGGCCCGAACCGCGTCTTCTCGACGGGCGGGATCCGGTACTGGAAGGACGGGCGCGACGCTCCCGACGTCCTGCTCGGCCTCTTCGACTATCCGAAGACGGCCGCCCATCCCGAGTTCACGCTCTCGCTGCGCGTGAACTTCGCGGCGGGCGCGGGCGGGGAGGACGCCTTCCGCTTCGTGGGACCGGACGGGATCATGGGCCTCGGGCGCGACGGGATCACGATCACGAAGCGCGACCCGGCGACAAGGAGCCGGGCTACACGATCGACACCTTCCCGAAGTCCGTCCAGGACGCCTACCTCGCGGAGTACCGCAAGAAGTATCCGGAGACGAAGGCCCAGCTTCGCACCGGCCGCGAGGAGCGGTTCCTGCCGCCCCCGGACTACAACGAGACGGACGCGCACACCGCGAACTTCGTGGAGGCGGTGCGCACGCGCAAGCCCGTGATCGAGGACTCGACCTTCGGCCTGCGCGCGCCGGTCCCGCCCTGCTGTGCAACATCAGCCAGCGCGAGAAGCGCCCGGTGTCGTGGAACCCGGAGACGATGCGGCAGGTCGAGACGTAGCTTTATGGCGTACTCAAGTCAGGGGGCACTCACACATCGCGAGGTGGGTGTTCGCGACCCCCTGAAACCCCCTCGCACGTCGCCGACGCTGCGCGCGCCGCCGTGCTCTGCGGTCGGTTGCCCGTGTTCCGGCCACCCGCGTAGGCGGAAAAGCGCGGCTTGGTGCACGTCCCCCTTCCAGGGGCGTCCGGCCGTCTTCCTTGCCGAAGCAAGGTCCTACATCCAAGGTCCAATTGTCGAGCCCTCCCGAATTGCGGAGGATTCGTAGAGCTATTCACGCTCACGACGTTTAGGAGAGGTCTCAAACGAAGCAAGCGTTGCATGACGCGGCCGCACGAGTGTTCGTCATCGACGACGACCACTCCGTCCGGAAGGCCCTGGGCCGCCTTCTCCGCGCCGCCGGGTACCAGTTCGAGCTGCTCGAAGCCGCGGAGGCCTACCTGGCCTGCCCGCCGCCGCAGCCGCCGGCCTGCCTCCTGTTGGACATCCGGATGCCCGGCATGAACGGCCTCGAGCTGCAGCGCGCGATCGAGGGCACGCCGATGGAGCTGCCCATCGTGTTCATCACCGGGCACGCCGACGAGGAGCTGCTGCAATCGCTGTCGCGGCGTACGGTGAACGTGCTGTACAAGCCGCTCGACGACGTCGCGCTGCTGGCCGCCATCGACGCGGCCCTGGCCCAGTCCGTCGAAAGCTGAACGGTGCCTGAATGATGCTCCGCGCCGGCCGAGTTCGAGTTCGGTTCCTTCCGGCTCGACGCAGGCAAGGCCGTGCTCTGGCACGGAAGGGGCGCTGGTGCCGCTGACCCCGAAGGTGCTGGCCCTGCTGCAGGTCCTGGTCGAGGCCAGGGGCGACGTGGTCCCCAAGGCGGACCTCATGGCCCGCGTCTGGCCGGAGACCGTGGTCGGGGACGCGAACTTGAGCGTGACCGTGAGCGCGCTGCGCCGCGGCCTGGGCCGCCACGACGGCGATCCGACCTGGGTGGAAACGGTGCCGCGCCGCGGGTATCGCTTCACCGGCCCCCTCCGCGCGCCCGCGGCCGAGCCCGCGCTCGTGCTCGCGGTGCTGCCCTTCCGCAGCATCGGCCCCGACGCGCAGGATCACCTGGGTCTCGGGATCGCCGACGCGCTCATCGGCGCCCTCACCGGCCTCGAGAACGTGACCGTGCGGCCGACGGGCGCGGTCGCGCACTTCGCTCACCGGCCGGTGGCGCCCCTGGAGGCGGCGGAAGCGCTCGGGGCCGACGCGGTCCTGACGGGACCGTGCAGCGGCAGGGCCAGCGGGTGCGCATCGCGGTGCAGCTCGTTCCGCGGCGCGCCGGTCTTCCGGCCTGGGCCGAGCACTTCGAGGCCGAGCAGGACGACATCTTCGCGGTGCACGACAAGATCGCCGACCAGGTCGCCTTGGTCCTCCGGGCGAAGATCGCGCGCTGGCGCGATCCGGGCCCGCGGACCACGCGGCACCCCGGCTTCGACGCCTGGGACACGTACCTGCGCGGGCGGTACTTCTGGGCGCGCCTGGACACCGAGGGCGTGTCGAAGGCCATCGGCTGCTTCGGCGAGGCCGCGTCACGCGAGCCGGCCTGGGCGGAGCCGCGGGCGGGCCTGGCCGCCGTCCACGTCCTGCTCGGGCTCGGCGGGTGGTGCCGCCGCGCCGCGCCTGGCGCGTGGCCGGCGAATGCGCGCAGGAGGCGCTCGAGCGGGACGCCACGCTCCCCGAGGCGCACCTGGCCAGCGCCTGGGTCTCCCTCTACCTCGACTGGGCGTGGACGGAGGCGCGCGTCGGTCTCGACCGCGCGGCCGCACTCGGGTTGCCGGACCTGCACCAGTGGCGCGCCCTGGTCCTGATGCTCCAGGGCGAGCTCGGTCCGGCCGCGGAAGCGCTCGCGCGCGCCCGGGAGACGGACCCGTTCTCCGCCGTCGCCCTCGCCCTGCAGGCGTTCCTCCACGACGTGGCGGGGAGCACGAGCAGGGCCTGCTCGTCGCGCGGCGCGCGGTCGAGCTGCGCGCCGAGCACTTCCTGGGCGCATTGGCGGCTCGGCGTGGCCTTGGCCCGGCTCGGCCGTCACGACGAGGCGGTCGCGGCGCTCATGCGGGCGGTCGAACGCGCGGCGGGCGGCACGGTCATGCTCTGCGAGCTGGGATGGGTGCTGGCCGTGGCCGGGCGCCACGACGAGGCGAAGGCACTCCTCGCCCGGCTGGAGTCGGCGGCGGCCAAGACGTACGTGTCCCCCTACGAGCGGGCGAAGATCCTGGTGGCTCTGGGCCACCGCCAGGACGCGCTCGACAAGCTCGAGCAGGCCGCGGAAGACCGGGATCCCTGGGTGACCCTCGTGGGCGCGGACCACGGCCTCTCGGCGCTCCGTGGAGAGCCGCGCTTTGCCGCGCTCGCGCAGCGCGTGATGGCGGGGGCCGGAGCGGCATAGGACCAAGGTCGCATTGCGTCCGGACGTCTGGACGTAGATCGTGGCGACGTGTTTTGAGGCGCCGCCTTGGGCGGCGGGCACTGCTCTGCGCCGCCGCCTGCCTGCTGCTGCCCACCGTCGCGGGCGCGCAAGCCGGCCCAGGCCGACTTCGCGGACTTCGAGGGCCGGCCGGTCACCGGGATCAAGCTCGACGGCAACCGCGTCACTCGCGAGCACGTCATCACGCGCGAGCTCGAAACGAAGGCCGGCCAGCCGTTCGCCTTCGCGACACTCGAATGCCGACCTGCAGCGGCTGGAGAATCTCGGGCTCTTCGCCGAGACCCGCGTGATCCCCGAGGCCGATGGGGATGGCGTGCGCTTGACCGTCACACGTCCGCGAGATGCCGCCCATCCTCGCCTTCCCTTCCTTCATCTATACGGAGGAGAACGGCTTCTCCTACGGCGGCGCCCTCTCCGCCCTGAACCTGACCGGACGCGGCATCAGCCTGCTCCGCCGCACGTGCCTATTTCGGCGGCACCACGCAGAGATGGGCCCGGTTCGTCGATCCCTGGATCAAGGGCAACCACGTCTCTTTCGAGTTCTTCGGCGGCAAGCGGGACCGCGCGGACACCCTGAACGGCTTCGAGGAGGACAGCTGGGAGTTCTCCCCGAAGCTCGGGACCTGGCTGGGCAAACACGGCCGGCTGCAAGGCTCGGCGACGCTCTTCCAGATGCAGAGCGACGTGGACGGAAAGACCCTCGATCCGGACAACGACGACCATTTCGTGCGCGTGGGCGCGACCCTCGGGTACGACACGCGGGATTCGTGGCGTGACCCCGGCACGGGTGGAAGAACGAGCTCGAGATCATCCACAGCGGCGGAGCGGGCTCGTTCTGGACGATGAACTTCGACGCGCGCCGCTACCAGCCGACGTGGCGCCGGCAGCACGTGCTCCTGAGCACGCTGTTGACCCTCCAGTCGGGTACGGTCGGCCAGGACGTGCCCGGCTATTTCACGTATTACCTCGGCGGCGCGAACACCATCCGCGGTTACTCCGTCGAAGATCTGGGGCCGAAGCTCAACGGCAAGAACCAGCTCGTCACCACCGCCGAATACAACTTCAACCTGCTCCCGCTGGCCCGCCGCGACATCTTCAAGTGGTCCTACAGCATCGGCCTGCAGCTCGCCCTGTTCTCGGACCTCGGCATCGCCTGGAGCGAGCCCGGACGATTTCACGGCCGAGACGATTCCGGGCGGGGGCGGGCGCGGGGCTGCGGTTCCTCGTTCCCGGTTCGGAGCAGGTGCGGTTCGACTTCGGCTGGAGCGAGGCCGGAGGCTTTCACTTCCATTTCGCCAGCGGGACCAAGCCCGCCAACCAGCGGCAGCGGCTCAGGTAACGGGGCTCCTCGGCCGGCATGGGACCAAGGTCGCATTGCGCCGCCGGTGGGGCCGGAGGCATAGTGGAGAACCCAAGCTGGCGGGCGGTTCCCTCATCGCCGAACGGAGAGAGCACGAATGAAATGGCGTCTGGGCGTGGCGTGTGCGTTGGTGCTGGCCGTCCCGGCGGCCGCGCCTGGCCGGCCGCCGCCGTTCCTCCGAAGGCGCCCACGGCGGCGAAGCCGTCTCCCAAGGCGGCGTTCGACGTGCCGCTGGCGACCAAGCCCTGGAAGGGCGACCTCGACGGCATGATCCAGCGGCGGGTCATCCGCGTGCTCGTGGTCTTCTCGCGGACGCAATATTTCGTCGACCGCGGGCAGCCGTCCGGGACCGCTTACGAGGTCGCGCGCGCCTTCGAGGACTACGTCAACCTGAAGCGGAAGACCGGCCATCTCAAGGTCGCGGCCTTGTGCATTCCCGTCTCGCGGGGCGACCTCATCCCCGCCCTCCTCGAGGGCCGGGGCGACCTCGCCATGGCCGGCCTCACCATCACGCCCGAGCGGGCCGAGCAGGTGGCCTTTTCGGCCCCGTTCTGGAGCGGGATCTCGGAGGTCGTGGTCACGGGCCCGGCCTCCCCGAAGGTCGAGCACCGTCGATGACCTCTCCGGACAGGAGGTCTTCGTCCGCAAATCGTCGAGCTACTGGGAGCACCTCGAGGAGCTGAACCAGCGCTTCACGAAGGAAGGCAAGCCGCCCGTCAGGCTGCGCGCCCGCGCCGGAGGAGCTCGAGGACGAGGACCTCCTGGAGATGCTGAGCGCAGGCCTCGTCAAGCTCGTCGTGGTGGACGACTACAAGGCCCAGCTCTGGGCGAAGGTCTTCCCGAAGATCGTCCCGCATCCGGAAGCGGCCGTGCATACCGGCGGCGAGGTGGCGGCGATGCTGCGCAAGGACAGCCCGCTGCTCCAGGCGGAGCTGGCCGCCTTCGTGAAGACGCACGGAAAGGGGACGGTCTTCGGCAACACGCGTGGCCCGCAAGTACACGGGAGCACGCGGTTCGTGAAGCCGGCCACCTCCACCGCCGAGGTGGCGAAGTACGAGCGCACGGTCAAGCTGTTCCAGACCTACGGCGATAAATACGGGCTGGACCACCTTCTCCTGATGGCCCAGGGCTACCAGGAGTCGCGCCTGGACCAGACCGTGAAGAGCCCAGTGGGGGCCATCGGCGTCATGCAGGTGATGCCCGCCACGGCCAAGGATCTCGCCGTCGGCGACGTGGGCGAGCTCGACGCGAACATCCATGCCGGCGTCAAGTACATCCGCTTCATGGTGGACAAGTACTACGCGGACGAGCCCATGGACGACGTCAACAAGGCCCTGTTCGCCTTCGCGTCCTACAACGCCGGTCCCGCGCGTGTGCGCGCAGCTCCGCAAGGAAGCGGCGGACAAGGGCCTGAACCCGAACATCTGGTTCCACAACGTCGACACGATCGCCGCCGCACGCATCGGCGCCGAGACCGTGACCTACGTCTCCAACATCTACAAGTACTACGTCGCCTACCGGCTCCTCGCCGAAGACGCCGCGGAGAGACAGAAGGCGAAGGACGCGCTCAAGAAGGCCGGGTAGCGCCACCGGCATGGGAGGCCTGATCTCCACGTGAGCGATCGCCCGCCCGCGCGCGCGCTCCGCCTGCCCGCGTGGGCGTGGCCGCTGCTCGCCCTTCCCGTCGTCGCCGTCGTCGGCCTCTGGGCCTATCGGACGATCGCGTCCGATCTGCGCCGTCGCGCCGCCTCCGCCCTGGAGGCGACGCTCCGTCACGGACGCGGCGGCCCTCGACCATTGGCTCTCGGCCCAGGCCAATCTGGCCGAGGTCCTCGTGTCCGATCCGCGCGTGCAGGGACAGGTCGCGCGAGCTGCTCGCCGTCTCGCGGCGAACGGGCGGGGACGCGGCGGCCCTGAAGGCGGCGCCCGCCAGGCCGCCCTGCGCGCGATCCTCGGCCCCGTCGTGAAGCACCAGGGCGCGTCGGGCTACTTCATCATCGACCAGGGCGGCATCTACATCGCGCGCATCGTGGACGAGCGCATCGGCGACCGGACGGTGATGGCCGTGGCCGACGCGGCGGCCAAAGGCCTTCTCGGGGCAGGCCACGTTCCTTCCTCCCACCCTCAAGCAGCGCTTCGCCGCCACGCCCATGGCCTTCGTGCTGGTGCCCGTGCGCGACCCCGCCGGCACGGCCATCGCCGTGTTCGCCTTCCGCATCGATCCCGCCCGGGTTTCCGAGGTCGTGAATCCAGGGCGGCTCGGAGACTCCGGAGAAACCTATGCCGTGGACGCGGACGGCCGCCTCGTCTCCACCACCCGGTTCGCGGCGCGGGTCGCCGCGCTCGACATCCTGCCCGCGGAAGCGAACGGAGTCGCCACCGCGGCCCTGATGGTCCGTGATCCGGGCGTGGAGCTGGAACCGGAAAACATCCGGCGACGCCTCCCAACACGTGGCCCCTGACGTGGTCGGCGGCGGAGGTCGTGGCCGGCCGGTCGGGCGTGAACGTGGACGGCTACCGCAACTATCTCGGGGAGACGGTCGTGGGGACCTGGCGGTGGCTGCCGAAGTGGGGCATCGGGCTCTGTGAGCGAGATCGAGCAGGGGCGAGGCCTACGCGACGCTGCGCGTGGTGCGCCGCGCCTTTGCCATCCTCGCGGGCGCCTCTGCTGGGCGCGCTCGCCCTGGCCGTGTCGTCGCGCCAGATCTACGGCCTGCAGAAAGACGTCGCGCGCGCGCAGCGGCTGGGGCAATACACGCTGGAGGACAAGATCGGCGAGGGCGGGATGGGCGCCGTCTACCGCGCCCGCCACTCCTTCCTGCGCAGGCCGACCGCCATCAAGCTCATCCGCTCCCAGGTCGCGAGCGCGGAGCACGCTGGCCCGCTTCGAGCGCGAGGTGCAGCTCACCAGCGCGCTCACGAACCCCAACACCATCGCCGTGTACGACTACGGGCGCACCGGAAGACGGCATCTTCTATTACGCGATGGAGTACCTGCCGGGCATCCCGCTCGACCGGCTCATCAAGGACGACGGCCCGCAGCCGGCGGCGCGCGTCGTCCACCTCGTCAAGCAGATCTGCGCGTCGCTGGCCGAGGCCCACCGGGTGGGGCTCGTCCATCGCGACGTGAAGCCGGCGAACATGATGCTGTGCGAGCGCGGCGGGCTGTACGACGTCGTGAAGGTGCTCGACTTCGGCCTGGTCAAGGAGATCGCGACCGACGACGCCGGTCTCACCGCCGCCCATCACATCGTGGGGACGCCGCTCTACATGGCCCCGGAGTCCATCAACGGCTCGACGCACCGTGGACGCCCGCAGCGACGTCTACGCCGTGGGCGCGGTCGCCTACGCGCTGATCGCGGGCCAGCCCGTGTTCACGGGGAAGTCCGGAGTCGACATCATCGGGCACCATCTCCACTCGATCCCGCGGCCTCCTTCGGAGAAGCTCGGCGCGCCCGTCGACCCCTTCCTCGAAGCGGCTGATCCTGAGCTGCCTGTCGAAGCGTCCGGAGGACCGGCCGGCGGACGCGGGCGCGCTGCCTCGCGCAGATCGAGGAGGGCTGGACGGGCGGGAGCCTGGACGCAGGCCGAGGCACGCGCCTGGTGGGGAGACGAAGGGTGCCCCGATGCTGGACGCCCGGCGTGAGACGGAGACGGCGGCCTCCACGTGGCCCGATGCTCGAAGTCGACATCGACAGCCGCATCGCCAGCGCCCGCTCGCAAGAGATCAGCGGCGCGACCGCGACGCGGATGGGACTTGGCCCGAAGCGCGACCTCTAGGCGGCGGTCGTGGGAAACGTCACCTGGAAGATCGGCGCCGCGGCCGGGATGGCTGGCCACGGAGAGGCTGCCGCCGTGGGCCTCGACGATCGAGCGCGCGATGACCAGGCCCATGCCCATGCCCGTGGGCTTGGTCGTGTAGAAGGGCTGGAAGAGCCGCTCCCGGTCCGCCTCGTCGATGTCCCGGCCCGTGTCCGCCACCTCGATCCGCATCGTCGTCTCGTCCAGGCCCGACCGGATCGTGAGATGACGCCGGCCCGCCGGCTGGTCGGTCATCGCATCGAGAGCCGTTGACGGCGAGGTTGAGCACGACCTGCTGGAGCTGGATCCGATCGCCTTCGACGAGGGGAAGTCCCTTGGTCAGGTCCGCGCGCAGCGACGCCCCCGCAGCGCGATGTCGTTGTGCAGCATGCGCAGGACCTCCCGGATGAGCTCGTTGACATCCAGGGGGGCCCGTTCGCGCGCGCCTTTCTTGAAGAGGTCGCGCAGGCGCCGGATGACCTCGCCCGCGCGTTTGTCGTCGGTGACGACCTCGGCCAGGATCTCGCGGACCTCGTCGAGGTCGGGAGACGGCCGGCTCATCAGGATCTGCGCGGCCTGGACGTTGCTGAGGATCGCGGTCAAGGGCTGGTTCAGCTCGTGGGCGAGGGAGGCGGCGAGCTGTCCCAGGGTCGAGACCCGCGTCAGGTGGGCGAGGTCCTCGCGCAGTCGCCCGGCTTCCAGCTCGGCCCGCTTGCGATCCGTGATGTCCAGGAGGCGTGACGACGGCGCCCCCTTCGGCCCGGCGCAAGGGCTCGGCCAGGATCTCGAGCCAGCGTTCGTCGGCCGCGGTGCGCGGTGCGGTACTCCGTGGAGAAACCGGAAGTGCCGCTCTCGAGGACGGCCGCGAGTCCTCGCAGCACGCCCTCCGCATCCGGATCGCCGCGTTCGATCGACGCCTGCAGCTCCCTCGAGGTAGTTGTCGCCGACGCGGGCGGTCGCGCGCCCGTCCCCATCCGCGCGGACCCGCCTGGGCCCAGGCTTCAGTTGACGGCCACGATGATGCCCCGCCGGTCGAGTATGGCCGCCTGGCCGTGGAGGGAGGTGAAGAGTGACGTTCCCAGGCCGCGGCTCTCCTCGAGCAGCCTCTCGAAGCGCCGGCGCATGAGCGCGCTGCCGAAGATCTCGGCGGCCAGCTCGAGCCGGCTCACCAGCTCGCTCGGCCAGACGTGCTCGCGCAGCATGGCCGAGCGAAGACCCCGAGCGGCGCCCCACCCACCGTGAGCGGGATGATGAGGGCGGCTTGCGTGCCGAGACCCTCCAGGGCCTTCCCGGTCGACCGCCGCTTCCGCGGGCAGCTCGGCGAGACGCGACACCCGGACGATGTGCCCGTCGCGCAGCCGCCGGGAGATCCAGGGAAGCGGGCCGCTTCCAGCATGGGGGCAGCCGTTCGACCGCCGGGCTCCTCACGTATTCGTACGTCAGCTTGAAGTCGCCGCTGCCTTCCACGAGCTCCGCCAGGTCGGCGCGGTCGACGGCGAGCGCACTCCGCGAGGCGGCGCCAGCGCCCTTGTCGATCTCGGCATCGAGCGTCCCGATGTCCGAACGGGCGAGGCTGCGCGTCACGTCGGACAGGAGCGTCTCGAAGCGGAGACGCTCGTCGAGCTCGCCTCCGCCCGGCGCCGCCGGCGCGCCTGGAAGAGCAGGCCCACCACCAGCACGGTCTGCAAGGCCAGGATGGCGAGGCCGGCCAGGATCTGGCGCCGATAGAGGTTCCAGGGCGACGGGGGCCGGAATCGGACTTCGCTGCCCGCGGGAAGGCGGCTCTCCGGAAGGTTCCAGCGTCGCAGCTGCCTCCAGTCGAAGACGAAGGCGTAGGTGGTCGGGGTCTCGATGGACGCCGATATGCTTCCGGCCGCTCTCCGCGGAGGATGCGGAGGGCGACTCCGGCCGCCTTCTCCGCCTCGCGCTCGTAGTCGAACACGTACCCGCCGATCGCGCACCCGCGCCCACGGCCTGGCCGCGTGACCCATAGATCGGGAACGCGCGACGCGTCCGCGACCAGCCGGATGCGCGTCGATCGAGTAGAAGCTTCCGGCGCCGTCTTCCGTGTACGTTGACGAAGAGGACGACCGTCCCATCCGGTACCGTTGCGTAGCCGGTCCAGCATCTCGGGCATGGACAGGCCCTCAGGGGGTGTCGATCTCGACCTGGCCCTGGAGGGCGCGCGAGCTCCCGAACGAACCGCTCGCGCCAATACCGATCTTGCGGCGGGTTCGCCCGCCACCAGGACGACACGGCGTCCCTGGGCTGAAGCCTGAGCGCGGCCTCGACCTGGACGGTCGGCCAGGCGATGAGGCGGCCGGAGATCCCCGCCATGAACGGGGGCAGGCGGGAAACCGGCGAGCCGTTCCGCGTCCGCGTAGCGCACACGACGACGGGCACGCCGGGGAAGGCGGCGGGCCCGTGTCTCGGCCATGAAGCGGATGGCGGGAGCGTTGACGGGAATGACCACGTCGACCTGCGCGGTCGCGGTATTTCCGCCGCAGGATGCCGACGAGACGCTCGCTCGTAGTCCTGGTCGTCGAGGCGCGCGAGGTCGAGGTTCTCCGTCACGATGTGCACGCCGCCGGGGGCGCCTGGAGCCGGTCGCGGAAGGCCGTCGTCGACCTCGGTGCACGCGGTCGCTGTAGAGGACGACGACCTCGCGCGCGCCGCGGCGATGCGCCGAGCGCCATCCCGGGTGATGGGGAGGATCCCAGGGTGACGCAGGAACGGAGACGATCGGGACGAGCGCGACCATGGGCCGTCGGGCATTGTGCCGCTTCGCGCCCTTGCCGGCCTCTCGGGCTACGGAGACCAAGGTCCCATGGACGGCACCATGGGGGCAGCGCTACCGTGGTCCCGCGTGAAGCCAGCGGCGCCGCGTGGCTGTCGCGCTTGCTCGCGGTAAGTCCGCTCGCCGGCTGCGCTGAGCGTCACAGCGCCTACCTCGAACCAGAAGGGCCGCGCTGCGTCGGCGAGGCCGGACTCGGTCCCGACGCGCCAGTCCGCGTGCGGATGGCTCTCTGCGCGTCGTCAGCCTTCAACGTCGAATACGCCAAGCGGATCCCGAGGCCATCGCGGCCCTGCGCCCGGACGTGCTGCGCGGAGCGGACGTGATCACGCTGCAGGAGATGGACGCGCGCGGGGACGACGCCATCGCCGCAAGCGCTCGGCCTGAACTACGTCTACTACCCCGCGTCACGTCCTTCGACCGGTCGCGACTTCGGCAACGCCGTGTTGTCACCCCTGGCCCATCGAGGCCAGCCACAAGGTCCTGCTCCCCGGCTTCAGCCGGGGCAGCGCACCGGGCCCGCGCGGCGGTTGTCGGCCTCGGTTGCGCGTGGACGGCCGCACCATCATTATTTATTCCGTCCACCTGACCTCGCCCTGGGGCATGGGCGGCGGGGGCGCGTGCCCGCCAGGCGGACGCCGATCTCGCCGACGCCGCGGCACGTCGACCGGTCCCGTGCATCCTCGCCGGCGACTTCAACAGCCACGGACGCGGGAGTAGCGTGCGCCGCCGCGGCGTTTCTCTGGCCGACTCGGAACATCGGACACTCGATCGGTCCGTTCTCCTACGATCACGTCTCGTTCGCGGCCTCCGGATCGGGGATGGAGTCAGCGCGGGCGTGGCGAAGGCCGGCCCGAAAGCGAGCGACCACTGGCCGGTGTGGGTTGTTCTCTGACCCGTAGTCCACGGCCCTATTGGCCTGGTCTGGGCCGTTGCCGCTGCTGGTTCGCGCCATCATGCCCGGGTCGCTGGGATAGCCGGATCGTAATCGCACGGCTGGCTCCTCTTCAGGAATCTCAGTCGCGCGCTGCTGGCACTCTTCCTTCTCGCCGGCTGCAATCACACCAGTTCAGGCCGTGGCCGACTGGCGCATGGTCGATCGCACCTTGGACCAGCTCACGGACCGGCCGCCCGGGAGAGCAGGACGTCGCCGGGGCCGGACGGCTTCGTGGACGACTACGACAACGCGCAGGGCCGGCTGATCCGCGGCGTGAACGGCAACATCTCGACGAAGTTTCCCGCCGACGGTCGCTACGAGGTCGATCCTGGACGCCTGCGGCTCGAGCTGGGCGCACGACGTTTCCTGGTCGGTGGACGGCGGGGCGCTGGAGCCCGCGGCGTCGTGCCTGCACGACCGTGCGCCTCAGCCGAAGGCGCCCACCGCGCCGACCTGATCGCACGCAACGACTCGGGAGCCGAGAGCCGGGCCAGCACCACGATGGACGTCGAGGACCTCATCGTCGTCGGCCTGCGGCGACTCCTATTCCGCCGGCTCGGGAAATCTCGCGCAACGGCCTCGTCTCGATCGACTACGACCAGATCCACTGCACGCGCACCGGCCGCTCGGGCCAGGCGGTCGCCGCGCTGGCGCTCGAGAAGGCGGACGACAAGACCTCGGTCACCTTCATCCACCTGGCCTGCGGCGGCGCGCGCGCCACCACCGGCTTCCTGGGCCCGCACAACGGCCAGCGCGCCGCAGATCCTCGAGCTGCAGCAGATCCTGCCGCCCGGGCCAGGCCGTGGACTTCGTCTCGTTCACCATCGGCGGCAACGACGTGCGCTTCTCGGAGGTCGTCGGGCAGTTGATCGGCGAGCCCGACGCGCCGGTCTCGATTCTCGACGGCGAGCGGCACGCACGACCGGTGCAGCGCCAGATCGTCGAGCTGCGCGGGACGATGGCCAAGCGTGGCGGCGTGTTTCGGATCCGGCTTCGAGGGCCGGCCCTGCGAGGTGACCGGCCCGTCGGGGACGGGACGACGACACGCAGGCGGTCGCGGCTTCCGCGGATCCCGCTCCGTGGCCCAGGACCGCGTGGTCCAGATGACTATCCGGATCTCAGCACGCGCTTCGTGTTGGACGCCGCCGGCAAGCCCCGTCCTCGATTCGAGCGGGCAGCCGCAGGTCGAGATCGTGCCGAGCGGCGCGGTCGAGCCGCCCGGGCGACCTTCTCGACGGCGTTCCGGACGGCTTGATCGACGGACGGCCGATCGCCGTACCCGCGTCCGCCCCTGATCAGCCGATCCGAATGGGCGTGGGGCGGAACGGCCTTGCTGGGGCTGACCGATCCGGCTCCCGACGATCGCGTACCATCCGCTTACGCCTACCCGCCCGAGGCGGCGGCGGCGAGGTCGTGCGCTGCCGTTCCTCAACACCCTGAACTCGCTGATCCTGGAATCGCGCGCCCGCTTCGGCTGGACCGCATCCGACCGACTGGTTCCGCGGACTCGCGCGGACACGGTTATTGCTCGCCGCCCGGCGGACAACTGGTTCCTGCGCTCGATCTTCCATCCCGAACGTCGCCGGCTACGAGTGTGGCGAGGCCAAGGGCCTCTCCTCGCGGAGCGCAGCAGCGCCTGGGCCTGAAGGTGCCGTAAGTCGGCGACTGGGTCGCGGACCGAGTCGCTGACGCTACTGGTGCGCACTCCGTTCACGGTCAGGTAGACGCGCGCCTGCGGAGATTTGCGCTGGTCGTGATGTCCGTGAAGAGGGGCGAGGAATACCGGCTCTGGCGGAAGAAGAAGACGGTCCCGTCCGCGCCGATCCGAAGGCGCCGCTGGATGGGGAGGGTCAGCCGCAGTCCCGCCATCTGGATGTAGTGCTCGGCGCTGGTGCTGGTGCCGAGCCTGGTCAATTGTTGTAGACGGAGCCGTTGCTGTCACGTTGATCCACTGGAAACGGTAGCCGGCCTGTCAGCAGGAGCCGCCCGCCGTGGGACAGCGTGGTTCGGCGGCGGCGCCCGAGCGCTCGGCCCGTAGTCGTACTCCCGCGCAGCCGCTCGCGGTCGCTCGACGTGCGGCGATCTTGGCGTACTCGGAGTTGATCAGCTCCCGGGAGCATCGCCGCTGCCGTCCAGGCGGGTGCTGGAGGCTCCATCGGCCGCCGAGGTGGAAGCGGGAGAGGAGCGGACGGGCCCGAAGCTCTGCCCGCCGAACTCGTAGTCCTCGTTGTTCATGTAGTCGTAGTGCTGGGCGATCTCGAAGACGTGATTGGGATGCGCGCTCGTCGCCGAGCGGCCGTCTTGTAGAGCGTGCCCCACGACCTGGGCCTGCCCCAGCGGCACGGTTGTCGCCGAAGTTGAACTGGATGGTCATGTCGAACGAGTCGTAGGGCTTGTTGCGCTCGTTGTCGAAGGCGTTGCCATAGACTGGTGCAGGTGAACTCGAAGTAACCGAGCAATACGTAACTGAACGAAGTACA
>ERZ1370068.794-contig-10728_pt1 | contig 32413 bp, 54 predicted proteins | sample MGYA00561227_ERZ1370068 | MGnify/ENA primary metagenome ERZ1370068 (study PRJEB38410, sample SAMEA6850437) | metagenome | study: Metagenomic assessment of the ecological functions of the soil: analysis of the soil microbiota associated with the...
GATGTACTTCGTTCAGTTACGTATTGCTCCTAGCGGCGGCCTCAGCTTCGACGAGATCGCCGCTCCCGCCGGCCTCGCCGCACTCGGCTTTCAATAAATTCCTAACTAATCGTCTTCCTGCTCGTCGCGTTTCTCCGGCCGCATGTGCGGAAGAGAATAACGTCGCGGATCGAGTGCTTGTTCGTTAGCAGCATCACAAGCCGGTCGATACCGACGCCGATGCCTGCTGCCGGCGGCATTCCGTAGCTGAGAGCACGGATATAGTCTTCGTCAAGGATCATCGCCTCTTCGTCACCACGCTCGCTTCGGCCGTTTGATCGACGAAGCGTTCATACTGTTCACGCGGGTCGTTCAGTTCGCTAAATCCGTTCGCGACCTCCATCCTGTTGATGAAGAGCTCGAAGCGTTCGGCGATTTGCGGATTCGACGGCGATGCCTTCGAAAGCGGCGAGATCGACTTGGGATAATCGATGATGAGAATGTCGGCTGGATCAAATTCGGCTCGACGTGCTTTCGCCAAGCGGTCACGATGTTGTCGTCGTCAACTTGCACGCCCGGTGCATATTTCGCGATCGAGTCACGCATCGATATCCGCTCGAAGTTGCTGAAATCGATCACATTCCCTCGTATCTCGACCGTCGAGCCTGCCCCGTCGGCCATTTTGTACCGACGTCCGCATCATCTGCTCGCAGAACGCCATCATTCCCTCGACGTCCATATACGCACAATAGAACTCCGAGCATAGTGAATTCGGGATTGTGCTTGTACGAGATGCCCTCATTGCGGAAGTTGCGGTTTCAGTTCATAAACCTTTTCAAAGCCGCCGACGACCAGCCGTTTCAGATACAATTCCGGCGCGATGCGGGCGTAAAGATCGATGTCGAGAGCGTTGTGATGTGTCTTGAAACGGCTTTGCGACAGCACCGGTGGCCTTGGGGGTGAGCATCGGCGTCTCGACCTCGATGTAGCCGTGATCTTCGAGGAAGCGAGCACGAAGAGACGAGACGACCTTGGCCCGCGTTTCCAAAGACCTCGCGTGTAGTCAGGCCTTCGTGTTCGACCGCGAGCGAAGAACCGATCAGGTCAACGTATCGCTGACGCTGCTTGATCTCGGCATCCTCGATGCCGTGCATTTTGTCGGGCATCGGCAGCATCGCCTTGGCGAGGAATTGCAGCTTCGACATGCACGCCGACCTCGCCGGTGTTCGTGACAAACAGATAACCTGCGACGCCGATGAAATCGCCGTGATCGATCATTCGCCACGCGGCCCAGGCCGATTCCTGAGTCGAGCGTGCTCTCATTACCGTCATTCTTTACGAGCGAAAATTGGCCTTTCTTTGCAATAGATCTGCAGTTTGTTGATGCCGTCCAGGTGAACAAAGTTACCGCGCAGCGGCGTCATCGAATCCGGCGCCGGCGATGCGGACGCTGCCGAGCCCTTTCAGCCGTTCGTTTACTGCGCGTCCTTTATCTCGGCAGGCGGCCTTTCTCCCTCCGCAAGCTTTGAGCGGACGGACGCCATCTCTGCAACGATATCCGCGACCGGGCCGAGCGCGTACGACCTGGCCGAGATCGTGTCCCCGCTACCGCTGATCGTTCGAGCTGACCGAACTTATTCGGATAGGCATTGCCGATCAAGGCGCTTAGCGCAGTCAGCGTGAATCGGGCGCGTGACGTTCGATCGGCGTTTTGTTCGATGCATCTCGTCGAATGAGGTGGAACGGCCATAATTTAAGTCTTTGATTATAGACGCGATAGCCGTCGCGCGGCAAACTTCTCGCGGATATGACACAATCGTATTCACCGTGAGGGAACCGGGGCGGGCGACACGCACCCGTCGCGTGGTTTTCCACGGCTAGCTGTGCTTATGAGCGATGAGTTGGACAAGCTGGAGGCAGGAGATCGACGGCGGCAAGCGAGTTGACAATTCGCTCCCAGCGGGTCTGACTCTCGATCGCCGCCAAAGCACTATATTCTGGCGCGGCTGCGGGCGCGGAAACGAGGCAAGCCAGTTGCTATCGTGACCGACACGAACGCCGATGCTGATATGTGGGCCGCCGACCTTGAGTTTTTCCCTTTCAAAAACCAAAGGCCAGAGACCCAAGACCATCCAGTCGGCAAGCATCGTTTGAAACCGATCCGTACTCGGACGTGCATCGCCCCACGCCGAAACGGAGAACGCCGCGCACTGGCTCTGTGGCAACTGTCGAAGGCGGCGGCGACATCGTCGTGCTTTCGGCCAGATCGCTCGTTCAACGGACGGTAACCAGCGACGATATCGCTGCACTCGGGTGCGAGATTGAACGCGATGCCCGATCTGTCGCCTGACGAGTCTGATTCGCGAAGATTAACGTCCGGCGGTTATGTTCTTCGCGAAGAGAGCCCCTTTCGGCCCGGGCCAGTTCTCCGGTCCGCGGCTGGCATTTTTGGACGTGCATGGTCGCCACATGCGGAAACGCCGGTTCGCATAGAGTTTTTGGCGACACGGTCGAGTCGATCCGGCTCGTTCGACGCGCGAAACGCAGTTATCGGTCGGGCAATCCTTACTTCGGCCGGGATCGCGCGCCGATGCGTGAATTTGCCGTTTCGCAGCGGGACCTACATGGATTTGGTCGTTCTTTGCCCGCGAACAGTTTTCGGACGAGGTACATTGAGTGGAATCTAAGGGATCTGCATTGATTTTGCAGAATTTTACGCTTCGACGGCGAGACTTTTTTCAGGCTGGGGTTTCCTTTGATTCCGCTGGTCAAACCACCGCTGAATGCGTCAGTTTCCGACCATTCTGCAAGATCACATTTGGTTATCGATGAGCCTGCCGCGGTCGAGCAAAACACTCGCCTTCCTCTATACGAACGGCTGAGATACCGAATATCGAACAACCATCGGGGCTGGCAGCGACATCGGCCTCGAGCCGGAAGCGTTGTTTTCTCGGGAGTGAAGCTTCTGCGAAAAACCTCGCTTCGCGGGCGATATTTGGAGCTTCGGCGTGGGGCGAACTGGCTGCGGCCGCCGACGGTAAGTTTTAGCCCTTGGTAATGCATCTACGAGTGTTCCTTTGTTCCTGTCGCTTTCCAACCGCCGAAAAGTCGGCCGAGATCGAGATCATCTCTGCTCCACGCGGAAATTCCACGGCGATGTCGCGGGGTTTTGCGGGCGAGATCAAGGGGCGGCTCAACCCACAGATCGTCGCGCGCCCACCGGGAATGGCCGAACGCATCGACGAGCTTTCCGACGACAGACTCACGTCGCGGCCCCCAGGCGCTATCACCGTCGGCGAGTTGTCCGGGTGGCTTCGAACTGCCCTCCGAAAGCCTGACGATCTATTCGGAATCCGATACTTCTGGGGATATCACGGATGAGGTGGACGCAGTTTCAAATCTCAAAGCACAAAATCGCAGATCGCGGCTAGGCGTTCATCCTCGGATTTCGCGACCTCAAGGCCCGGCGATTTCGTCGTCCACATCGATCACGGCATCGGACGGTTCGAGGGCTTACGAGACGATCGAATCCCGAGGCACGGCGGTGAATTCATGCTGCTTGTCCATGCCGCGACGACGCGAAGCTTTTCGTACCGGTGGAGCGGATGGACCTTGTTTCCACGCCACTGTCGGCGGTGAAGCGACGTCGCCGACGCTCGAGCGTCTCGGCGGGATTGGGTGGCAAAGACCCAAAGCGAAGGCAAAAACGCGCGATGCGCGTATGGCCGATGAGCTTCTCAAACTCTGTGCCGAGCGAAAGCCTCGTTCGTGGCCACGCTTTTCCGCCAGACGCTCCCTGGCAGCACGAATTCGAAGATGCGTGTCTCTTGCGACCTCACATGTCGATCAGGTAACGGCGATCGAGGACGTGAAAACGGACATGGAAGCACCGGTTCCGATGGACGAGGCTCATTATCGGCGATGTCGGTTGACAGGCAGGACCGAGGTCGCGATGCGTGTGCATTCAAGGCCGTGATGGACGGAAAACAAGCCGCGGTACTAACCCCGACGACGGTGCTCGCCTACCAGCATTACGAGACTTTCAAAAGCGGTTCGCGGCCTTCCCAGCAAAGGTCGATATCTGCGCTTCGCGCTCGTTCGACGAAGTGACAGAAAGCGGTCGCCGAGTCGGCCGGTAAAGGCGAGGTCGATGTGCTCATCGGCACGCATCGGCTGCTCTCGAACGACGTCGTTAAAATGCCGAAGCTTGGCCTCGTCGTCGTTGACGAAGAGCAGCGTTTTGGTGTCGGACATAGGAAAAGCTCAAGCATCTTAAGGAAAAGGTCGACGTTTTGACACTTTCGGCGGACGCCAATACCTCGCACGCTCAATATGTCGCTCCTAGGCATGCTGCGATATGTCGGTGATCGAGACGCCGCCGCGTGATCGCCTCGCGATCACACACAGGTCGTGCAGTTTTCGAGAACGTAATTCTGGTCGGCGATCGAGCTTGAACTCGCACGCAGCGGCCGAGATCTTTTCATTCACCAATCCGAGTCGGGAATCGATCGGAGCCCATTGCCGCGCTCATACAAAAGATCGTGCCCAACGCACGCATCGCCATCGGCCACGGCCAGATGAACGAGAAGGAAATGGAGCAGGTGATGTCTCGATTTTATCGACTTCAAATACGACGTGCTGGTCGCGACCGCATCATCGAGAACGGCATCGACATACCGCGGGCGAACACGATCATCATCAATCGCTGTCGACAATTATGGCCTGATCACATGTTCTATCAATTGCGTGGCCGGGTGGGCCGTTCGAACCGCCGTGCTTACGCGTATCTGTATACCAAGCGAGTTAGGAGCCGACGCCGATCGCGCGGCGAAGGCTGAGTGCGATACGCGAATTCTCAGACCTGGCTGAGCCGGGTTCCGTCTCGCCGCTCGATCTCGAACTGCGTCGGTGCGGGCAATATTCTCGGCGGCACAGCAATCGGACATCTCGACGCGCTTGGCGTTCGATCCTATACCACCAAGATGCTCGAGCGAACGATCGCCGAACTTCGAGGCGATGAGATCGCCGAACCGAGGTGAGCGTTTCGATCAACCTGGGCGTCGATGTCGCGATTCCCAGAGCGATTACATCGCCGAGGGCGAGCCAGCGGCTGCGGACGATACAGGCAATTTCGTCTGCCGAGAATGAAGACGTGCTGATGCAGATACACGCCGAGATCGAGGACCGCTACGGCCGAATACCGCGCCGTCGAAAGCCTTTTTGAGTACGGCCGTCTCCAGAAAACTCGCTGAAAGGATGGCGATCGTTTCGATCGACAAAGCAGGGGCAGATCACGATCAAGCTTGGCGAAACTGCGTGTTGCACGCGAACGCCTAATGCAGTTTTTGGCCGACGTGGAAGGTGCGACCTTTTCGCCCAGCGGCATCTTAGGGTAAAGATCGGCCGACGGCGATCATCTCGCTCTTGCGAAAGAGTGCCTTGAGAGGATCCGGGCGTGATACGGTTATTCGGTGCAGTCGTTGAAGTGATTCGTTTCCGCAAACGAAAAGGCCGGGCACGTGGTCTCGCGCGTTTGCTGCTGGACATTCTTCCAAACCACCGACTCTGAGTATTGCTCTTCTCGTCCAGCCCAATTGTTTGCGGTTTTTCCAGACGCAATTCATACGCATCCTTTTCGTCCTTCCTTGCAGGTGACACGCTTCGTGAAGCAGGATAGCGGCCCGCTCCACGTCATCAGCAGGATAAGTAAAATCGGATAGAGCGTCATGATCTCGAAAGCCGGAAATTCGTTGCCGCGTAGTGCTTTCCTTTGCGACCGACGAGTTGAGCCAATTATCGTCAGCCGAAAGGCCGTCAGGATGCTCGAGGAGAAAAACTTCATCATCAAACCCCTTTGTCCTTTAAGAGTGCGATCGCCCGCGTGCACGGTATGTTTTTGTTCGATGGTCAGTCCGCCAGACGATGCGAGCAGGGAAATGTAGGAAAGTCAGTATCAAGGCCAAACAGACGGCGAAGCATACCGCCGCCCTCAACGGAGACGCATTCTGCGGCGGTTTCCCTTTGATCGGAGATTAGCCGGGCCCACTAGGCCGGCACCACAGCGGGCACACATTAAAACGCCGGAAAAGTTGATCAGCCCGCATTGCGGGCATTTATTGTTCATTGGCGGCTGTTACGGGGGTTGAGGGAAAGCCTCGCTAACATTAAAAGGTTTAACCGTGCGTTTATTCCGTTAATCGCAGCTTTTGGCCATGCAAACGCACCAGCCGCTTTTTGCATCAAAGTCGCTAGTTGCATAAACGCGCCGCGAATAATAACATTTCTGGTTGATCTTATAATCTGGAGTATTTAATGAGATATTTCCGCCACATCGCTTTAGTACTGGCGTGCCACGCCGCTGTTTTCCATTGCCGCGAACGCGCAGGAAACGCAAACGCGCCGTCGTCGACGAGGTCGTCGCCGTTAGGTCAACGATGCGTTATCACTTGTCACGCATCAAGCGCGAGTTGAAAATGGTCGTAGATAGTTACGCTTCAGGAAGGCAAGACAGCGCAAGCCGCCCAGAAACTCGTCGACGAAACAAGGCGAGATCATTGCCAATCTTATCAACGAAGAACTTCTCGTGCAGAAGGCCAAAGAGATCAAAACTCGACAGCCGGATCGATGAGGGCATCAATCAGCGTCAGGCCGAGATAATGAAGCAGTCACAATATCACGAGACGGTTGAGGGGCCTCTATGCCGAAATGGAAAAGCAGGGCGTAAATCCCAAAGACCTTCTTGAAACATGGCGAAAGCAGCTGGACACGCAGAAATGGTGATCCAAAGTGAGGTCCAGATCGGTGGCTTATTGGCCCAAACGGAAAGGAACTCAAGGACTATTACGATAAGAACAAGAACAGGGCAAATTCACCACACCCGAAGCCATATCTTTCAGCGGAGCACGTTCCTCACCTTTGAGGGCAAAGACCCGGCCGCGGTTCGTGAAAAGGCGAAGCGGAGATCCAGAGCAGTTAAAGGCTGGCGGCGATTTTGCCAAGCTGGCCAAGGATAATGGCGATCCGGGATCGACTCTCGTGGGGGAAGGCAAGGTGGAGAAGCTCCCGGTCGGGTTAGTCGATAAGATCGACAAAACCGCTGGAAGGCATTAAGGTTGGCGAGTACCGCTCCGATCGAGCTCGATCAGCTTGGGATGGTGATTCTGCGTGTGGATGAACGCACAAGCGGCGAGCAACGAATCGACTTTCGACGAGCGAGCGGTCAGGATGGCGATCCTGAGTGAGTTTCCCGATCGAGCAAAAGAGATTTATGGCCAAGCTTCGCGACGAATCCTATATAAAGATCAGCGAAACATATCGCCCGGTCGTGTCGCCGCTGCTGTTCGCGGATGAGCGAAACAAAAAGACAGCGAACTGAACATTTTGGAAGTTTTGGATGCAAACGACCGGCCAGCCGGTCGTTTTTTGTACTAAGACTAGCGAAGAAGCTTCTTTTATTGCATTCTCAAAGATCTCGACCCTGCCTGGCCCGTTTTTGCGTCCGGGTGGTCCTTGTTGTAACTGCGGCTAATGCGGAAAATTCGCTATCGAGGGCAGCCTTTTTGACGATCAATTTGCCTAGTGCAAGCGTTAGTTTGTCAGTCTCGGATGGTTTGACCCCAAACACCTTTCCAGCGACTTATCCAGCGACGCAAGCTCGACACGCAGATCGATGATCCTGGGGTTGGCCTCGGTATAATCGGCCGAAAGCCTCCGAGGTCGCGCAAGCAGTTCCGTTTTCCTCAACAAGATCTCAGAGTACGCCGCCGAGGACCTGATCGGCCCTGCGTTGTTGCCCGTCTGCCCATTGCGACCGCCGCTGGGATAAATGCCAGGAGGGCCAACAAAGTTGCTTTCATCATCCAATTAGCCTGCCATAGGTTGCTGTGCTTTGATGCCGCGGCGTCGGTAGTGCACGACACGAACTCGAGATCCGGTCGAGTCCGCCTCGATCACGCCCGTCGCCGAATGTTTCGCGTGCGTTGAGCGTCTCAAAAATATGTTGGTGATGTTGCTCAGTATTTCTTCGGCCGAGTGCGAATGATACAGCGTCTGGCGGAATTGTGCTCCGCCGACAAGGCCCTTGGTGAACTGCCCGGCGAAGCTGTTTCATCTTTGCCAAGGGCGACGATCTCCGGCATTTCCTCGCGGCACATGGAGAAGAATTCGAGCAGCACGTCCTTCTTCTCTGTAAGGTCAGGCTGATACGGCTTGCGGCCGGCGAGAACGTCCTCAAACTGCCGGAATATCCACGGATTCTGCATTGCCACGGCCGATCAGGATCCCGTTGACACCTGTTTCACGCCATTTGTTCATTCCGTATTCGAGCGTGGTAATGTCGCCGTTACCCGAAACGGGAATGCTGACAGCTTGCTTGACGGCGGCGATCAGGTCCCAGTTGGCAAGGCCCTTTAGCCCTGCTCGCGTGCGGCCGTGGACCTGAATATGCTCGACGCCGCACTGCTCGGCCATCTTTGCCACGTCGACAACATTGATCGAGGCGTCGGTGTAGCCAGTGCGCAATTTGAGCGCATAAGTGGGATCGTGATCGTCTTCTTGATCGCTTTGAGTATATTTTCCGATCGTCCAGGCTCGCGCAGCAGCCCGGAACCGCCGCCATTCTTAACGACCTTGAGCCGGGCATCCGCAATTGACGTCGAGAATATCGGCGCCGACCTCCTCGGCCATCTCAGGCTCCATCGCCATTCCGCTCGGCCTGACCGCCAAATATCTGCACTGCGTAGGGCCGCTCTTCCTCGTCAAAGTGCATCTGCCGTCTGGATTTCGGATTGCCGCGTGTCAACCCCTCGACCGAGATGAATTCCGACACGACCAGCCCGACACCGCCGCGACGCTTGATCAGCCGGCGAAACGTATAGTCGGTCACGCCCGCCATCGGCGACAGGATGAGCGGCGGATCGATCTCGATATTTCTGATCTTAAAAGGTTTCATCAGACCATTGTGGATAGCGACTCGGTCGTGACCGTATTGATAAGCTCTCTGAAAGCGTCGAAAGAATTTACCTACGTGAAATCCGTCCATTATCGTGTGATTCGCCTCAACCGAGAGCGGCATCAGCATACGGTCATTATCCTCAAATATCTTACCAAAAACGATCCTCGGAACGGTCTGTCGCTTGTCGAGACGGCTCAGCGTGTTTGAAGCTGGTAAACGATACCCACGGGATCACCGAATAATAGATCAGGTCGGCCCGGTCAGATTCGACGTCAAAAGGTCTTTAGTGCCTTGTATTTCTCGACCGCAACCTTACCCGACCTGTTGAACTCAAAAACATCATCCTGCATCTCGAAATAGGCGAATGAGAATGTTTCGTCGTCGTTCAGGATCGTTTGGGTCGCGTGAATGCGGTCAAACTCGACCAGCCGGTCGTCGACCAGCCTGATGCGAAACTCGCGTATCTCATTTGCCGCGACGAGCGAGTAATACAGGCCGGTCAGAGAAAAACTGAGCGCGTTCGCCTTGCAAAAAGCGATAAAGGGCGGTCACATCGAGATTTGCTGCAAAGTTGAAGAACGGGTCCTCGTAGTCCTTAAGAAACTCGTAGGTCGATCTTCGGGGCCATTCTTCGATATTCAATTCCTGGTACATTTGTTCAGCAAGAAGATTATCATCACGTACACGTTATACCGCAAACTCACCAAGATTTAACACCGCCATGCTTGTAAAACCATAAAAACAGGGAATATACTTCATTCGTTCTTGATTTCGTAACTTCGATTTTAGGTAGTGTTAAGGTCGTGGCTGAGAGATCTGGACGGTACTCCATTCGTCGGTAGACCTCAGACAGACCATCTGCGACATCGTAACCTTTACCGATTCGCACCACCCGCGAAGTTACACACTGTTCAAATTTCCATCATGGGAGAACCACAATGATCGTTAAAGATACACGAAATGTCTGGCGGTTTAGGATATTCCTCTGTCTGGTTTTGCTAATACTCGGCTCGGTCGGCGGCATGGCCCAGGACATTACGTCGGGAGCGATTCAAGGCGTCGTCACTGACGAACAGGGAGCAGGTCGTTCCCGGGGTGACAGTCGGCGCGAAACGTCGCAACAAACTCTTTCTCGGTCGTTCACCACTGACGGCGACGGCCGGTTTACGATCACCTGGCATTGCCGCCGGGGCGTTATGTTGTTTCATATACGAAGCAGGGCTTTGCCAAGGCCAATCAGGAAAATGTTGAGGTTACCGTCGGTGCGAGGAGTCGTGTTGACGCCCACGCTAAAGGTGTCGGGAGTTTCCGGCGAAGTTACCATCACCCAGACGCCCACCGTCGATACGACAAAGACCGAGGCAAGCACCACGATAAACCAAACGGCGATCACCAACACTCCTATCCTTGGAAGAAAATTTGAGGACCTGCTCACACTAACTCCCGGTGTGCGCTATAACCCAGGGGCCGGACGGAGACGAGATAAACTTCTCGGGCCAACGCGGCATTTTCAACAACGTCAGCCATTGACGGCGGCGATTACAATAACGGGTTCTTTGGCGAGCAGGCGGGCGGTCAGCGTGCTGCGATTGACATCACACTTGATGCCGTAAAGGAATTTCAGGTGATCGCAACCGGCGCGAATGCCGAGTACGGGCGTACTGCAGGCGGCATCATCAACGTCATTACAAAATCTGGGTACCAACGATTTTCACGGCAGCGTTTTTTACTATCAGCGTCATAAGGCCCTGACCTCAAGACACCTCGGACGGCAAGGAATTGACTGATTTTCATCGCGAACAGTACGGCGGCACGGTCGGCGGCCCGATCGTAAGAGTAAGGCATTCTTTTTCTTTGCTCTCGAAGGGATCAATGAGAATCTTGTCCGGCCAAACCTTAGGTGAGCAGATCGGAACGACGGCCTGCCCGGTGCCGATTCCCGTGATCACCAATCCGGCACACGAAGCGTTGATCAACAGCAATCCCGATTGCCAAAGGCTTGCCCTGCTAAACTTCATGCAGACGACCCGCAATTCGAACGAAGGCTTTCCGATCACCCGAAAGGTCAACAATCTCGCCGTGTTGGGCAAGCTCGATTGGGAGTTGAACGAATCAAACAAACTGAAGCGTCGTACAACTTTGACCATTCGAATAACACGAACCAGACCTTTGACGTTCCCACATACGGAACGTCGGCGAATGGAACCGAGGGACCATCGAGGATCAACGTCTTTAATGCAAACCTATACACGACCGTTTCGCCCACCAAGGTTAACGGGCTGCACTTCACGTATTCGCGAGAAGAACGTCCCAGAGCGGCTACCCAGTCCAATATTCCACCCGATACGGCGATGGGCTTTGGGACCACATTTCGCTTCGGCAACCCGTTCTTCCTTCAGCCGAATGTCGACGAAGTCTTCTGGCGCACGCAGCTCCGCGATAACTTTTCGATCATTCATGGGGCACACACGATCAAGTTCGGCGGCGAGTGGATGCATAGCGTAAACACACAAGTGTTCCGCGGCTTCTTTCTCGGACGATATATTTTTGACAGCGTGTCAGGGATTCTTGCGATATGCCTCGCCGAGCGCGACGAATGGCTTTTGGCCCAACCACGGCAGGTTGCTGGAACGGAACCTACGTAACGCTGTCTCTGGGTCAGTCTTGCCCAGTGAACCCTTCACCGACACCAAATGATGACTACTCTGGCGGCCCACTTGCTTTTGTATCTTCAGGGGAGCGGGCAGAACCGGCCCGGCTACCGATGCCGCGAGAGTGCTTCTAGCATCGACAACGAGGATATTGCTTTTTTGCCCAGGACCGCTGGCGGATAGCGTCAAACTTTACGTTGAATTTCGGCCTACGCTGGGAAGGACAAAAGTTCGCAAAGCCAACCGTGAATCCGAGCGATACGGCTTACGGCATCTTCTTAGGCCGGCCAAATTTTAACTCTGATGGGACGATTCCGGATGACATGAACATGTGGCAGCCGCGAATCGGCTTCGCATGGGACGTTACCAAAAATGGCCGGATCGGTGATCCGCTCCAGCTTTGGCATTTTCAGTGCGCGGCAAAATATGCCTGACGCAGATCTCTGCCATTACGACCAACGGCGTCCAGCAGCAAACGCTTTTCGCTAACACGGACAACATCAGGCGGGGTTCACGGCCGCTCCGTCATGGCCGGGGCTGCTGACTGCCAAGCGCCAGCTCTGCGATTGATGGTCCCGGCGGTCTCCCCGTACGAAGCCCGTTTCCGATGTTTCTCGGGCGTCCATGTGTTTGATCGCGATTACAAGAACCCGCGAGATCTATACATTCAATGTGGCGTACGAGCAGGGAGATCGTTCGGACTGGGCTCTGTAGCTTCGATTTTACCTCCTCGACAGGTCGAGAGCTGACGAGATTTTTGAATCCGGGTCGGGCGCCGTTCAACACCTTCGCTCCAGCATTTGGGGGATGCGTTCTTCCACAATTCCGTCGGACGGTCCCAGTATTACGGATTCACCGGCGGCATACGAAAACGGCTTAGCGATCATTTCCAGTTGGAAGCCAACTACGTTTGGTCGAGAGATAAAGATGACGATTCAAACGAACGTGCATCCATTTACCGACCGCTCGTTCAACCCGTTTAGCCCTCAGGCTCGATTACGCGTTGTCGAGACCGTGACGTAACGCACAAATTCAATTTCTTCGGTTATTTTGAACTGCCGTGGAAACTTAGGTTGAGCCCACGGATCCAATATCGATCCGCAGCCGGCAACACCGTTCCCACTGCTTTTGATAAACCCGACTACCACGAACCGCAACACGCTTCGCAAGGACAATGATTACTTCTCGTTCGACTGGCGGCTCCGGGCGTAGTCTTCAAATTGACCGAAACAATGTCGTTGATCCCTCAAATTGAAATGTTCAATACATTCAATAACGACAACTTTATCAACTCGCTTTCCGTACCGGGAAATCAACATTCACTAAGTGCGCCGAGCCTGTTCGATTTTAACGGGTTCCCTGCGGCAGGGGATCGGTGATCCGGGACAGGTCAGCTATCTCTCAGGTTCGTTTTTAGCGGGCGTGACCGATCTCAAACTCAAAAGACCCGGCGTCAAAGCCGGGTCTTTTTCATGAATTAATGGGGCGATCAATTTGTCGTTTTCTTTAACTCGATACCCGTCGCCTCGAGTGACACCTCGGTCACGGTGCCATCGGCATTGCGGTTCTCGAATTTCGCTCCGTCCTCGTTGATCATATTGATCGATCCTCGGCTTTGCTCAGGGTTTTCACGATGAATGTGCCCTCGACGCGCCTGGCGCCGGCGGACTGCAGCGGGATAAAGAAGGCGTGGTCCTTCATCTTGACGCGGACGCTCTTGCCTTCGGCTTTCAGGGCAACCTCCGCCCAACAGCCCTCCATCTTGCACGAACGCACCACAACGCCCTCGACGAGAAGGTCTTGCCGGTGTATTTCGCCGGATCTTTCAGGACCTTATTAAGCGAGACTTTCTCGGACTTCCCAAACGGCGCTCCGCACGAGAGATACTTGTCCGCGGGAATCGCAGCCGTCTTGTCATCGTCAGTAGGCTTTGCCTTTTCCATTGTTTCCTGGGCTAAGGCTTCAAACGAGATCGTTAAGATCAAACCACCAAGAATGAGTATTTGCTTCATAAAAAGAGCTCCGTAAATCTATTTCTCTCTAGTAGATGCTTTGATAGACAATTCTGCCGATCAACGACCGTCGTGAGCACGTTAACCTCACGTATCTTCATTGGAGGGATCGTAAAAATATCATCTGACAGGATCACAAGATCAGCAGCCTTGCCAACCTCGAGCGTACCTTTGATCTCATCCTGAAATTCCGCATAAGCGGAACCCCACGTAAATGCGGGACGGCTTCGTCAACCGTGATCTTTTGCTCGGCGATCCAGCCGCCGGGGTTTTTTCATCAGCTCGTCTGGCGCGTGACCGCGGCAAAGATGCCATAGATGGCGTTCATGGTTGCGACCGGTGAATCTGGGCCGAACGCGATAACGCCGCCGGTATCGAGAATGCTGCGAAAGCGCGTAGGTGCCCTTCAAACGCGGGGCGTCGATGCGTTTCCACGCCCATTTGCCGTCGTCGAAGATGTGCATCGGCTGCATCGAGGCGATGACCTTGAGGCTGCCAAAACGGGGAATATCTTCCTGTCTCAAATGCTGAGCGTGCTCGATGCGAAACCGGCGGTCGCGCGGGCCGTTCGTCTTGTCGAGACTCTCGTAATAGTCGAGGACCGCCGCATTGAAGCGGTCGCCGATGGCGTGGATATTCACCTGAAGCCCGGCCTTGGCATCGGCTTCGGCGATCGTTTGCTTCATTGTTGTTAGGACATCGGCGCGCGGCAATCCTGATGTATTCAGGGGCGTCCACGTAGGGCTGGAAGAACCACGCCGTTGTCGAGCCAAGGCTCCCGTCGCATAACCTTTCAAGCAGCCGACGCGGAGCATCGGCGAGGCAGGCCTATAATGCAGGCCGGTGTTCTGCCAGCGTTTGTAGTCATTGAGCGGCGAGCATCGGCCATAAATACGCGTCTTGAGCTTGCCCTGTCGCATCAATTCCTGATACACACCGACGTCGTCACCTGCCCATATCTGGACGCTCGTCACGCCGGAGGCTCGCGGAATATTCCGGTCGCGGCTTGCGCAAATTCCAATTTCTGCTCAAAGCTGGCGTCGGGGATGACCTGCCTTCTCGATGTAGCCCTCAGCGGTGTCGCCTGAAGATGCCGGTCGGATTGCCGCTCCGCGTGCACGCACGATCTCGCCGCCGGCAACGTCCTTTGTATTCTTGTCGACGCCCGCCTGCTTCATGGCGAGACTGTATAGCGAGGACATATGCCCGTCGAGCCACGGCTGACGAACACCCTGGGATTGTGCTGGCGTCGCCGCGTCTATCATCGCTGCCGTCGGCAAATTGGCGGGCGTCCAATTCTCGTGATCCCAGCGGCCGCCCTCGATCAGCGACCCTTTGGCGGTTTCGTTGCAAGGCCCTCAACCTCTCGACGAACTCCGCTGCGGATCGGACGTTGGTAGCCAGATCTACCGCCGAACGCTGTGCGCCCGTCGGAATCAAAATGCACGTGAGCGTCATTGAACCCCGGCAGGACGAGCTTGCCACTTGCATTTATCACACGGGTCTGGCGCCGATCAGGGCTTTATGTCAGCGTCGAGCCGATAGCAATGATGCTTGCCGTTCAGCACGGCCATCGACCTCGCAACCGTCGTTTTGCATCCATCGTTGCGGATGTTTGCATTGAGTGACAGCCAGATCCGCCTGGCCCGCCTGAGCGGAAACGGAAAACGGCAGAACAAGACCTATCAGGATGAGGATGGAAATGACTTTCATTGGCTTAATAAATATTAAAGGGTGATATTCGAGTGTCTTAACAATAGTTTTCGGCGTTCCGGCTGTTTCCTGCGGCAAAGCTCGTGTAGCACAGCGCAAAACAATGCCTGCCGCGAAAGGCCGCCCGCCGAGGCGTGACGCAAATATGCGATCTTTTTGCAGCGAACCCATTCCCGTCGAGCGTCACCTTCACCATTATGTTGCCGCTGACATGTGCGGCCCTTGCCTCTTCGGTGTACCACGGCGTAGGCCGCACAACGGAGGATCGGCTTCTCCGTCGGCCTCAGGTTTCTTTATCTGAATAAGGTTTTGGCCCGCGGGTTTTGGCTCGTTATCGGTTTTTGCGTAAGGTCTTCGACCTCGACCTTTGATGCTTGCAGGCGTGTGAACGGCACCGGAGCCATCCGGGAACGCGGGATCATCCTTCGACCTGACGATCATCGAATCGAGAAAGCGACGTATCGACGGCGTTTCGCCCTCGCGACGCACCGGTCAGCACGTAAACGTGGGTCTTCATAGCAAAGAACCGGCGAATCACGAAGTATTTTGTCGGTCTGAAGCCGTCAGTTGTCGCATCTTCAGCGCCTTGTTCGTTTAGCTCACGGTTCTCGACGACCTCTTTCTTCATCCGGTCACGGTCCATATGTCCTTGTCAGAGCCTCCGCTTGGAACCGGCGTAGCGTTCAAAACTCACGAGACTGCCGTCAATGACGGCGTTGAGCATCTCCATCCGCTTCAGCGGAAGTTGCTTCGCACCGCGCGGAGAAGCCTGCTCATCAAAAGAAAAAGCTGTGCTGCCGGCACCTCGACGGAAAAATGTCCGTCATCGCTCGACACGCGTATCCACTCGGTTGCCTTCGCGTCCGACCGAAATCAACAGATCGCCGAAACGCAGATCAGTAGAGACAAGTTAACGCGAACCTCTTTAGCACAACTTCCTCCGGCCGAATCTATGGAAGCAGAAACGAAAGTATATCCTTAGGTGGTTTCGATTATATCAATGAAAGAGCGGTATATCCAGATTTTGGGCATCGGCATTGCGGTCGTCGGCCTTGTGTTTATTGCTTTCCTGTATTGGACCGAGCCGCGGTCGCTGGCTGAGGTTGCCACCAAGGCCAGGTCGCGATCGGTGCGTATGAAATCGACAAAGCGGAGTTGCACGCGGGCTCGATCTTTTCGAAAGAAGATTTTACGGCGCGCCGGGTTGCTTTCGGACCGGGCTGATCCCGAGAACGCGACGCCGACGCATTGTTACAAGGCGTACAGCTACTATCGCCAGGAGTTGCGGGGCCGATTGTCGAACGACGATGCACTATTTACCCCGGGGCTTGAGGCCGCGAATCAAGCCATCGCTCTGACCGACCGAGTTCCAGGGCCGCCGACCAGAGCCTTGGCAATGAAGACAGCGACGGAACTGAAAACCTGAACTCGAGGAAGGCTTGAAATTGACGCCATCGGATTTTAACCCTCTGGGACTGACTCGCGAGCAGCAAATAATGAGCAGAACAATAGAGCAAGATACAGATCTTGAGTCGCACGATGCCAGATGGGTCGCTCGCAACGCAACTGGATGATTCTCGTAGTGCGAGGAGAATCTCAGATCGCGAGCGCCAGTCTCGACGCGCCGCTCTGACATATATCGTTCTCCCGATCGTCTTTCTTACAGTCACGCTGCTGGGCGGCCTGCGGCTTGCGGCTGCCGACAATGCGTTCATCTTTCTCGCGCCGGCGCTTATCTGCCTTGCTCTTTGCGTGGCGGTCCTGATGATCCTGTTTTTCAGGCCGGCCTCTTGAGCCTTGAGCGGATGGTACTCGGAAGATCGCGACGCTGCAAGTGCAGATCGCTGCAAATACAGCGTTATGCTTACGCTGTTCACGGCTTCGACACAGATGTTCAATTCGCTGTTGCCGAGCAGGGCTGCCGTTTTGGGTCGTCGGGTTTTGTTTCTTCTGGACACTTTGGAACAACCTTTTCTCCGAATTTTACAACAAAATGCTGTTGCAGGTTTGGGTGCGTTGTTCGGGTTGGCGTTGCTGTTAAGTACCTATTGTTGGCAAAGCTCGATTGTGCGGCACCTACGGGTGAGAATTGGTTCCAGCGCATCAACGTCGAAAATCCCGGCCGCGGCGACGCCTTTACATAGCTGCTCGATCTGCCGCGATATTCCCCGGGAACGGTTACATTCAGTTTTTCACGCTCGTCCTTTACCGATCAGGCTCTACCTTGACGCCGCGGTCGACAAAGTTATGAAGTTAGTTCTTTCTGCATTGTTCTCGACAATTCTCGCTGTTGTATCCGCATTTGGCCAGTCTCCTTCAAAGGTCCTGCGCAGCGGCTTGGAAAAGGCGCTCGGCGGAAGCGAAGGCCCAAAGTCGAATCGCGTTCAGTCGTTCGTACCGGAACGATAAAGCGCATCGATCGACGGTGTGAGCGGCAAATACGTATGCCCAAACCTCGCGCAACTCCAACTGTTCAACGTGAGCACCGACATCGACGGATTTGTGATCAATCGGGCTATAACGGCCGCTCGGGCTGGACGCTAATCGCGCGACTGACGGGAGCGCTTCACCGGTAAAGCGGCTCCCGATCACGCAGGCGCGGGCGATATACCAGGAATTCGCTTTGGCTTAACTACAAGGACCAAAATCAAAGATCACATCCGGCGGCCGTGCGACGCGTCCGATGGCAAACCTGCGCAACGTTGTCGTGCTGACAAAACTAAATGGCGTCGCGCGATCAAGCTGTTCTTTGACGCGGTAACGGGCCTGCCCGTGCGTGAAGAGATTCTAACGGCGGCTCCACCGAGGCGGTCGAGTATGGCGATTATCGTGTAGTTAACGGCGTAAGCAGCCTTTCTCACACCGACTGAGCATTGGCGACGAGCGGTATGAGATCGCGTTCGATAACGTCGCGGTAAATCAGCCGGCCGTGAAGACCGGTTTGCTCAGGCAGCTTCAACGAGCCGACTGCCCGGCATCGAGGCGCTACTCCAAAGGACGTGAAGGCCAACCAGGAACGCCTCGAGGAGATGCTCGAGCGACTATTCCTATACGCGAGATGATCGCGAAGCGGCGTCGAGCGGGCAGGACGGCGTCGCTGCGCGAGCGAGTCCGAGACCGTTCAGATGTCATCTTCTACAAGGGCAGCCGCATTACCCGCGTTATCGAGAAGAACGGCAAGCCGCTCAACCGAAAGCAGCGCAGGCCGATGCCGACAAAGATGCCGCAAAACAAGTCGAAGAGATCGAGAAAACTCGCCAAGCAGGGGAAAGAATCGCCGGACTGAACCCTGAGGACGAGGCCCGTCGCCTGTCGATCGCCGAAGTGATGCGTGCATCAAGGCTCGATCGACCCGCGTCGCGTAGCTTCCGCGGTCGCGACGTTATAGTTTTCGACTTTGAGCCCAATCCTGCGTTCGATACGAAGGACGCCAAGAGCATCCCCAAATTGTTCGGCAGCAAGCTGGCGGGCGTGTCGTTTTTGGTCGATGATAGGACAGGCAGGTAGCGGGTCGAGGCCAGCGCTCGCCGACAGCTTTTAAGATCGGCGGCGGCGTGCTAGCCAAGCTGCAAAAGGGAGCGTCACCACTGCCGAACAGGATCGCGTCAATGACGAGATATGGCTGCCGTCACAGGCCGAGGTCAATCTTGCCGTCCGGGTGCTTCTTGTTAAGGGGATGAATATCAACCAGGTAATGAAATCGTACGACTATCGAAAGTTCCAGAACCGAGGTGAAGGACGCCAAGGTGAACGAGGTCAAGAATCCAGAGGTCAAAGATCCCGGAGGCCAAGAACCCCTAAGGTTTGAAGTTCAAGCTTAATAGCTCTGGCCGCTTGCGTTCGACACGCACCGATCTTTCCGTCAAACGTGCGTCGAAAGTCGACCGCCCTCGGTCAATGGCTGTCGTTCAGCGCTCTGACCACATCGCCGGCTTTACACCCGAGCGGTCGGCCATGTTGTTCGGCGTGACGGACTCCGACCTTCCAGCCCTCGGGCGTGTAACCGGCCTGATCCTGAGGATTCCAAACACATCGTTTAGTCGAAATGACTCGCTTCTCGTCGTCGGGCGAGTTCATATTTTGCGTATCTGGGCTCAAAACCTCGCGGCAGAATACTGTTTGCAACGCGACTAGCGTCTTCATAAGAACCGCCACCGGTCCGGTCCAGCTGTAGAGCCTGAGGATGAAGTCGGTTTGCTCGGAGTGCGGGTCGAGTTCTCGTCGCCCGGCTGCGGCTGCGGAGCAACGGCGACCATCTCGTTTGCGGGCACCGCATTGCAGCAGCATTGTGGATCGACGGCGATGGGCGCAGGTTCCGACTGTGTCTGGGCAACCGGTAACGGTGCAGGTTGCGATCGATAAAGAGCGTTGTAAACCAAAATACCCGCCCAACGCTAGCAGCAGCAGCGCCAACGACACCGCAACACCGGCGAATGCGGGCGTCCACGATGTCGTTGCTGGCCGTCCCGCCGTATTCAGCGCGAACGCGCGTACAAAATCGCCCGGTGCTTCGACACGCGGCAAGCTGCCGACCAGGCCGGCTACCGCGTCGTCTGTTTCGCTAATAACGTTGTAACTCTTGTTTCCCATCTTACGTCTTACAAATAGTGCTGCAATTTCTCTTTCCAGCAGTCCGCGGCCGCGGCTTATCCGCGATTTGGTCGTGCCCAGGCCGAGTTGCATTATCTCGGCTGATCTCGTCATACGTCTTGCCCTCGACATCCCGAAGGATGACGGGCACTCGGTATTTCTCCGGCAAAGCCGCGATCGCATCGGGCGATCATCCTCGCTTCGGCTCATCATCGACCATCTCGGCGTCAGGGCAGTGCCCGCTTATCGGGCGGCTGAAACTCGGCCGTTCCATCGTCGCTCGTCTGAAAGAGGCCCGTCAGCGACAGTATCCGTCGCCGCTTGCGTCGCCGTATCTGCCGATCGCGAGGTTTGTCGCGATGCGATAGATATACGTCGAGAACGCATACTGCGTGTGATACCTGTCGAGTGCGAAATACACGCGGACGAAAGTTTCGCTGCGCGAGATCGACGCGGCCTCTTCGTAATCATTCAAAAATCTGTAGAGAGTAATTGGTTATCGGGCCGCGATATTGGCCCATTATCTCTCCGAAAGCGGCTTCGTCGCTGCTGTTTCGGGTGGCCTCAATTAATGCATGGTCGCTATAGCTTTCATCAGGCATGGAGTATCGCGACGCCCCATGCCCCAATGTCCAGTACTGTCGAAAGCCATGCATTCATACTATTTGCAACAGAACTGTTGGTAAAAGGCACAAAACCGTTCCGTCGTATTAAAACACGCTTCGTATCGCATCGATAGTTGGCGAAATGCTACGGCTTTACATATCCGCCGATCTGATGGTCATTACGAGAAAGATGACCCCATCGGCACCCGGCAGGATTGAGCGTGCCGACGAGCGTGGGTGTATTCTCGGCGAGGCCGATCTTGCCGAGGTTTAGGCACGATCGATTCGTAGTTGAATACGGGCGAGCGCCCTTGCCGCCTGCACCCTGCTGCGTGCCTACCGGAACCGGCTACGGCGGGCCGAATCGAAACGCCTGTGCCTGTAAATCCCGGCTGGCCTTTCGCGGTCGGCATATTGCGAAAATTAGCGACCGACCATTCGAGGAATGTTTGCGGGTATCCCTCCATGTTCTTGCCGACAAGATCGCCGACACTCTTGTATTCAAAATTGCCGGTATCTCGAGATGCGGCCGAGAAAGGTGCTCGCCAGACGATAGTTAGTAAAGTTGAAATTAGCCTTTAGCTGCTTCGATACGTTGTTGAGGCTCGCGGGCAATTCAGACCTCGCGCCGCCCTCGTTCGAGCCGACAGTAGGTGGAAGCGCAACGTCGTAACCCGGCTCGACCTGCGTGGCCTGTTTCGACGCGTCGGACTGAGAATAGGCGGCAACAGAGCACGGCAAGGCACACAGCGAACGCGGAGCACCGCCTCTGGAAAAGTATTGATTGGTTCATTTCGGATTCTCCTCTTTGCAAGATATTGGGAAATGCAAAGCGTTAAACCCGCCAGTCGCGATAAAGTTGCAAAATTGTTTAGCCTGCGTTGGTAAGAGGTTTTCGTCTACCTTCTGGCCGAACGTCACGGTGCCGACCTCGCTTTCCTCGATCTGTTTGTCGTCGGCCCAGAGGTGATCGAGCGATAGGGAACGAGTGTTCCCTCGCGTAGTTGTAGTCGTAGAATTTCCGCTTGTATTTCACGCCTTCCTCGTCGTAGGTGAGCATCATCACGCGAAACGATCTGGCGCTGATAAGCGCGCGTCCTGTGGTCCTGTTTGTCGCTGACCTCGATCACGTAATAATCGACGCCCATTATCTTTTTCGCGCGAGGCGAGCGTCGATCGCGCATCCGTTCTCCTTATAGCGAAGTAGCGCGTCGAGGCCGTGGACGATCTGGCTTTCATTTCTTTGACCGCGTCTTCGCAAAGTGAGTAAAGACCGTGTTGTTGTAAATACCGAATACCTTGCCATCGCTGAACACGAGCGAGAACCGCGCGTGGGAAACTCCTGATCGAGCCTCGATCTTTCCTTGCCCATCGATTCGCCGCATAAATAAAACGCGTGTAATTGGCCTGTTCCATGCGGCCCTCGCCGTTGAGAGCGTCGATCGTCCCGCGTTCGTAAGTCGTCTTGCGGATTCGGTCAGGCAGTGCGCGCCCGTAAGGGTAGCCATAAAAGAGTATGGTCGATTCAGCGACCTGCTCGGCGTTCAGGTTCTTTAGGTCGCATCTTGACCGGCGTGGGCGGCTTTGGCGTCGGTGTGGGCGTCGGTGTCGGCATCACAACAGTAATGCTCGAGCACGGCCGGGAGTCGCCGTGGGCATCGGCTAACATTAGGCGTCGGTGCCGGCGTGGGCGTCGGCTTGGCAACATTGGGCGTTGGTGCGCGTAGCCTGGGCAAACGCAGCAACTGCGACGGCAGATTCCTACAAGAGCGGCCGCAAAAGGTATCGTAAACGCAGAACACTAAACTCTCTCCTCAATTAGCGAAATTTCTGCAAAGGCGGATTGTGGCATAATCAGCCCGGAACGGCATTACGGCCAGACAAGGCGTATTGTGAGATTGATGAGTATTTACGGCAAAAAGATGCACTTCAACGGTTGAAAGTGAAAAATGGAACATGAAAAGGGAAAAGAGTGTCGTCTGGCGGGTTTTCGGTTTTCGTTTTCGCTTTCCGTTTTACACTTTGAGCCGTGTTTCACGTTGCGCTGGTACGAGCTCGGAGATACCGCCAAACACCGGCAACATCGCCCGGCTGTGTGCCGCTACGTTGACGCCGCTCACCACATCGTCGGTGTGACGGGCTTTCGGATGGACGACCGCACGTTAAAACGCTCGGGCCTGGATTATTGGGACGAGGTCGAGCTTCACCGGCCTACCGGACATCAACGGCCTTTACGAAAGCCTGCCTGCCTCGCTTTCTGTATTTCACGACAAAAGCGCGGAGCGGTCGTACGGGGACTGGAGCTATCTCGCGGGCGACTGCCTTGTTTTCAGGCCAGAGACGCGGCCTGCCGGAGTGATTCGCTTCGCGAAGAACTGGGACAACTGCCTGACCATCCCAATGCCGAACCAAAAGTCCGCAGCCTCAACCTCGCAACAACAGTCGGCATCGTGCTTTTACGAGGCCATAAGACAGAACGGCCATCCGTAACAAACATCGTTACAAATCTTTACATTCCTCTGACATCTCTCAACCTCGATCTAGCCTCTAAACAATGTGATGTTTAGCAGGAGAAATTTGATAACCATGAAACGCATTAAGTACATATACCGCATTAATTATCGCTATTTTTACATTGTCACTGACGGTCGTCAGTCGCGCAGAGTTTTTCGGCCGCGAAATCGTTCAAGCAGCAGTATCGAACGCGACGTTAACAAGAAGCTGCGCGGGACGATCCGCAACACCGTTTTCGATCGATATTACATTTGAGGTAGATGGAAGCAACGGTCGTTCTCGGCGGGAAAGTGATCTCACCGGAGCCAAGAGCGAGGCTGCTCTCTGCCGTTAAACGCGTGGCCGGTGTGTCCCACGTCGTGAATAATATTGAGGAGCTTTCACCGTCGCCGTCGGACGCCCGCATAAGGCGCTGATGCGTTGAGAACGTTTGCGTCAGAGCGGCCTCGGCCGGTACTTTTCTGGCATCAATCCCGAGGTCCGCGGATCATTGTCGATCGCGGTCGTATTACGCTCGAGGGATTTGTGTCGAGGTTCGGAGCGATTACAACTCGATGAATATCTACGCCAATGGCATTCCCGGTGTTTTTCAGGTGACGAACAATCTCGTCATTGGCAAAGACACCCGTCGTTCTTAAAAAATGAAATGATGTAACGCCAAAAGGCCGGACAGACAATGTTCGGCTTTTTGTTTTGCGTTTTGTCCGGCCATCGGTCATGATTTCTGTTTGCGTTTAGGCCAAATATTGTAACTATGTTGACTCCACAAAAGATAAGAAACATCGCCATTATCGCCCACGTCGATCACGGCAAGACGACGCCTCGTCGACGCGATGCTGCAGCAATCGGGCACGCACCGCGAGAATGAGGTGGTCGTTGACCGCGTTATGGACTCGATGGATCTCGAACGCGAACGCGGCATCACGATCATGGCGAAAACACGTCGGTTCGTTACGACGGATACAAGATCAACATCCTCGACACGCCGGGCCACGCGGATTTTGGCGGTGAGGTCGAGCGTGTCTTGAAGATGGTCGACGGCATCGTTTTGCTCGTCGATGCCGCCGAAGGATGCCTGCCCCAAACCAGATTTGTTTTGCGCAAAGCTCTCGAACTAAAGCTGCCTGCTATCGCCCTCGTCAACAGAGATCGACCGCCAGGACGCACGTCCTGACGAGGTAGTTAACGAGATCTATGACCTTTCATCGATCTTGGTGCGAGCGACGAAGCAGATCGAGTTTCCGATTCTTTATTCGATATCGCGTGATGGCGTTGCAAAAAGGACCTCGACGACGAAAGCAAGAATCTCAAGCCGCTATTCGATCAGATCATCGAGACGATTCCCGAACCGCACGCACTCCGCGACGATTCGCTGCAATTGCTCGTCGCAAATATCGATTACAATCGAATACGTCGGGCGGCTCGCGATCGGGCGTATCTTCTCTGGCGAGATCGCAAAGAATCAGGAGGTCGCCGTTGCTAGACGCGATGGCTCGATCCAGAAGACGCGCGTCAAGGAGCTTTTCGTTTTGAGGGCCTCGAACGCACAACGGTCGATAACGCCGGTACCGGCGAGATCGTCGCTCTCGCGGGGTTTGACGATGTGGAGATCGGCGAGACGATCACGCTCAATCGATATGCCAAGACCGCTGCCGGTGATCGCGGTCGACGAACCGACGCATCTCGATGATCTTTGGCGTCAACACGTCGCCGTTTGCCGGCATCGAGGGCAAATACGTAACGTCGCGTCAGATCAAGGAGCGGCTCGACCGCGAAATTCTCGGCAACGTCGCGTCTACGGGTCAGCGAGACCGAAGCCGCCGAACAATTCAAGGTGTCCGGCCGAGGCGAATTGCAGCTTGCTATCCTGATCGAGATGATGCCGCGAGGGCTACGAGGTGCAGGTATCGAAACCCGAGGGTCATTACCAAAAGGACGAGAAGACGGGCGAGACGCTTGGAGCCGGTCGAGCTTGTCGTTAGTCGATGTGCCCGAGGAATTCATCGGCGTCGTCACCGAGGCCCTCGGCCGGCGTAAGGGCCAGATGACCAAAATGATCAACAACGGCTCGGGCCGTGTTGCGGTTGGAATATGAAGTTCCGTCACGCGGGCTGATCGGTTTCCGCGGCGAGTTCTGACCGGAGACAAAGGGCACCGGGCTGCTCAATACGCTGTTTCTAAAGTTCGACAAGTGGCAGGGCGATATGCGTTCGCGCCAGACAGGCAGCCTCGTCGCTGACCGCATGGGTGAGACTAACACCTATGCTCTCTATAACTTACAGGAACGCGGCACGCTCTTTACCGGGCCGCAGATCAAGGTTTACGAGGGATGATGATCGGTGAGAATGCCCGCTCGGTCGATCTCGACGTCAACGCGATCAAGGAGAAAAAGCTGACCAATATGCGCACCTACAGCGCCGACGAAGCGATGCGGCTTGTGCCGGTCCGCGAAATGTCATTGGAACGGGCTCGAATTCATCGCCGACGATGAACTGATCGAGGTGACTCCGAAATCGATCCGTCTTCGAAAGCGTGTGCTCAAATCGAACGAGCGGCCGGAAGAAATGACCTCCATGTTTTCGTCTTCCTTCTGCTGTCAAATCGTACTGATAATTTAGCCAATTCACCAGGCAATTTTGAGATATGAAATTCAAACGCAATATCTACGCTTTTGTACTTGTGTTGTGCTCGGCCGCCGCGACGCGTGTGGTGGTGACGGTCTCGACCGCAGCCGGGAACGCTGCCGCCGGCATCAGGTCACGGTCGATAACGAATATCGGGCCGGTGCGACGCTCTGGATGCAAAGGCCGCTGAGTATCGCGCGCTCTCGCACCAGGCCTTTAACCCCGCACGCTGGCAGCTCGATGCCGATCTTCGACCAGAAAAATGTCAAGAAGCTGCCGAAGGCGGAGCAGAAAAAGCCGCGGGCAATAGTCGTCGATATCGACGAAACCGTGCTCGATAATTCGCCGTCGCAGGCTGCCGGAATAAAGGCACGAAAGGCGTTCTCGCTGCGCCGATTGGTACGCATGGGGCGAGATGCGAAAGGCAAAGGCGATTCCCAGCCGTCGATTTTCTCAATTACGCGACTTCGAAAGGCGTCAAGGTCTTTTACGTTTCAAACCGCGACGAGGTCCAGAAGCAGGCCACGCATCGACAACCTGAAAAATGCCGGTTTTAATGACGTGCTCCGCTGAGAATGTTTTGCTGCGGGAACGACGGAATCAAGCGAGGAACGCGGCGGCAGTCAATTCTGCAAAAATATCGCATGAAGTAATGCTGATGGGCGATAACCTTGTGACGACCTCTCGAACGTATTTGAACGCAAGTCCGTCGCTGGACCGCTTTGCCGAGGTCGATAAGGTCAAACTGAGTGGGGAAAACGCTGGATCGTCCTGCCAAACGCAATGTACGGCACTTGGGAAAATGCGATCTATGAATACGGCCGAATCTGACGGATGCGAAAAGCAGAAAAACGTGCGGCAGCGTTAGAATTGCCCTGACGGGATATTGAGACACGATCATGCAGGTCTTGATCTGACCAAATCTAAAGTTAAAGAAGGAAACCAATGAGATCGATCCTATCGTTCATTTTCATAGCCGCTTTTTGTCTCAACCCGATCGCTGCCAAGGCTCAGCAGGCGACGCCTGTGAAGATGTCTGATCCGACCATCGACAACATAATGCGCGGCCCGGATCTGGTCGGTTACGAGCCGACCGGTGTTCGTTGGTCGTCGGATAGTGCCAAGATCTACTTCAGCTGGAAGCGGGCCGAGGAAACCGCGAAATGGCGACAGCGGACTTATGTGGTCAACGCGGACGGCAGCGGCTTACGCAAGCTTTCCGAGGACGAAGCAAACAGGCACCACCCACCGGAGGCGATCTGTCGGACGACAAGAAGACAACTGTTTTTGCGGATAGCGGCGATATATTCCTATACAACAACCAAACCGGTGAAAGGCGTCAGATAAAACCAAGACCGTCGAGGTGGAAGGGGAATCCGCGATTTATCGGCGATCAGCGTCATATTTCGTTTACGCGACAGAATAATCTTTACTCCTTCTCGCAACTCGACAACGGTTTGTTGGAACAGATGACCGATATTCGTGCGGCCGGTGCGCTTCGGCGGTGCGACCGGCGGACCTGGCGGCGGCGGTGGGGCTGGGTTCGGCGGTGGTGGCGGTGGAGCGCAAAACCAGGACGCGGCTCGACGCGGAACCGACAGACAGCGAAGCCCTAAAAGGAAGAACGCGATCTGCTCGACGTCGTTCGCGAACGTGCCGAAGAAACGTGAAGCCGGATGATAAAAACGAAAGGCGAGGAAGCACGCAAACCCTTCGAGCACGCGACGGGACAGAACGCCGGAAACATGTCAGCTCTCGCCCGATGGAAAATCCGTGATCGTCGTAGTCAACGCGAAGCGCCACCGGAGCAAAAATACGATCGTAGCAAACTATGTCACCGAAGTCCGGCTATACCGAAGACATCCCGGAGCCGTACGAAAGTCGGCGATGTTCAGGGCCGCGGCCGAATTGGCGATTGTCAATACTGAAACGGGCGACTTCAAATGGGTCGATCACGGCCAGCAGCTTCGGCGGCCCCGCCGCCAACCCAAAGGACGGAGGAAATACGGGCGGAGAAGCTCCTCCGGAACGTGCGGCAGCGCAAAACCAGGGCAGCGGACGTGGCCAGGGCGGACCGCAGCAACCGCGTGACCGTGAAGTTCAGATGAACACCGCCGCAATGGTCGGCACGACGGTAAGAACGCGGTGATGTCGGCGAGGTCGGCCGATAATAAGGACCGCTGGATAATGCAACTCGACCCGGGAAGCGGCAAAACAAGAATTCTGGCATCGGTCCACGACGACGCGTGGGTCCGGCGGTCCGGAATGCTATTTCGCTCGGTTGGCTGCCCGATAACAAGCGGGTATACTTTTCGGTCAGACGCGGCGGCTTTTCGCATCTCTATACCGTATCGATCGATGGCGGAGCACCCGTTCAATTGACTTCGGACAATTCGAAGTTTCCGACGTTCGTTTGTCCGAAGATAAAACAGGTTCTACTTTACATCGAGCGAGGGCAGTTTTTTGAGCTTAATCTTTACTCGATGTCGTTTGACGGCGCTACCGCGAACGCGTCTGACGACGATGCCCGGAAATAATCAGGCAGTCGTATCGCCCGACCAAACAGAGCGCGCGCCATTCTGCCGATCGGCTCGGCAACAAACCAGCGGAACTTTATATCGCGCCTAACAAAACCGGTGTTGCCGAATCCGAGATCAAACAGGTGACGAGTTCGCCTACCGATGAATAGCTTCTGTACCAAGTGGATCAACCCGCCCAATCGTTTCATTCAAGGCCCGCGACGGCGCGACTGTTTACGGGCGCGTTTTACAAACCCGCCAATTTCAAAAGGGCGGTCCGGCGGTCGTGTTCGTTCACGGCGCGGGCTATCTGCAAAATGTTCATAATTGGTGGAGCAGCTATTACCGCGAATATATGTTCCATCATTTCCTGATGGGAAAAGGTTACACGGTCCTCGACATCGATTATCGCGGTTCGGCCGGTTACGGGCGGGACTGGCGAACGAGGATCTACCGGTTTATGGGCGGCAAGGACCTGACAGACCACGTCGACGCGACCCATTATTTGGTCAAGTGAACACGGCGTCGATCCAAACGGATCGGTGTGTGCGGTGGCTCCTACGGCGGATTTATCACGTTGATGGCGATGTTTACAACGCCCGACGTACTTTAGCGGCGGGTGCGGCCTTGCGTCCGGTGACGGATTGGGCACATTACAACAACGTGCTATACGTCGAACATCCTCAATCTGCCGCCAGAGCGATCAGGAAGCCTACCGTAAGAGTTCCCCGATCTATTACGCCGCCGGCTTGAAAGGAGCACTCTTATTTGTCACGGCATGGTTGACACAAATGTGAATTTTCAGGACAGCGTTCGCCTCACGCAAAACTCGGATCGATTGCGAAAGGAAAACTGGGAAAATGTCGTACCCCGTCGGGACCACGGTTTTGAACAGCCGTCCAGTTGAGCAGACGAATACAAGCGGATCTTTAAGCTCTTCGAGACGAACCTTAAGGCTCCGCCGCAAACCGATCCAGCCGGCAGAAGAAAAAATATGATCTCTGTGCCCGCTCCGATTTGAGAGATCGCCTGTCGAATGCCGCTAATTTGTGACAAAATAGGCGTTTATACGAATACTCTGCTAACCAGCGAAGCAGGTTTCATCAGTTCGCACCTTTTGAAAGGCTGTTGAAGGACGGCCATGAGGTCATTTGTCTCGATAATTTCTTTACCGGCCGGCAAGATTGAATGTCCGCCGATTTTGCCGATGACAAAACTTCGAGCATCGTCCGCCGACGACGTGACCGAACCGATCCTGCTCGAGGTCGATCAGATCTGCAATCTCGCCTGCCCCGCTGTCGCCGATCCATTACCAGTCACAACCCGATCAAGACCGGGTCAGATAGCACAGCGTGATCGGGCACGATCAATATGCTCGGCATAGGCCAAAACGCGTGAAGCGCGCATTCTGCAGGCTTCGACGAGCGAGGTTTACGGCGTGATTCCGTCGAGCATCCGCAGGTTGAAGAGTGCTGTGGGACAACGTGAACCCGATCGGCCTGCGTGCCATGCTATGACGAGGGCAAGCGTGTCGCCGAGACGCTAATGATGGACTATCACCGGCAAGGCGGCGTCGACACGCGTATCGTGCGTATCTTCAATACCTACGGCGAGCGTATGCTCGGAGAACGGCGGCCGCGTCGTCTCGAATTTTGCTGTGCAGGCGTTGCAGCGGTGAAGAATTGACGCATCTACGGCGATGGTTCAGCAAACGCGTTCGTTCTGTTACGTCAGCGACCTGCGTCAGAGGGCATTGATTCGCCTGATGAACGCCAGGGCGGCGACATTCACCAGCCCGTAACACCTCGGCAATCCCGGCGAATTCACGATGAATGAGCTTGCCGGACAGGTCGGCATCGCCACTGGCAAAGATCAGGTCAAACATGCCGCCCCCAAGACGACCCGGAAACAACGCCGCCCCGGACATCAGCCGCGCGGCTGTTAAAATGGGAGCCGACAGGTGGCGTTGGCTGACGGACTAAAGAAGAACAGTCGCGTATTTCGCCTCGGTTGTCGGGAAAGGTCGGGGCGCGATTTGTGTTCGGGAGATGGTTCACGTGTGTCGAGTGTCTGTGGTTCTCAATCCTTACGCCTTTCGCGACGTTAGGCCTTATCCGGCCGTGATCCCAGCGCGGGGTCGAAAGCAAGAGGCAGTAAAGGAGTAATCCGAGCTCCGGACTGAACGAGTATTTAACGCCAAAGCGCGAGGAAGCCAGAAGCGGAAGCCGAACTCGTTGAACATCAAAGCTAAAAGTGATGCTATCAGAACAAAAGACGAAGTTTGCGTTATGGGACCCGATTGTTGGCAGGAGACCGTAAGCCGATCGCGGGTCCATCGGGACCAGGGACCAAGTGCATGTGTCGCGTTCGCTCGAGACTGCTTGATACGAAATACTACTCCGGTGAAAAGAGCGAGATGCGAAACATCACAGATGTGCGGCAGATTCAGCTGTTGCAACTGGAACGCTCTAAGTCTGACATAGATATAGAAAACGGCTCGAAATGTCGGGGATTCTTTCAACACGTGGAAACGAATTGATGGTAGATGGCAGTGGCGTAGCCTTGCGCGAGTTAAAAATGAAAATTCTAATCACAGGCGGTGCTGGGTTTGATCGGCAGCCACTTGGCAGACAAATCGATCGGCGAGAAACGAGATCACGAGTCATGACGCGTCTATCGACCGGCCGTTATTCCAACATCGGGGCAGCTCTCGAGGAAGGCCTAACTTTTCGCCTCATCATCGACACGGTCCTCAACACCGAGTTGATGGAGAGAGCTTATTCGTGATGCCGGATCGTGTCTATCGCATGGCGGCGCCGTCGGCGTGCGGCTCATAATGGAGCAGCCGGTCAAGACGATCGAGACGATCTTTCATGGGACCAAATGCTCCGTGCTCGGCCGTTGTGCCAAGTATCACCAGCGCGTTGCTCATCCCGAGCACGAGCGAAGTCTATGGCAAGGGTATTTCCGTTCCATTCCAAGAGGACGACGACCTCCTGACGGAGGCGACCGACAAGCATGCGCTGGGCATACGCGTCTAGCAAAACGCTCGACGAGTTTTTGGCGTTAGCGCATTTAAGGAGACGCGTTTTGCCGGTCGCTGTCGCTCGGCTTTTCAACAGTCGGTCGGCCGCGGCAGACCGGACAGTACGGGATGGTCGTGCCGCGATTTGTGCAGGCCGCTCTAAAGAACGAACTATCGAGGTGCACGGCGACGGGACCCAGTCGCGCTGCTTTGGCCACGTCACCGATGTTGTCGGCGGGCTGACAAACGAGGTGCTCGAGACGCCGGAATGTTTCGGCCGGGCGATCAATCTCGGCAGCAACGCCGAGGTCACGATCAAACGACCTTGCCCGAAACGGGCCGATAGGAGGTTGACCGGCAGCAAAGAGCGAGATCACGCTATGTGCCATACGACCGAGGTCTACGGCGCGGGTTTGAAGACAGTACGTCGCCGCGTGCCGAGCCTCGAAAAGGCCGAGCCGTCTCGTCAGGTTACCAGCCAACCCGAACCCTCGATGACATCATCAATGATGTGGCGGCAGAATTCGGTGCGAACCTGTCGCAGAAACAAAATACGTGAGGATCATTTTTTGCCTTTTACTTTTTACTTTTGCCTTTACGGGCGTTTATGCCCAGTCCGGCGGCATCAGCAAGCTCAAAATATGAACGGCGACGGCATTCCGAATACCACATCTACCGCTCGCAAAACTCAAAGGACATCACCTCGACGACCTCTACCAGCAAAGGCACCTTCCACCCTCACCGGCCATAAGGACGGAACTTGCAACATCGTTTTCGACCTGAAAGGCTATGCGTCGGGCGTCAAATTCGAAGTCGAGGTCAAGGACGGCAAGACCCGCGACCTCGGGGGCAACCTGATCCTGATGGTCAGATCGCGGCTCCCAGGTCATATTCGGGCAGCGTGTTCTATAAGGACGGCACGTCGGTGCCCGGTGCCGACGTCAGCATCGAACGCGTCAACAGCGACGGCTCGACGACAGCACGCACGCTTTATACAAACGAAACCGGCGAATTCACCTTCCGCCAGCCCGAAGGGGCCAAAATCTCGTATCACCGCCACGCACGCGGGCCTCGGCGAGCAAAGATCTTCGTCATCGAGGACGCAAACGTTCAATGTACGGCATCTCGCTGGATATTAACCGCCTCAAGATTAATTTAGCCACGAATTACACGAATAGCACGAATGAAAGAAGATTTCGCATTCGAGCAATACGTAACTGAACGAATG
>ERZ1370068.3972-contig-3069_pt1 | contig 32411 bp, 33 predicted proteins | sample MGYA00561227_ERZ1370068 | MGnify/ENA primary metagenome ERZ1370068 (study PRJEB38410, sample SAMEA6850437) | metagenome | study: Metagenomic assessment of the ecological functions of the soil: analysis of the soil microbiota associated with the...
TTACGTATTGCTCGATCCAGCAGGTCTGCTGGCGGAGAGCGTCACCAGAGCTTCGGCGGGAGGGCCCGCTTCGTCGTCGAGAACTACGGCGAGTCCGGAGCTGGCGAAGCGCTTCGGCGTGACGCGCTACCCGGCGATCTTCGTGGACGACATCCTGGTGGCGACAGCCGAAGGACTTCGGGTTCTACGGCAAGGGCGAGGGCGCGGCGACGGGCGCGTACACGCCGCTCAAGAGCGCCGCTAGCGCACGACCGCTTCCGCGCCGACCTGACCCGCATGATCGACCTGGTCCGCAGGCGCCGCCAAGACGCCGCCCAGCCCAGCGGACGCCGGATGCGGGCGAGTCCGCGCGATGCCGGCGTTCACGCTCACCGACCTCGGCAAGGAGGTCGCGCGCTCGCCGATCTGGACGGGCCGCGTCGGTGCTGGTCGAGTTCTGGGCGACCCGGTGTCGCCCTGCCAGGGCACGCCGGCGCGCTGACTCTGGCGGATCTGCAGAAGATGTACGGCGACCGCATCGCCGTGCTGGCGGTCGCGATCGAGTCGGACGAGGCCGACGTGCGGGCGAGCGCGCCGGCGGCTGGGCGCGACGCTCTCCGGGCGATGGGCACGCCCCAGATGGCGCGCGCGTTCGGCGACGCCAGCGCGGTGCCGACGCTGTTCGTGTTCGACGCGAAGGGCCGCACCTGCCGCGTGATCTGCTTCAGCTGCCCCGCCCACGCTGCACGCGGACGCCGAGGCGCGGATCGGTGAGCCTCGCCGGGATCCAGCCTCAGGATCCCCGCGGACGCCGTTCGCGCGGTCGCCAGAACGGCAGGCGCAGGCGCGGCACAGTGCGATCGTCGGCCAACCTGCGGTGGCCCCCGGCGGTCGGGTGGATCCCGTCCGCCTGGTTGAGCCGCGGCTGGCCTCCGACGCCCCTCGAGCGGGGCGGAACCAGCTCGACGCCGTTCGCCTGCGCCAGCGCCGGGTAGATGGCGCGGAAGGCCTCGGTGTACTCGCGGCCCAGGCTGGGCGGCGCCTGCATGCTCTACCAGGATATGCATGCGCGCGGCGGCGAGGCCTGTCGCGCGCGGTCGATGATGGACTGGATCTCGGCGCGCGTGGCCGCCGGGTGCCGGGCCGCGCAGCTCGTCGTTCGCGCCGGTCTCGATCACGAGCACGGCGACCGGCTGGCGCAGCAGCCAGTCCAGGCGGCGGCGCGCCGCCTGCGGACGTCTCGCCGCTCACGCCCGCGCAGACCGCGGTATCAGTTGACTTCTTCGCCAGCGCACGCGCGCCTGATGCGGCGGATAGAGCCTGCGTGGGATCGAGCCCCAGCCGGCGGTCAGGCTGGTGCCGAGGAAGAGGATCGCGGGAGCGCGCGAGCTGGTGACGGCGTCACGGGTGACGGCGAGCGCGGAGCCGGCGTGCAACCCCAACCGCCCGTTGCCGTTATCATCAAGAGGACGCGCAACATTTGACGGGCACAGGCGCGTAGCCTCGTTGTAGCTGACCCATATTAAGCGCGTGGAGAGCCTGACCCAGACCTACGCCACGGGCGGTCACGACCTGACCGTCCGCGCGGCGTGAGGCTTCGACCTGAGGCGGCGGCTTCCTCGCCATCCTGGGTCCGTCGGCAGCGGCAAGACGCGACTCCTGCTGGCCTGCTGGCCGGTCTGGACCGGCCGCGCGCGGGCGCGCGTGGTGCTGGACGGCGACGGACCTCGCGAGCATGGACGAGGACGCGGCGCGCGGATCGCGTTCGGCGAAGTGTCGGTTTCGTCGTTCCAGTCGCTTCCAGCTCATCCCGACGCTCACCGCGCCGCGAGAACGTGCAGGTTCCGCTGGAGCTGCGTGGCGAGCGCGGCGGAGGACCGCCGGGCCGCGCGGACGAGCTGCTGGCGCGCGTGGGCCTGGGCGACCGCGGCCGCCACTACCCCGCGCAGCTCTCCGGCGGCGAGAGCAGCAGCGGGTCGCGCTCGCGCGCGCGTTCAGCCACCGGCCGCGCTGCCTCCTCGCCGACGAGCCCACCGGCAACCTCGACGCGGCCACCGGCGCGCAGTCGCGCATCGACCTGCATGGCGGAGCTGAACCGCGAGCCGGCGCACGACGCTGGTGCTGGTGACGCACGACGCGGACCTGGCCTGCCCGCCGCGCGGCGTAATCCTGCGCCTGGCCGACGGCGCGCTCGTCTCCGACCTCGCGGCCGCATGAGCGCGGGAGCGCGCTTCGTCCTCGCCATGGCCTGGCGGAGAGCCGGCGCTTCGGGCCGGCTGTGGCTCCTCGCCGCGTCCGTCGCCGCGTGGGCGTGGCGGCGCTGGTCGCGATCAACTCCTTCACCGACGACCTGCGCGACGGTGCGCGACCAGCGCGGAGCCTGCTCGGCGCGGACGTGGGCCTGGGCAGCAGCGCCACCTTCTCGGCCAAGGCGGAAGCGGGGAGCTGGGCTGCTGGCGAGACGCGCGAGCGCGCGGCAACCGCGCCTCGTGCGCTATGGCGAGCGCTGGCGGAACCGGCGCGCACGGCTTCGTGACCAGGCCTCACGCGGTGACGGAGGTGAGGGCTTATCCGTTCTACGGCCCGATCGACGCTGATCCACCCGGTGCCGTGGTACGCGGCTTCATTCGCTGGCAGCCGGCGGCGGTGCTCGTGGATCCCGTCGCTGTTGAGGCCCTCACGCCGAACGCGTGGGCGAGAGCCCTCAGCCTGTGGGGAGCGCACGGTTCCGCATCGCGGGCGTCGTGACCGGCGCGCCTGGCGACGTGGCCGTGCGCTCGGCGTTCGGGCCGCGCGTGTTCATGGCATCGCGCGATCTCGTGGGCACGCACCTGCTGGGCACCGGGCGCGCGCGGGCCCGCTACGGAGCGTACGTGAAGCTGCCCGCCGGGCGCCGACGCGCAGCGACTGGCCGACCGGCACCGCGCGCCCGCTGCGCCGCCAGGCGCGGTCACGCTGCGACGGTCTCGGACCAGGGGCGTGACGCTGCGACCGCGCGCTGGGCACGGCTGGGCCAGCCACCTCGGAGCGCGTCGCGCTGATCGCGCTGCTGCTGGGCAGGCTGGGCGTGGCCAGCGCCGCGCACGCTTGCATGGTAGAGCGCAAGCTGGAGACGGCCGCGGTGCTGCGGTGCCTGGGCGCGAGCGGCCGCACCGAGTGCTCGCAGTGTTACGCGCTGCGAGGCCGCGCGCGCTGGGTGCCTCTGGGCAGCGCCCGGTCCGGCGCCGTGGCGGGGCTGCTGCTTCAGGCGCTGCTGCCGGCCCTGCTCCGGCGACTTCCTGCCGGTGGCGCGCGCTCGACGCCGTCCTGGAGCGCCGCGGCGACCGGGCTCGGCGTCGGCGTGTGGACCGCGGCCGCGTTCGCGCTGCTGCCCGCTGCTCCGGGATCCGCCGCGTCTCGCCGCTGGTCGTGCTGCGGCGGGCCTACGAACAGGACGCGCCGCGGCAGCAGCGCGACCTCGTGCGCTGGGCCGTGACTGGCCGGGCTGGCGCGCGACTGGTGACCGCCGTCGCGATGCTGCAGGCGCGCAACGCCGTGGTGGGCGCCGTGCTTCGCGGCCGCGGTCGGGATCGTGCTGGGCGGGCTGACGCTCGCGGCGCGCGGCCTCATGCGCGCGCTGCGCGCGTTCTTCCCGCGCCACTGGCCGTACGCGTGGCGGCAGGGCGTCGCCAACCTCTTCCGGCCCGCCAACCAGACGACGCGGTGGTGCTGGCGCTCGGCTTCGGGGCCTTCCTGCTGACACGCGTGTGCTGCTGGTCCAGCACAACCTGCTGCGCGACCTGCGCGCCGGGCGAGCGCGCGACCAAGCCCAACCTGGTCGTGTTCGACGTCCAGCCGGACCAGCGCGACGGCGGTCGCGCAGCGCCTGCGCGCCGCGGGCGCGAGCCCGGCGCCACCGCTCCCGATCGTGCCCATGCGGATCCAGTCGATCAAGGGATCGCCGGCCGCGATCCGCCTGGCGGTGGACGCGGCCCGGCCGCGCGATGCCGGACGGCGAGGCGCGCCTGGGCCGCTGCGCCGCGAGTACCGCAGCACGTACCGCGACACGCATGGGCACCGGCGAGACGGTGGTGGCGGGCGCGCCGGTGGGCCGTGGGCGCGTGGCGCAGACGCGGCGCGACGGACGAGCCCGTCCCCATCTCGCTCGAGTCCAGCCTGGCGCAGGAGCTGGACGTCTCGGTGGGCGACGAGATCGTCTGGGACGTCAGGGCGTCCCGCTGCGCTCGCGCGTGGCCGCGCCTGCGCGACGGTGGAGTGGGCCCGCTTCGAGCCCAACTTCTTCGTGGTGTTCCCGGAGGGCCGCTGGACACGGCGCCGCAGACGTTCGTGACGCTGGCGCGCGTGGACGACGCGGCCACGCGGGAGTGCGCCTGCAGCGCGAGGCTGGCCGAGGCCTTCCCCAACGTGTCCGCGCATCGACGTCACGCAGGTGCAGCAGGCGGTCGAGAGGCATCGTCGACCGCGTCTCGCCCGCGCGATCCGCTTCATCTCGCTGTTCAGCCTGGCCACCCGGCGCGGTGCTGTGCTGCTGGGCGCCCTGGCCACCAGCCGCTACCAGCGCGTGCGCGAGCGACGGTGCTGTTGAAGACCCTGGGCGCCACCCGCCGGCCAGCTCCTGCGGGTGGCGTCAGATCGAACGTACCTGGGCCTGGGCCTGCTGGGCGCGCTGACCGCGCTGGGGCTCGCGACCCTCGCCGCCTGGGCGCTCATGTGCGCTTCGTGTTCGAGGCGCGGTTCACGCTCCCGATCGCATCCCTCTCGGCGCCTCTCGCTCTCGGTGGTCAGGCTCACGGTCTGGTCGGCCTGGCCAGCAGCCTGGACCCTGTTCCGCCGCACGCCGCTCGCGCGCATCCTGCGCGCCGAATGAACGCGCTGCGCGAGGCATCCCCGGCTCGCGGCGGCGATCGTCGTGCTGGCGATCGTGGCCTGCGTGATCCTGCGCTCGCGGGACAACTCCTGGCGCATCACGAACGAGCACCCGCAGGGCGTCGCCATCGTCGCCCTGGGAGACAGCCTCACCGCGGGCTACCAGATGGCGGAGGGCGACAACTATCCCGCGATGCTGTCGAAGCGGATCGGCCGGGAGGTGGTCAATCGCGGGCGTGTCCGGTGACACCACCACGCCGACGGCCTGGCCCGCCTCGACCGCGACGTGCTGTCCGAAGCCCGCGCGTGGTCGTGCTGGCGCTGGGAGCTAACGACATGCTGCGACGGCAGCTCCGATCCGACGGGACCTTCGCGAACCTGCGTGCGATCGTGGACCGCGTCCAGGCGCGCGGAGCGCTTGGTGATCCTGGTCGGCGTGGAGGGCTTTCCGCGCTGGTGCACGGCGACTACGGGAAGCGCTATCGCGCGCTGGCGCGCGCAGACGGGGGTGCGTCTACGTGCCCGACCTGCTGGACGGCGTGTTCGGCGATCCCCGGCTCATGTACGACCAGATCCACCCGAGCGCGGCGGGCTGCTCCCGGATCGCCGAACGCCTCCAGACCGAGATCGGCAGCTACCTCACGCGTTGAGTATGATGCGCAGGATCTGATCCCGATCGAGAGGGCACGTTGCCGCATGACGCCTGCGGCCAGCGATACGGACGACGACGCGAAGTCCTGCCCGCGAGATCGCGGAGCTCCTGGCGTCCGCGGAGGGCAGCGACGCGGCCGGCGCGGGCGCGCTCTTCACCGCGCTGTACTCGGAGCTGCACCGGCTGGCCAGCCGCCAGCTGGCCCGCCGGCCCCCCGGGCATCACCATGGGCACGACCAGCTGCTGCACGAGGCCATCACCTCCGGCATGCCGGACAAGGCGGGCGCGATCTTCCCGACCGCGGGCGCTTCATGGCCTACGCCGCGCGGGCCATGCGCGGGCTCATCATCGACCACGTCCGCAGCACCGCAAGACGCTCAAGCGCGGCGGCGCGTTCGGAGCTCACCGCTCTCGAGGGCGACGTGGCCGATCACCGGCTCGACCAGCAGGCTGGCCCGCATCGGCGATGCCCATCGACGCGCTGGCCGTGATCGACGCACGCCGCTGGCCTAGGTCGTGGACCTGCGGTTCTTCTGCGGGTTCTCGTTCGTGGAGATCGCGCAGATGCGCGGCATCTCCGAGCGCACCGTCCAGCGGCGATGGGAGAAGGCCCGCATCTACCTCCATCGCACGCTCGGCCGTGACGCGAGCGTTTGACCGGGGACCGCTGGGCGCAGCTGAGCGCGCGTGCGTGGCGACCAGGCCCTCAGACCTGACGGCCGGCGAGCGCACGCGGCCTGGCCTCGACGGCTTGCGGGCGCGCGAGCCCGACCTTGGCCGCGGAGTTGCAGTCGCTCCTCGACGAGCACGACCGCGCGTCGAGCGGGAGGACTTCCTGGGCGGCGAGGCCGCCTTCGCGGTCCCCGGGCTCGCTGGCCGGGCAGACGTTCGGCCCCTACACGCTGCGGTCGGAGATCGGCTTCGGCGGCATGGGCGGCGTGTCGGCTGGCCGAGCGCACGGACGGGCGCTTCAGCGGCCGCGTCGCCGTGAAGCTGCTGAACGCGAGCCAGCTGGGCCGGCAGGGCGAGGAGCCGGTTCCGCCGCGAGGGCAGCATCCTGGCGCGCCTGCGGCATCCGAACATCGCGCAGCTCATGGTGGATGCCGGGGTCTCCGCGTCGGGCCAGCCGTTACCTCGTGCTGGAGCACGTCGAGGGCCAGTCGATCGACGCCTACTGCGACCGGCGCGCGGCTGGGCGTGGACGCCCGCATCCGGCTGTTCCTCGACGTGCTGGGCGCTGTCTCGCACGCGCACTCGCTGCTGGTCGTGCACCGGGACATCAAGCCGTCGAACGTCCTGGTCGTCGGACCGAGGGCGCCGTGAAGCTGCTCGACTTCGGGATCGCGAAGCTGCTGGAAGCCGGAGCGGGCGAAGACGCGCTGCCGCTCACGCGGGAAGGGCGAGGGCCATGCTGACTCGGGGTACGCCGGCGCCCGAGCAGCTCACGGGCCAGCCGGTGACGACCCGCACCGACGTCTACGCGCTGGGCGTCCTCCTCTACGTCCTGCTCAGCGGCCGGCATCCCCGGCCGGAGCCGCCACTCGTCGCCGGCCGAGCTGGTGCGCGCGATCGTGGAGGCCGAGCCGGTCCGCCTCTCGGACGTCGCGGACGACACGAGTGCCGGCCCTCGTCCGCGCGCGCGCCTCGACACCGCCGCGCGGCGCGCGGGTCGTCCCCGCGCCGCCTGCGGGCGCCCTGTTGCGGGGCGACCTCGAGAACATCGTCGGCAAGGCGCTCGAAGAAGGATCCGGCCGAGCGCTACCGCAATCGAGATCGAGTCGAGGGCTGGCGGCCGACCTGCGCCGCGAAACGCAGGAGCCGGTGCGCGCGGGGCCGACACCCTGCGGTACCGCGCGCCAAGTTCGTGCCGCAACCGGACCGCAGTGGCGCTGGCGGCCACTGGCGGTGGCCGCGGCTGGGCGCGGGCCTCCTCGGCACGTGGAGCCAGGCACGGCGCGCACGGGAGCAGGCAGCCTCTGGCGGAGGCCCAGCGCGCGCGCGGGCCGACCAGGGCCGCGGCCGCCACCCGCCAGCGCGACTTCGCGCGCGCAGCTGCCGCCGCGAGGAGGCCGTCAATGGGCTCAACACGTTCCTGCTGGCGGACGCGGGCGCGGCGGGCCGCTTCACGATCGGCGAGCTGCTGGAGCGCGCCGAGCGGATCGCGCGCCGGCAGCACGGCGAGGGAGACGCCACCAAGGTCGACCCGACTGATCCAGGTCGGCGAGCAGCACCTGAACCGGGGCGACGGCGCGCTGGGCGGTGCGCCGTGCGACCGATGCATGGTCTGGCCCGGCGCCTGATCGCGCGGAGCTCCACCCGCCGCGCGCGCAGCCTGCTCGCTCGCGGACGCCCTGCGCCAGCAAGAGCGACTACGAGCAGGCGCGGCGGATGCTCGACGAGGGGCTGCGCCTGTTGCCCGACCAGCCGCAGTACATCGTGCATCGCGTGGTGTGCCTGATCTCGGCCAGCCAGCTGGCGATCTACACGGACGCGATCGACGAGGGCGTGGCGCGCGCCGAGGAGGCCCAGCGTCTCCAGCGCGCGTCCCGGGTACCGAATCGCTGCCCTGGACCTCGACGTGTCCATGCAGCTGGCGGAGGCCTATCGCGTGCGCGGCCGCCTGCGCGAAGCGGCGGCGGCCGGCGAGCGCGCGCGTTCGCACTGCTGGACGACCTGGGCGCGGCGACGACGGATCGCGCGGCGACCGTCATCTCAACAACTGGGGCCTGGCGGAGGCCGCGCTGGGCCGCCACCTCGACGCGGGCGGCACATCCAGGCGGGCGCTGCAGATGAGCGAGGCCGACGGCTCGAAGGCCAGCGCGCGTCGCCCACGGTCGTCACCAGCCTCCACCGGCCCGCATCCTCCGCGAGCTCGACCGGTGGGACGAGAGGCGGCGGCCCTGGCCGAGCGGGCCGAGCGCGCGGCGCGCGCCGAGGGGGAGCTGCGGGCGGTGCGGCGGGCCCTCCACGGTGCGCGCCTCGGTCACCGCCTGGCGGGCCAGCTCGACCGCCGCGCAGCGCACGCTCGGCGAGCTGGAGCCGCGCGTCCGCCGCGAGGAGGTCCCCACCACATCTCGTTCGCCGATCCTGGCCTCGGGCGCGCGGCGCTGGCGCTGGCTCGGGGCAACGCTGGCGCACGGCCCGGGTTGGCGCAGGACCGCGCGGTGACGCTGGCCGAGGCCAGCGGGCAGAGCTCCAGTACCTGCCGGTCATCCTCATCCGGGCGGAGGTCGCCCTCGCCGCGGCGCAGGGCGACCCGCGGGCTCGCAGACGGCGCCAGCGCGCGCTGGCCTGTGGCAGAGCGACCTGGGGCACGAGTGCTCTCTCCAGCTGGCAGGGCCAGGCGTACCTCGTCCAGGCTCGGAGCCCTGCGCTGGCCCTCGGCCGGCAGAGCGAGGCCCAGTCCCGAGGCCGGGCCCGCGGCACCTGGCCCCCACGCTGGGACCCGATCAGCCGCCTCACCCGCGAAGCCCGGCAGCTCGCGGCCCTCTGGCTCGGGACACTGACTTTCGTCCTGGTGGCCGCACGACCAAAGTGCGTGTCGGCTTCTCCCTCCCCGCTTCCGTTCTAGGGGTGAGGGAGAACGACGACATGACCGCCGAGATGAACCTGCTGCTGGAAGAGGGCGTGACGCGCTCCCAGGAGCTGACGGACGCCGCCGACGAAGCCCTGCGCGACGTCGACCAGATGGCGCAAGCCGCCGCGGAGCTGGCCCAGCACTGGAGGAGGAGTCGCGCGAGGCGTGCCAGCGCATGCGTGACCTGGCGACGCACCTGGAGCAGGCCGAAGGCGCAGATCGGGACCGCGCGCACAGCCAGGCCGAGCGGCCACGGAGGCCGTGAACGACGGAGGCCGGGGCGATGAAGGCCGCCGCCGCGGATGGACCTGCTGGCCCGCGTGCGCGCGAGCCCTCGGCCCAGGTCGAGTCCAGGACGCAGGAGGTGGACGCCTCTATCACGACACGGAGATGGCCGGCGCCCAGCGGGGCTCCGGGACACCGCGCCGCGCACCGATGCGGGAGACGAGGCCAGCACGCGGAGCGGGAGCTGGCCGAGGCGGGCCGCGCCACTGCGGAGCCGTGCACGAGGCCGTCGCGGCCGCCCACACGGCGTTCGCGGACGAGCGCGAGGCCTGGAGCGCGGCGCTGCGGCTTGCCAGCTGACGTCTGGCGGCGCACACCCACGCCGACGCGTGGACGCGCTCCCTCGACGCGCTGCTGGGCGCGCCAGGCGGGCGCGATCGTGGAAGTGCACGGACAGGCATGATCAACCTGCACAACCGAGGCGATGGAGGAGGCGCGGCAGCAGCGCCTGTGAGACCAGGCGCGCCGCAGGAGGGCACGGCCGACGCGCTGCAGCCAGGTCGGGGGCGGCTTCGAGCGGCTCGGCCAGGAGGACCGCCGCCAGCGTCTCCCAGGTCCTCGGCGAGCGGGAGCCGCGCAGCTCGAGCAGCACGCGTGGCAGGGCGTTCCACGGAGCTGGGGACGCTGCGAGATCGCGCTCGACGCCGCCGCGCAGGTGAGGGATGACGCATGGCCACCCTGGACGACGCCGTCACCAACCTGCGAGCGGTTCATCGGCCACTTACTGGTCGAGGCCGCGAGGCACGCTTGGGCCACGTGAGCGACCACCTCGAGGGGACCGCGCGCCAGTTCGCGCAGCTGGGGGCCGCGGCCGAGGACGGGGAAACGGGCTCGCCGGGCACGTCGACGAGGCGCTGAGCGCGCTGTCAGGCAGCCTCCACGAGGTGGAGGACGCGCTGCACCAGCTCGACTTCGGGCCGCGGGCGACAGCAGCGAGCGAGAGCTTCTGGGCCAGGGGAAGGAGACGATCGAGCAGACCGCGGCCGACCTCGAAGAGAAGGTGCGCACGACCCTCACGGACGTGGACGCGAGGGCCACGGAGCACTCGAGCGAAAAACGAGGCTTCCGGGCGCTGGGCCACACGACTGGACGAGCTGGAGCAGGAGCTGCCGCGACCGAGTGGAAGGAGACCGGGCAGGCCCTGAACGGCCTGGAGACGAACCTGCAGGGCCAGGCGAAGGAGGCGCAGGAGGCCGCGGGACGAGGCCGAGGCCGCGCTCGGCTCCGCGACCGCAGAGGCGGCCGCCGAGGAGTCCCAGCTCGAGTCAAGGAAGGCACCGACGGCGTGGCGAGCGTTCGAGGCCGCGGCCGGCGAGGCAGAAGCCACTGCGCGTCACGCTGGACCAGCCAGGAGCTGGAGGTCGTCACCACGGCGCGCTCACACGTCCGGCGTCGACGCGCCAGGAGCGGCAGATGGGAAGAGCACGCGATCGGGACCTCGCGCAGTCGCTCGTGGCCTTCGTGCAGGACGGCAGAGCGCGATCGCCTGCAGGAGCCGGCGGCGCTGCTCGACGAGGATGCGCTGGACGCGCTTCAGGCCGCGAGAAGTGCGACGCGCTGTCCGCCGGCCTGGGCGCGGCCACCGGCGCCGTGGCCGGAAGCTGGACACGCTGGCCGACGCGATCTGGTGAAGAGCCAGGCGGTCGTGGGGCCAGGTTGGCGAGCTGATGAACGCACTCGGAGGATGAGAACGCGATGACGAGCCTCACCGAAACTCTGCCACCGATCCTGGACGGGGCCGATGCCCGCGCTGCCGGGCAAGGTCGAGAGCCGTGGCCAGGAGGCCGACAGCCTGCACCGGGCGCTGGTGGACGCCATGAACGCGCTGCACGCGAGGCGGAGCGAGTCGGACGCGCTCGCGGAGCAGGTCACGGCTGGGCCCTCACGGCCCTCCGCGACCAGTCGGCGGGCGCGCAGCAGCGGCTGGAAGCCGCGGTCCAGGAGGTGGACCGGGCCGCGGACCACGCGGCGCACGACGTGGACGAGGCGGAGCAGCAGCTCAGGCCGAAGGCGGCAAAGGCGGTCGCGAAGCCATGGACACGCCTGCGCGCGCGGCTGGTCCGAGCCGGCGACCACACACGCACGGCCACGACGGGGCGCGCGGCGCGCTGGGCGCTGGCGGCGCAGGCGCGCGCGCGCGGGCGGAGCACTGGGTGCGGCGGTCGACAAGATGGCGGCCGCCGTCCACGACGCGCAGCAGGCGATCGCCGAAGGACGAGGCACAGGTGGGCCAGGTGCGCCGCGGCGCGCTGGCCGCGGCGCGATGGAGCGGCTTGCCGGCGAGGGCCCAGCAACTGGCTGGCCCGGACGTCGCAGAAGCTGGAGGAGCTGCGCGCGGAGCAGGAGCGCGTGGTGAGGCGCGGCGCTCACGACGCTCGAGGAAGTCCCGGCCGCGAGAGCACGTCGTGCAGGAGGTCTCGAAGCACACCTCAGAGTCGGGCGTGCAGGGAGGCCGTGGAGCCGGAGCTGATCGCGGCCGCGGACACCGCTGGTCGGGATGAGCCAGCGGGTGATGCTGCTGACGTCCGGACGCGCAGTCGCGCCGGGAGGGCCTCGAGCACGAGGTGGGGCTGGTGGCCGACCGCATCCCGCCGCTTGCACGGCGGGGTGGACGAGGTGAAGCGGGCGGCGCAGACGAGTCGGCGTCGAGTGGCCGTAGGCACGGGACCGAAGGAGGAGAAACGGGTGACGACGCTCGAAGGCGCGGCCGACGCGCCGCCCTGGTGGTGGCTGCGCCGCGCTGGATACGGGGAGATCGAGGAGTCGCGGGGCCAGATCGAGCGCTGCTACCGCGGGCGGAATGAGCCGCCGCGGCGGACGTGGAGCAGGGGAGTGGACCGCGCTGGACGAGGCGGTCACGTCGTTCGTGGCCAAGGCCGGCGAGGGAGGCGACCCGCCCTCGACGCGCGACGGGCGAGAACCCTGCAGGGCCTCGGCAAGCGCGCACCCAGGGCAGCGTCGCGACCGACGCCCGGCCCGCAGCGCACTCCGAGGTCGACCCAGGGGGCGCGCGCGCAGCTCGACGCGCTCGGCCAAGCCGCCACCACGCTGGAGGGTGCCGTCGGCTCCCTGTGGCCGCGCGAGGCCGGCGAGGCGCCCGCCCGGGGCGCTGGCGGCCGCGTCCGCGAGCTGGAGGCCGAGCTGGCGAAGGTGTCCGGACGACGTGCGCGACTTCCTCAGGACGACGTGGCCACGGCCGCCGAACAGGTCGCGACCGTGCGGGAGCTGTGCGAAAAACTGCACCGCACGCTGGCCGAGGAGATGACCCGGAAAGGTTCTGCAGAGGCGTACGACGAGTGGGAAGGACACGTGGACGAGCTGGAGGGAGTACATCGCGACCAAGGGCTTCGCGGCGTCGCACCAGCACGCGACCGACGCGGTCGAGTACGTCGTCCAGGAATGGGGCACGCGCAGCACGCAGCGAGCGGACGGCTCAGCAGCTGGCGGGCGTGCTGGTCGCGCAGCTCAGGAGCTGGCCACGCACGTGAGCGCGTCGGCCCAGACGCTGGTCGAGGAGGTGGGCGACGAACTCTCCGGGACCTGGAGCGCGCGCGCCAGTCGGCGGCGACCGCGGTGGCGCTGGACGAGGCGCGCCAGGTGCCGGCGTCCTACAGCTTCATGGAGGCGTGACGTGGGCGACTGGCCGGGCGATCTCGAGACGGTGTCGTGGACCAGGGCGACGGTGAAGTTCGGGGACATCGAGAAGCAGCGCCTCCAGGAGGAGTTCCGCAAGGGCTGCGCCGGGAGATCCAGGAGCTGGACCTCAAGACCACGGCTTTCGACCTGGACGCGCAGCTGTGGCTGGCCGGGCCCGACGACCTGTCGAAGCTGGTGAACGACGAGTCGCTGTCGTGGACGCGGCGCCAAGGTGCTGGAGGTGGTGTTCTCCTGCGCCCGGCTCCAACCGCCAGCGAGTCGATGGACTACATGGCCGCGATCCGAGGAGATCCGCGCCAAGGGCGGGCACGGCTCCTACCACTACGAGGACACGATCGCGTACCAGGCGGCCGCGACGGCCGCGGTCCTGAACTCCGGGCGGCGCGCTCTTCAAGCAGCTCTCACGCAGCGCCGACCGGCTGCCGTCCGGCCGGTCCCCGCCACCGAGTGGATGAACGTCACGCTGCGCGACGGGGGCGTGATGGCCTCGTACGAGAACCGCCAGCAGGTCGGGAAGTGGATCCGTGGGTCTCGATCCCGGCGTGCGGGAGCATGGCCATGCCACCTGGCCGGACGCGGCCGGCAGCGGGATCGACGAGGGCAAGCGCCTGACCGGCGTGTCCGGGCGGCATCCCGGGCCGATCGAGGCCAGACCTCCAGTGGGAGAACGCGAAGGACACCACACTGGCAGAAGGTGGGACGCGACATCTGAGACGGGGTCACGCGCAGAGCTCAAGCTGCACCCCAGAGCAGAAGGCGGCCGCTCTACGAGGGTTCACGCACCGCACCGGCTCGCACCTGGAAGACCCGCGCGACGACTACTACACGCCGCCCGGGCAGTGACGGCCTGGCCGGGGCGCTATTCCGCGGTGGCCTTCTTGTTGACGATGCGCGTCTTCGGCTTGTCGCCCACGACCTCGGTCATGCCGATCGCGTCGGCGGCTTCCATCCGGACGTCACCTCGCCAGAAGACCGTGTACTGGCCCTTGAGGCCCGGCTGGTCGGCCAGGCAGATGAAGAACTGGCTGCCGCCGCTGTCGTTGCTGGACGGGCGGCGCGCGGCCGCCACACGCCCCGCGTGAACAGGGGTCTCCGTGAACTCGGCCTTCGGCAGGCCCAGGCCCCCGGTGCCGCAGCGCGGCGTTCGCGGGATGTCCTTGGTGACCGCGGTCGCCGCCCTGGATGATCCCGCCCGCGATGATGCGGTGGAAGGTGGTGCCGTCGTATCCGCCGGCGCGCGCGGTCTTAGCGACGTGGCGCACGTGGTTGGGCGCCAGGTCGGGCCGCAGCTTGATCACGATGGTGCCGGCGTCGGTCTCCAGCGTCAGCTTCCAGGAGCGGACGGGGCCTGCGCGTAAGCGCTTCCCGAAAGCCAGCACGCCCGTATCGCCACGAGTGCCGTGCGCATCAGTGCCTCCTTGCCGCGAGGCTGGCGCGACGGCAATCGTAGTGCAGGTCGCTACTCACTCCCACTCGCCGTCCTCGATCCGGGCGCTGGCGCAGCTCGAGGCGGCGCTCGATCAACGCGGTCGCCAGCGTGGAGGGCGCGCGACGCCTCGAGCCACGCACGAGGCCGCGCAGGCGCCGAACGCCGCCGCTTCCAGTGGATCGCCCGGAAAATCTCCTGGTAGCGCAGCGAGCACGCGCGGCCGCGAGACGTCCCCGCTCCCGGTGGGATCGACCTCCGGTCGCGGCAGCGCGGTCACGTCGTGAGCGGCCTCGCGGGTCAGGAGGGTGAGGCCTTGCCACCCGCGCGTCAACGCGATCAGCAGGGGAACGAAGCGCAGCAAGCCGGCGCGGCGAATGTCCGTGCGTCGGGGAGGTCGTGCTGCGACGAGGAACAGGAGGTGGACGCCCGCGAGGTCCGCCCGCGGGTCCGCCCATCGCACGCGCGACCCTGCCCTGGCCGTCGCACGCGCGCAGCCAGCCCTGCGCGCTCGGCGCCCACCACGTCCGCCGCGAACGCGAGCGCCGATGCGCCGGGCACCTCCCCGCGACGGGCGCCAGGAACAGGCACGTCGGGATCGCGCCACTCGTCGGGCAGGTCGGCCAGGTCGAGCGGCTCCGCGCGGCCGGTCAGTGACCTGGCTGGCGCGTGCCGTCCGCGTCGTACTCGTTGACGAAGCGCGTGGTGGCCGGGCGAGCGGGTCACGAAAGCCGCGATGCCCGGGCAGGTCGCGCTCGGGCTCGAAGTCGGGGCCGGCCGCGGTCAGCACCGCCGCGTCCCAGCCTCAGCCGCAGCGCGGCCAGCGCCGCGTAGGACGACGGAGCCGCCCGAGGACCTGCGAGCCGTCGCGGCGGTCCCAGGTCACGTGGCCCACGGCCAGCAGGCGCGGCGTGAGCTAGCCTCGTGTCACTTCTTGAAGAGGGCGAGCTGCCAGTCCTCGGCCTGGGAGACCGCCGACCGGATAGCGGCCCGAGAAGCAGGCCGTGCAGTGGCGCTCGCCCGCGGCGTCGTCCACCGCCGCCAGCAGGCCGTCGTGCGAGAGATAGGCGAGGCTGTCCGCGCCGATGCGCTCGCGGATCTCGTCCACGGTGTGCGCGGAGGCGATCAGCTCGCCCCTGTCGCGGCGTGTCGATGCCGTAGTAGCAGGGGCCGGTGGTGGGCGGGCTGCTGATGCGCATGTGCACCTCGCGCGGCGCCCGCCTCCCGCACCATGCTCACGATCTTGCGCGAGGTGGTCCCGCGGACGATCGAGTCGTCGATGAGCACCACGCGCTTGCCCTCGACAGCACGCTCGCGCACCGGGTTCAGCTTGATCTTCACGCCGAAGGAGCGGATGGACTGCTTGGGCTCGATGAAGGTCCGGCCGACGTAGTGGTTGCGGATGAGCCCCCACTCGAAGGGCAGCGCCGCTCTCCTCGCGCGTAGCCGAGCGCGGCGCCCATGCCGCTGTCGGGCACCGGCACCACCATGTCCGCGTCCGCCGGGGCCTCGCGCGCGAGCTGGCGGCCCAGGGCCAGCCGCGTGGCTCGAGCACGTTGCGGCCGAACACCCGGCTGTCCGGCCGCGCGAAATAGACGTGCTCGAAGACGCACTGGCGGTACGGGCTCCGGCGGGAACGGCTGGAAGGAGCGCAGCCCGTCGCGGTCGATCACCACCAGCTCGCCCGGCTCCACGTCCCGCACGTACTCGGCGTCGATGAGGTCGAGGGCGCAGGTCTCGGAGCAGACGATGGTCGCGCCCTCGAGCTTCCCGATCACCAGGGGCCGGAAGCCCCAGGGATCGCGGGCGGCCACCAGCGCGTCCTTCGTCAGGAACAGCAGCGAGAAGGCGCCCATCACCTTCGGACAGGCTGGCCGCGATGGCGTCCTCCAGCGTGTCGCGGTGGCTGCGCGCGTAGAGGTGGAGGATGACCTCGGTGTCGGAGGTGGACTGGAAGATGGATCCGCCGCCTCCAGCTCGTGGCGCAGCACGGCCGCGTTCGACGAGGTTGCCGTTGTGGCCGAGGGCGATGGGTCCGCGGTGGCACTCGATGAGGATGGGCTGCGCGTTGGCGGCCACGGTGTCGCCCGCGGTGGAGTAGCGCACGTGGCCCATCGCCCGGTCGCCCGGCAGCGCCTCCAGCCGCTCGTCCGTGAAGACGTCGTTGACGAGGCCCATGCCCTCTCGAGGCCGCAGCTGCTCGCCGTCGCTGGACACGATGCCCGCCGGACTCCTGGCCGCGGTGCTGCGAGCGCGTAGAGGCCGAGGTAGGTGAGGCGCGCGGCCTCGGGATGGCCGCAGATCCCGAACAGGCCGCAGCGGTCGTGGAAGCGATCGTCGTCGACGGGCACGGCGCCGCGGGAGAGCACTCACACCAGGCATGATATCCGGGCGCCCCGGGCTCGGAAAGGGGCGGCCTGGCGTCAGCGCACGTACCCGAGCGCGCGCAGCTCGCCGGAGCGCCTGCGCGCCGGGGAGAGCTTCCCACCGGCCCGAGCGGCGTGGGCAGGCGGGCCTCCAGCTCGCGCGCGGCCTCGTCCAGGGCCGCCGGCGGCCGCCGGCTCCTCCTGCGCGAGGTCGTGACGCTCCCGCGGGTCGTCGAGCAGGTTGAAGAGCATCGGCAGTCCGGGATCGAGCGTGATCCGCTTCCACTCGCCGGCCAGGGTCGCCTTCCAGATGCGGCCCGTCTCGAACTGCTCCAGGTGGGCGTGCAGCACACGGTCGAAGCTCTCGTCGCGCCCCGCAGCAGCCCCGCCAGGCTCACGCCCTCGTCGCGCGGCCGGCCGGCCGCCCGATGAGGCGCGCGCAGCGTCGGCAGCACGTCCAACAGGCTCACCGGCTCGGACACGTGGCGCGGCGTGAAGCGCCCGTGCGGGGCGTGGAACACGAGCGGCACGCGGAGCAGCTCGGAGAAGAGGCTGTGCGCGTGGCCTCCTCCGCCGTGGTCCCCGAACTCCTCGCCGTGGTCGGCGGTCACGACCACGATCGTCCCGTCGTCCCAGCCCATGGTCCGAGTGGAGTCGCGCGAGGCCCTCGTCCAGCGCACGGATCTCGCTGTCGTAGGCGGCGGCGAAGTGCCGCGGCCGGGCGTCTTGCGCCAGGCCGTCCCCGGAGAAGTCGCGGAACCACGGCTCGTGCGGCAGGTACGGCTCGTGCGGCTCCATGTAGTGGACGTAGAGGAAGTACGGACGGCCGGACGCGAGGTCAGGCCGCTGGTCGCGAATCCACGCTGTTGACGCGCTCGGCGGTGGCGCCGACGGCCGGCTCGAAGACGTCGAACCCCTGGTCGAACCCCAGCTCAGGAGACACGAGGCCGTTGTCCGACACGCCGAGCGTGTGGTAGCCCGCCGCGCGGAACGCCTCCGCGATGGTCTCGGCGCTCTCCGGGACCCGGTTGACGCGCCCCGTCGCGGAGTCGACGCGGCGGGTGACGCCGTGCTGCTCCGGATACAGGGAAGTGAAGAGCGACGCGGTCGCGGGCGCGGATCCAGCTGAGCGGACCAGGCGCGGTCGAACGGACGACACCCTCGCTCGCCAGGCGCGTGAGGAAGGGCGCGGTGGGCCGTTCGTAGCCATGGAAGGGCAGGTGGTCCGCCCGCATCGTGTCGATGAGGATGAGGACGACGTTGGGCCGGCTGCCCTGCGAGGCCGGGGCGAACATCGCCAGCCCCGCGAATGTGGCGACTGCCAGCGCGGGCCAGGTCAGGACGAGGCGACGCGGCACTGTCGTACGCTCCCATGCTCGCGGGAGTGTCGCCCAGGACCGAGGCTGCCCCTCCACCCCGTCCACTGCCCTCGCGTCTCTTGGACCGCGCGAGGTCTCGCAGGGTTGAACGTATCCTGTGTCAATAGTGCGCCCGAGTCCCGTAAGTCTTGCGCGGCGGGAGAATCCGCCGTGCTATGCGATCGTCCGCGGACGACCGGAGCGGCAGTGTGGGCTCGGGCTCCGGGAGCGGAGAGCAGGCGGTCGCGGCCATTCCCGCCACCATTCCGGCGCCGCAGGCCTGCGCGATCGAGGAAGCCCAGCAGCGCGAACGCGGCCGCGCGCCGGATCCCGAAACCGCCGGGCGAACGCGAGGAACCCGCGGTCGAGGACGAGCTGGAGCGCAGAAGGCGAAGCCCAGCGCCGCCAGCCCGACCCGCCCGCCGGCCGTCAGGAGGAGCGCCACGCAGGCGAGCAGCGCCAGGGCGGAGCTGGCGGCGAAGGCCCGGCTCACGTTCGCGACCCGCGGGTCGCGGCGGCGCGGAGGCCTCCGCGCTGCCCAGCGCCAGGCGCGTCCATCCCGAGGCGCGGCGGTAGTCGTTGCGCAGCAGCGAGCCGACCGTGAAGCGCCTGAGGTGCGTCACGCGCATCGACTTGTCCAGGTGGATGCGCACGCCCGACGCGCGCAGCCGGCGTCCGAACTCGACGTCGCCGCCTCCGCCCTCGCGACGGAAGCTGCGGTCGAGACCCGCCTTCCCGCTCGAACGTCTCGCGCCTGACGGCGCCAACCGCGGTGAAGAACCAGTCGATGGCGTCGGGCGAGCGGGCGTACGAATGGTGGATCCAGGCGTTCTTGTAGGCCGACGCCAGGTTCTCGTGGGGCTCCAGCGGCTGGTAGAGGCCCACCAGGCACTCCACCGCCGGATCCTGGAACCAGGCCGCCACCCGCTCCAGCGTGTCGTGGCCGACGAGGACATCCGCGTCCGTGAAGAAGAGGACGTCCCCGCGCGCACGCGGCGCCGCGGTTGCGGGCCGCGGTGTGGCCCTGGTTCGTCTCGTTGCGCAGGAGGAGGTCCGGCTTCCAGCGTTCGACGATCGCGGCGCTGCCGTCGCGGGATCCGTCGTCCACGACGATCAGCTCGAAGTCCTGGAAGTCCGAGCACCGCAGGGCACGCAGGACGGTTTCGACCGTCCCGGTCGCGTTGTAGACGGGCAGGATCACCGAGACCGCGGGTCTCCCGCGCGAGCGGACGCCGTTCGGCGGCTCGCGGCGGGCGCCGTCGTGCGCCTGGGCAGTCCCGCGGTTCAGCGCTCAATGCTCTCTCAAGACGCGACACCCCCGGCGTTTCCCTCATGGACGCCGCCCACCGGCACAGGTGACAGGTCGCCGGTCATCGTTCGGCCGCGCCGAACAGCTCCACCTCCCGGCCAGGGGTCCGGAACCGGCCCAGTGAGCGCATCGAATCCCGGCAGAACGCGGCGAGGGCGGGACGGGCTTCCGCCAGCGAGCGGTCGGCCGGGTACAGCAGGCGTCCCTCGGTCCGGGTCAGCACGAGGAAGTCGCTGCGGCGTGCTCCAGGCGAGCGCTTCGTCCTGGCCGATCGCGCCGATGCTCGAGCCCAGCCCGTAGCGCGCGTGGACCAGCCGCCCGGTCCGCTCGTACGTCCCGACGTTCAGGGCCAGGCGCGTTGAGGCTGTCCGAGACGTGGTCGGCCGACAGCATGGGCCCGGACAGCCCCGCGCGCGGCTGTCCCGGTCGACGGCGTCGTAGGCGCGAATGCGCCGGGCCGTTTCCGCCGGGTCCGTCGGGAGCGCACGGTGCCAGGCGCGGTACTGGACGATCGCGCCCGCCAGCCCCACCAGGACGGCCAGGGCCCAGGCCGCGGCCTGGCCGACGCGCTTTGCGCGCGGATGGCGGAGGACGTGGAATCCCAGCGGGATCGCCCACAGCAGGGGCGCCGTCATGATGCCGCCCACGACGATCGACTTCGAGGTCAGCAGGGTCAGCAGCGCCAGCGGGACCACGAGGGCGAGCGCCAGCAGCGCCGCGGACGCGCGGGCCGTCGCGCTCCAGCCGCCTCAGGGGCGCCGCAGCCACCCGGCGACCAGGATCACCGCCAGCCCGAACGCGAGCATCGACACGATCGGGCCCGCGTGACCCAGCAGCGAATGGGGGTAGAAGGCCGGAGTTGCGCAGCGGCCGGTCGGCGCCCACCGCCTCCGCGCGCGCGGCCCGCAGCGGGCCCAGGATGCCCTTGAAGTAAGTGCGCTTCGATGCTGGCGCGCTGGGCCCTGGCCCGGGCGCGCTGAGCAGGACCATCACGAGGCCGCAGGAGGCCGCGTTGCGCCAGCGCGTTCGTGCCGAGACCTGCTCCTCATCGCTCCTCGCGCGTCGCTGGCGCAGCCACTGGATCGCCACGCGAAGACGAGCCAGGATGGCCCGCCAGGTGGACGATCGTGAGGAAGCGCGCCCACACGCAGGCGGCCGCCGCGCGCGCCGGCCAGGGCCGCTCCAGCGCGGGGACGCGAACGCGCCACCGCGCGAGGCGCAGGCCGGAGCCAGACCGCGAAGAGGCAGAGCGCGGCGAAGTCCGCGCGGAAGTCCGCGATGCCGCCGGCCGGCAGGTAGACCGTGCGCAGCGTCCAGGTCAGTCCCCACCCCAGGAGCGCGGCTGGCCATCCGGCCAGCCGGTTCAGCACGACGACCACGACCGCCTGCAGCAGCGCGTACGCCGCGAAGTTCACGGCCAGGGCGTGCAGCCGCGATGGCCCACCGGCCAGGAAAGCCAGCCATCCTCCCACCGGGAGCAGGAAGGCCCAGCGGATGCTCGCTCGTCAGCACGCCGCCCAGCGCCGGCAGCACGCCTTCCTGGCGCGCACGCTCGTAGCCCTCGTGAGGCGACCGCCAGCGACGCCAGCTGGTCGTAGTAGCCAGGGAGGGCGGGAGCGACGCGGAGCCGGACGTGCCCGGAGAAGAGCCACCACTGGACGACGAGCGACACCACGAGCGTCGGCGCGACGAAGCGCCAGGAGTGCAACGGCGCGGAGGGCGGGCTCGAGGAGCTCAGGGTCGGTGTGCGGAGGGTGGCGAATGATGAGGCCGGTTTCCCGGCCGCGGGTGTGGCGCGCGGTGGGGCTGGCGGCGGCGATCTAGCGGGCGCCGAGGAAGCGCTCGAGGCTGGTCCAGGCTTCGTGCAGCGCGGCCAGCGGCTCGTCCAGGACGGTGGCGGCCGCGCTCGTGATCGTCAGCCGCTCGCCGCCGACCGCGCCCAATCGCGCGGACCGGCACGCCGCGACGCGCCGCCATCGCGCGGAGCGCGTCTTCGTCGCGCGTGGTCACGAGCATGCGCGAGGGCGACTCGCTGAAGAGCGCGACGTGCGCCGGCAGGCGGACGGGAGCTCGATCCGCGCGCCAGGCCGGTGCCCTCGGCGCGCATTCCGCACTCGGCCAGGGTCACCGCCAGCCCGCCGTCCGCAGAGATCGTGCGCCGAGCAGCAGCAGCCGCGCGCGGACGCGGCCTCGGCCATCAGCTCGTGCAGGGCCGCTTCTCGCCGGCCAGGTCAGGCGGGGCGGCCGTCCGGCCACGCGCCCGTGGACCACCTTCAGGTACTCGCTGCCGCCCAGGTCGTCGCCGGTCGCGCCCGAGCAGGTAGACGGCGTCGCCCTCCTCCGCGAACCACGGCGCCGCACCGCGGTCGAGGCGTCCTCGAGCAGGCCGACCACCGCCGATCACGGGCGTCGGATAGATCGCCGCTGCCGTCGGTCTCGTTGTAGAGCGAGACGTTGCCGCCGGTGATGGGCACGCCGAGCGCGCGGCAGCGCCTCGCCCATGCCCCGGATGGCCCGCACGAGCTGGCCCATCACCTCGGGCTTCTCGGGGTTGCCGAAGTTCAGGCAGTTGGTGGCGCCGATGGGTACCGCTCCGCGCAGGCCGCGACGTTGCGGCAGGCCTCGGCGACCGCGAGGCGCGCGCCCTCGTAGGGATCGAGCCAGCAGTAGCGCCCGTTGCCGTCCGTGGCCATGGCCAGCGCGCTTGCGCGTGCCCTTGATCCGCACCACCGCGGCGTCGCCGCCGGGGCCCGACCATGGTGTTCGGTGCGCACGGTGCTGTCGTACTGCCGGTAGATCCAGCGCTTGTTGGCGACGCTCGGCGACGCGAGCACGGCGAGCAGCGCGCCGCCGAGGTCGGCGGGCGCGGGCAGGCCGAGCACGTCCTCGGCCGCGGCCGGGTTGCGCCGGCGTCCACCCAGGGCCGGTCGTAGAGCGGCGCCTCGTCGGTGAGGCGCCTCGTTGGGCACGTCGGCCTCGAGCACGCCCGACGTTGAAGACGCGCAGCCGCCGGTCGCCGCGTCACGCGTGCCGATCGGCCTCCGCGTGCAGGTCCCACTTCTCGAAGACGCGCATGACCTCGGCCTCGCGGCCCTTCTCGGCCACGAGCAGCATCCGCTCCTGCGACTCCGAGAGCATCACCTCGTAGGCGGTCATGCCCGTCTCGCGCTTGGGCACGCGTGGCCACGTCGATCTCGATCCCGGTGCCGGCGCGCGCGCCCATCTCCGAGGTCGAGCAGGTGAGGCCGGCCGCGCCCATGTCCTGGATCCCGACCACCGCGCCGGTCTTCAGCGCCTCGAGGCAGGCCTCGAGCAGGACCTTCTCCATGAAGGGATCGCCCACCTGCACCGTGGGCCGCTTCTCCTCGCTGCCCTCGCCGAACTCCGCCGGAGGCCATGGTCGCGCCGTGGATGCCGTCGCGCCCGGTCTTGGCCCCCACGTAGAAGACGGTGTTGCCGACGCCGTCGGCGCGGCCCTTGAAGATCTCGTCCGTGGCGCACGAGCCCGAGGCAGAACGCGTTCACCAGCGGGTTCTGCGGCGTAGCACTCGTCGAACACGACCTCGCCGCCGACCGTGGGACAGCCGAAGGCGTTGCCGTACCCGCCGATGCCAGCCACGACGCCCTCCGAGGATGCCGCCGCGTTGCGCGGTCCGTGGGCGGACCGAAGCGCAGCGCTGTTCAGCATCGCGATCGGCCGCGCCCCATGGTGAAGATGTCGCGCAGGATGCCGCCCACGCCGGTGGCCGCGCCCTGGTAGGGCTCGATGAAGGACGGATGGTTGTGGGACTCGATCTTGAAGACCGCGGCCAGGCCGTCGCCGATGTCCACGGCGCCCGCGTTCTCGCCCGGGCCCTGCAGCACGCGCGGCCCCTGCGTGGGCAGCGTCTTCAGGTGGATGCGGCTGCTCTTGTACGGAGCAGTGCTCGGACCACATGACCGAGAACAGCCCCAGCTCGGTGAGGTTGGGCTCGCGGCCCAGCGCCCGCACGATGCGCTCGTACTCGTCCGGCGGTCAGGTTGTGCGCGCCAGCAGCTCGGCGTCGTGGGCATGGGAACGGGCATTCTATCGCAGGGCTCGAACCCGGCGCCGTGCGTCCGCGCGCTCAGGTGTACCGCTGCGCGGCTCGATCACGGGCGGTCCACTCGCCGCTCCGGGGCACACCATTCGCGCGCCAACCGGCGGCGCCATCGACGAATCCGGCGACCGGTCAGAGCACCGCGGGCTCCAGCAGGCGGATGGTCCCCGCGCCCGCGTCGATCTCCACCTCCAGCCCCACCGGAAGCGTGAACTGCTGGTCGATGTGGCCGATCATCGCGCCGCGGAACGCTGGGACGCCGAGCGGCTTCAGATGGTCGTCCAGGACCTCGTCGAGCGTGAGCGCGCCGTAGCCCTCGCCGGGCTTGCGGTCGGTGCAGCGGCCGAACACGACGCCCTTCACCCGGCGCAGCACGCCCGCGAGGAGCCAGCTGCGTGAACATGCGGTCCATGCGGTAGATGGCCTCGCCGGTGTCCTCCAGGAAGAGGGATGGCGCCGTCCATCGCGGGCACGTAGGGGCGATCCCAGGATGGCCGTCAGCACCGTGAGGTTCTCGCCCAGCAGCCGCCGCGCGCGCGGCCCGGCGTGATGGTCTGGATGCGGTCCTCCGTCTGGACCAGCCCGTCGCGCAGCTCCACCGGGTTCGCGAGCGTGGGCGCGTCCGGCCTCGAACAGGACCGCGGCCCATCTGCTCGATCGAGAACGGCGTCCAGGTGGAGATGCCGACCGGCCCGTGGAAGGTGACGAGGCCCGTGCGCGCGTGCACGGCGTTCAGCAGCGCCGTCACGTCCGAGTAGCCCATCAGCACCTGCTCGGATGGCGGCCGATCGAGGCGCAGTCGAGGTACGGAAGCAGGCGCGCGCTGCCACCCGCCGCGCAGGGCCAGCACCGCGCGCACTCGGGATCGGCGAACAGGGCGTTCACGTCGGCCGCGCTGATCCTGGTCGCGGCCGGCCAGGTAGCCGTAGCGGTCCCGCACGTGCGCGCCGACCTTGACGCTCAGGCCCAGCGCCTCCATCGTCTCGCGCGCCACCGCCAGCCTCGTCCTCCGAGGAACGTCGCGTTGGCCGGGGCGATGAGGCCGATGGTGTCGCCGATGCGGAGAGCGCGGCGGCTTCACGATGCCGGACGCCGCGCGGGCGAGGCGCGCCGCCCACAGGCCAGCGTGGCAACGCGGCGCCCAGGAACTGCCGACGGCTGCTCATCGCGTCGCCTCCTGCTTGCGGGCCAGGCCTCTCCACACGCTCGAGACCACCGCGCGCGCCAGCGTCCGCGCCGCGCCCGCGCGCCAGGCCCTGCCGCTCCAGCCAGGCCGCTCCGCGCAGCGAGGCCAGCCCGTGGAGCGCGGACCAGAGAACGAAGCGCGGCGGGCCGCGGGTCGCGCCCGGCCACCGCACCGGCGCGCTGCGCGCGCGCGACCTCGCCCGTGAGCTCGGCGAAGCAGGCCTGCGCCAGCTCGCCCACCGCCCGGAAGCGCCGTGGCTACGCGCGAGGTCGCGCCCGAACATCACCGGAAGTGCGCGGGGCGCTCCAGCGCGAAGCGCAGGTAGGCGACGCCCAGCGCGGAGGCGGGCGGCGGGACGCCCGGACGCGCGGGCCAGCGCGCGCCGCACGCGCGCGAGCAGCGCGGCGAACCCATCCTCCGCCAGCGCGGCCACCAGCGCCTCCTTGCTCCGAAGTGGCGATAGGGCGCCGCCTCGGTCACGCCCGCGCGGCGGGCGGCCTCGCGCAGCGTCAGCGCCGAGGGCCCCGCTCCGCCGTTAGCGCCAGCGCCTGGTCGAGCAGGGCGCGGCGCAGGTCTCCGTGATGGTAGGCGCGCAGCGCGGCCGGGCGGCGGGCACCGGCCAACGGTAGCGGACGCCCTTGCACAGGCGCAACGCGGCCGTGCGAAAGTCAACGGCGTTTACATTGCCGCGGCCGGCCGCGGCGGCCTAGAATGGGCAGCGGTCCCCGGATGCCCGTCAACTACATCGTCCTGGCCATCCCTGTCTTCTTCGCCCTCATCGGGCTGGAGCTGCTGGTGGCCCGCCTGCTGGAGCGGCACGACTACACGCTGGCCGACTCGCTGAACGACCTCTCCTGCGGGATCGTGCAGCAGCTGGTCGAGGTGTTCGCCAAGACCGCGCTGTTCGCCGCCTACCTGCTCCTCTACCGGCCCGGGCGCGCCTGTTCGCGATCCCGATGTCGTCGGCCGCGGCCTGGGTGGCCTGCTTCCTGGGCGTGGACTTCTTCTACTACTGGTTCCACCGCACGAGCCACCGCGGTCAACGCCGTGCTGGGCCGACGCACGTGGTCCACCACCAGAGCGAGGAGTACAACCTGGCGGTCGCGCTGCGGCAGGGTGCGTTCCAGGGCTGGTTCTCCTGGGTCTTCTACCTGCCGCTCGCGATCCTGGGCTTCCCGCCCTCATGTTCCTGACGCTCTCGGCGTTCGACACGCTCTACCAGTTCTGGATCCACACGCGGGTCATCGGACGGCTGGGGCCGCTGGAGTGGGTGCTCAACACGCCGTCCCACCACCGCGTCCACCACGCCTGCAACCCGAAGTACATCGACCGCAACTACGGCGGGCACGCTGATCGTGTGGGACCGGATGTTCGGCACGTTCCAGGAGGAGCAGGACGAGCCGGTGTACGGGATCACGAAGCCGCTGCGGAGCTGGAACCCGGTCTGGGCCAACCTGCACTGTGGGTGGACTCGCTGCGCAAGGCCCGCCGGACTGCGCGCTGGCCGATCGCGTCCGCGGCTGTTCCTGAGCCCGCCGGGATGGCAGCCCGCGGACCTGGGGGGTTCGAGCCGCCGCCGGAAGTGGACCGCGCGACCTACCAGAAGTTCCTGACGCCCCTGCCGCGCGGGCTGGCGTCGTACGTGTTCGCGCAGTTCCTGCTGGCGCTGCTGGGCGCGACGTGGCTGCTCTTCCGGCAGGAGGCGATGGGCCTCCCGCTTCGCGTGGCGTGCGCCACGATGGCCGATGCTCGGCCTGGTCGCGGTGGGCGGCCTCATGGAGCGCAGAGGCCCTGGGCCTTCAGTCTCGAGTGGGGTGCGCCTGCCGGCCCTGCCGCTCCTGGTCGGGCTGGCGACGGGAAGCCTGGTCGCCGCCGTCCCGGCGGCGCTGGTCGCGCTGGTGTCGGTGCTCTGGCCTCGCGCTGCGCGGCTGGCGCCGCCGCCCGCGTTCGGAATCACCGGCCGCGCCTGGCTCGAATCGCGGGACCCCTGAACCGACCGGCGGGCAGGACCCCCGTCCGGGGGAGATCCTGCCCGCAGCCCATAGTCCCGAAGCGGCCGCAACGGCCGCCCCAGTCCTAGCACGGACCGTTGCGAGAGCACGTCACGTCGCTGGAGGCCGGAGCCAGCACCAGGATCGTGACCGGGGATCCCGTCTTGAAGAACGTGACCGTCGCCTGCGAGGTCACCGGCGGGTGGTTCGAGTCGAAGCGGATGTTGTAAAGCGTGTGCCCCAACGGACGGCGTTCGCGTTCTGGTTCTGGCCGAACGTCTCCGAGCTTTCCACGTCACCAGGACCGTTGGCGTCGGTCTGGGCCCAGGGCGGCTGCTGAATCCCGTGTTCGCCACGGTCCCGTCGAAGGTCCACCCGGGGTGCTGGGGCGGCGCGTGGAACCCGACGTTGCTGAAGCGTCACGCCGGCGCGCTTGGGGATCGTGAAGGACTGGATGCCCCGGTCGAGGCTCGCGCTGCAAGAGCGCGTGGTCGTAGTGCCAGACGCCCGGCGGACGGATTCGTGACTTTGTAAGCACATGAAAAGCGACGGCCATCGACTCCCGGCTCGGGTTCGATCGGGATTAGTGGTCGCGCCGGGCCAGGCATTGACAGCTGGGCTCGTTCGCACCGGGAGCGCCACTGGCTGAAAAGGAAAAATTCGTCGTCCCGAGTGACGTTATAACGAAGCGGTAGGACGCATTGTTATACATGTTGCATTCCCGGGATGGCTTTGGCACCAGGCGTACTCATCCGGAGTGACATAGAGCAGTTCTGCGTAATACGTTGCGCCCGGATTCAACACGGTGTTCGAGGTCGTTGCCTTCCACCAGGAGCAGGTGCGATGGCGGCTGGTGTCGAACGTGGGCCGGTGCGGTCCCTGGCCGTCGGCGAAAAGATGCCGGTAAAGGGGATTTATCCGGGCGCGCGAACCCAGGTCCTCCCGGGCCGCGCTTTGAGAGGCGACGTAGGTATCAGAGCAACCGCACGCCCAGGTGCGTCAAGTCGCCTCCCCGGCTGGCAGCCGAAGTTGCAGCTATTGGCCTGTTTTGCCCCGTAGGTGCTTGACCCACGCCTGGCCAATTTGCTCGAAGCGCTCGTCGTTGGTGGCGCCGCCGCTCATGTGCGATGAGGTTCTGCGGGATCACCGGGTGGTTGTTGTCGGGGCGAACCAGTCCAGGTCCGACACCGGCATTGCAGGAGTCGGTGCCACGGCCGAGCCACCTGCGTCGGCGCTGCTGCCGAACTGCTGGAGCCAGTTCAGGTCACCGACGATGACGTCAGGCCCGGAACGCCCCCGTCGCTGGCCGGCAGGGCATCCGAGGTGACTTCGCCGTCGACCATCTGAAACTTCACGATCAGCCGCATGGTCGCGTCGATCCGAGATCCCGCCCACGACGGACCCGGCCGCCGCAGGGCGTCGGGTCTTCGCGAACTCCTTCGAGGAGCACGGGCGTCCGTTGTGGATGCTGTGAACACGCCCCGGCCGCCACGGTACGCGTACTCCTGTCCCTCGACGTTGAAGTAGACGGGCAAATCGTCCCATCGCGCACCACGAGGAGTCGGACGGCCCGCCCAAAGAGGCAGCCAGCTCCACCGGCTGCCGATACGAGGACAACGGCGCGGGGGCTGCGGCCCACGATTCTCGGGATGAGGCGCATCATTGCCGGGCGCAGGTCGCGCAGCTCATTGCGAGGAACGGACGGTCAGGAAGGAATCGCTCCGCGTCAGAGAGCGCATCAAGTTCGACTTCAGCGACCGGCCGCAGGCGTCTCCGGTCGACGTCGAGCGCGACGCGGCCGCTCGCGACGATCAGCTTCTCCAGGGTCAGTTTTCCACTCCCCGTCCGAGGCGGCCCTCAGCCGCTGCCCGGGCACGGAGAGCATCAAGAGAGAGATCCCCAGCAACGACACGGCCTTAAGAGTGCGACCGCGCGGCGGCGACGCTCATCACTGCTTCTCCTATTTGGTTTTATCAGGGGTCCCGATGATCCGGAAACACCTGCCCGTCCGGTAAGGGGGTCTACTCGGACGGGTACAAGCCTCAGCGGGCACAGAAGTTGGTAACGTTACAGCCGAAACGGCGTGAACGCAAAGGCAGCGGGCACCGCGGCGACGCCAGGCGCTATACTCGCCGGGCCTCCACCGTCTCGATCCGCGCGCGAGGCTGGCCATTGGTCGATAGCAACCGCCGACGGCTGCGGTCCCAGCCAGGACGTGAAGAGCCGAGCGCCTCGTCCGGCTCCGGTATGGCCGAATACGTCCGGGAAGGGGGCCATCGCGGTCAGCCAGTCGTTGGCGCGCTTGCGGGCGCCCTCGTCACGCTGAACGTGCTGATGGTGGCCCACATCGTCAGTGGCGCATCAGCGGGCGCCACCGTTTCGCTATCCAGGCGTCGGAGACGGTAACGCACGCTCAGAATGGAGCGATCAACGCGAGCTTCATCTTCTTCCGCCTGGCGATCCTGGCGACGCTCGTCTTCCGGACGTTTCGTGCGGCTGGGGCTGCCACATCCTGGCCCTTCAGGACCTGTGCGCCTGGCTGCTGAAGAGGATCGGGCTCACGCCCACGGCCGTTCAGTCGGCTGCTCGTCACCACGTCCCCCTCTTCGCCGCGCTACCATGTTCGTCCTGGCCCACCGCTGCGCACGGCTCTTCTCGAAGGCGCCTGACGCACCGCGATACCGCCGCTCTCAACCATGGTCACGAAGAGCGATTTCTGGCGACCTTCCACACCTGGTCGCGGTCGCCATGCCCGTTCCTCTTCATCTGCGGCTTCATGACGGTCTACTTCCCTCGGCTCCGAAGGGCTGTACTACCGCACAGCCCTACGGCTTCTTCGGCGCTCGCCGACAAAGGTGTCGCCGGGAAGATCGATGACTGACCGATGCTGCATGCAGCCAGTGCGGGCATTGCGTATCTGCACGCCTCAGGCGTCGTCGTCCACGCCGGTGAAGGCGTACGGCATGGTCGTCGATCCGGGCTGCATGAAGTGCATGGACTGCGTCAGCGTCTGCCCCAACGACGCCCTCTACTTCGAAACTTCGGGAAGCCCTCTGATCGTCGTGCCGCAAAGCTCGCGAAGCCTGCTCCGTGACGTGGCCAGGAGATCCTGGGGTGGCCCGTGTTCTGGCGAGCCTCTGGGCCGTCTGGGACGTCTACCAGCTCGTTCCCATGTTGATGGCGCTGGGCTGCGCCACGGTCACGACGTTCCTGCGCTCCGGACGGTGAGACTGCTTACACGAGCGGGGCTGTCGCGTTCTATCGGCTTCGACCTGAAGGCGGGCGGCCGGATGCGGTGGCGGCCGGCTGGGGTGCTACCAGTTCGCCTTTGCTGGCGGATCGACTCGTGCGCACGGGCCGGGTGCCTGCGCTTCCGCGAGGTACGGGCGCGCGCACCGCGTTCAGAGCTCAGATTCCCGGACGAGCTCGCGCTGGCGCGAGGCCATCGAATCCCTGGCTGAGCCCGATCGACCGCCGGGCCATCGCCGAAGGGAAGAGGCATCTCCCGCGCTGCCGGATGAGGCGTTCGTAGCGCTTCCGATGCCCTCCCAGCTCGCGTGGCTGGAGTACCTCGCGGGCGAAACGGAGGACGCCGTCCGCCTGCTCGGCGCCGCCGCCGGGCACCAGCGCGGTCAGGCCAGGGCGTTAGGCCTCTACTACCGCGGCGCGATCTGAACCGCACAGGGCGCCAGCGGGAAGCGCTCACCAGCCTCGACCAGGCCTGGCGGAGCGATCCAGGCACTCGTCCTCGCGCGCAGAGGAGAGGCGAATCGCTGTGGCAGCTCCGGTCGCAGGCAGGAGGCCATCTCTCGTCCCGGAGGGATGGCATTCGCGCGAGACAATACGCTCTGCACTGGTCGCGTGGCCAACAACTCTTGCTGCGCACCGGCGCCGCCGCTTCGCTGGGCCAGCCCGACGTGGCGCTCGCCTACGAGGAGACGTGCCGACCCGTCCACGCCTGAGGATGCGCTATGTTTCCATTGGATGAGCTCGGCCTCCAGGTGCCGCGAACGTCGGGATGGCCAGAGCTGGCGCGAAGCACTTCCAGCCGAGCGGTCTAGCTCGATCCCCGGTTCAGGGCCAGCCGCGACGCTGCGGGTGCTGCCGGCCCCATGATCGCGACCCGGATCTCGCCGCCCGGGCCTCTTCGCTGGGACGCGAGGCGCGGGAGCGTCGCGCTCAGAAGCCCGCCGACTGGCGGTGCGTTCGCCACGCGATGAAGCTGAAGCCGTAGAGCGGGCCCGCGAGTCCTGCGGCGCGGTCGCGAGGCGGCAGGCGCGTTCCAGGCGAGCCGTAGCCAGGGCTCGCCGACGGGGAGCCAGTCGGTGGCCGGATTGCGGTCCACGTCGTGGAAGGCGGCGCTCCGGAGACCGTCGCGGCCGATCGGGCACCGGGCACCGTGAAGGAGCCTGACGCGCTGCGTCGAGGTCGTGGTTCGTGGACCGCGTAGTCGTAGCGCCAGCAGCCCGCCCCCGATGTCCGTGGCGCGCACGCCCACCGTGAGCGTGGCTCTCGCGCGGTGTACGACGCGCTGGGTGTCCGCGTTGCGGTGCCTGGCGCCGGCCGGCTGACCCAGGCGTCGATCGACGGAGCCCGACAGGTGTGCGCCGGCCGAGGGGCCGAAGCTCCAGGTCGGCTCGCCGGACAGCGTCGGGGTGACGCGCCTGGAACTGCATCGTGTTGAAGATGTCTCACGTCGTCGCGCACGACGTACCAGCCGTCGTAGTAGATACTGCCGCTTCCGAGACGCTCGTGAGTGTCGGTCTCCGGCGACCGTCAGGCGGCGCGGGTCCGTCAGCCGCTGAAGCCCGGCGTGCTGTTCGGGACGCCGTCGCAGTCGGGGTCGAAGACCGAGCCGCAGCGCTGCCAGATGCCCGCGTGCGGCGGTGACCTCCGTCCGCGGGCCCGAGCTCGCCGCTCACTGTCGTTGGTGCCGGTGCTGATAGACGTCCTCGCACCTGTGCGGGTGGCTGCCCGCCCAGAGGATGTTGAGCCGGAGGCAGCCGCAGTTGTTGTTCGAGCGTGAGGAAGGCGTGCTTCACGCGCCCGAGGCCCCGATCTGCTGGAGCCGCGCCGCCCGACGACGCGGTATCATGTTCCAGACGTGAGGAAGGGATGCTGGCGTCGAAGCGTTGCAGGGCGGCGCGGGCCGGGGAGAACATCTCCTGCCAGGGGACGTCGGTCGTGCCCACGTTCCGCAGCGTCGCGGAGGAAGCGCCGCGGCGAAGATGCCGCCCGCGTTTCGCGAACTGCACGCAGGCCGTTCGCGCGTCGATGAGCGCGACGTCGTCGTCCAGCAGGCCCCAGTTGGGCGGACGATGTCGCGCCGTCCGGCCGCCTCCGACGGAGCCGAGCGGGGATGTTCGCGGCGACCTGGATCTCGAGGCTGGCCGACGGCCAGCTCGCCAACAGGGCGTGGCCCAGGCGGCGCGCGAGCCCTGCGACGACCACGCAGAAGTCGAATACCGTAAAGCCGCAGCGTGCGCTTTCGCGGTCCGTCTTGAAGTGCTGGTGGTCGGCCACGAACAGCGGCGGAAGGCCGTCCGCGGCGTCGATCACGTACGTAAATTCGCCGAGGCCCGAACGCGAGGCGTTTCACTGTTGGCCTGCCGGGACTGATGGCTAGCGGCATATTGAAGCTGTTTTTGATCATGAAGAGGAGCGCCACGGTTAGCACGCC